>Ga0315314_1000596_pt1 | contig 38089 bp, 30 predicted proteins | sample TDP9_MG_FD_203631 | JGI IMG/M metagenome (GOLD analysis project Ga0315314, IMG submission 203631) | Freshwater sediment microbial communities from Lake Towuti, South Sulawesi, Indonesia - TDP9 | ecosystem: Environmental > Aquatic > Freshwater > Lake > Sediment | place: Indonesia: South Sulawesi... | reverse complement strand
TAACGAGCTTATTTTCGTTTAAGTAAACCTTATAAGCTCGTTACTTACATTTTAGGTTCACTGGCAGTCTCTGCTGGAGCACTAGTTGGTGTTTATCCCATAACCGCCTTATACTTTAATAAAATTTCTTTAATTGCCCTAATCTCCAACATTGTGGTTGTTCCTCAGGTTGGTGTAATCACAGCCCTGGGATTTGCCTCATCGATATCGGGCGTTTTCTCCTTAGGGCTCGCCCAGGCCGTTAACACAGTTAACAGGTTATTTGTAATAGTTCTATTCCAATCTATTCGATTTTTTGCTTCGTTACCGTTCTCAGTAAAATATGTCGAGAATCCTTCCTCCATATTTATCTTATCTTACTATCTTTTCTTCTCTTTTCTACCGAAAATAGAATCTTGCCGTTCAGTGCGTAGACTCATTCTCTTTTTCCCGTTTCTCATTATTTTTTCGGCAGCCGCCTGGAAGATAGTCCCTTCAGACAAACTATCAATTACTTTTCTCGATGTGGGGCAGGGAGACGCGATTCACCTTAGACTGCCTGACAGGAGAGACATATTGATAGACGGGGGCGGTGTATTAGGAAAATTTGATATAGGTGATAAAGTGGTAATTCCTTATTTATTGAAAAATGGTGTCTCCAGTATAGATACTATTTTTTTGACTCATCCCCATTATAACCATATAGGAGGTTTAATTTCGATTTTGAAAAAATTTAAAGTGAAAAGGGTATACTGTAACGGTCAAAATTATAATGACGACCTTCTTGAGCAGTTCCTTCAGATTACCAGAGAGAAAAGGATTCCATTGAAATATATAGCTTATGGTGAAAAAGTTGAATATAATGGTGTAAAATTTCACATCTTAAATCCCAGGATTATGAGAGAAAATATTGATGGTAATTCTCTGGTTACGAAGTTGAGCTACGGAAATTTTGCAATTCTATTCACAGGAGATATCGATTACAATGTCCAGGATGAGTTAAGCACAGAAGAGATGGAGAGTGATATTCTGCAGATACCCAATCATGGTAGAGGCGAGGTAGCTCCAAAATTTCTATATAAAGTGGCGCCTAAATATGGTATAATATCAACTAAATTGCAGGTTAGAAAGTTGGAAAAGAAGTATAATAAGATGAAATTTTTTTCTACTTCTAATAATGGTGCTATCGTTATAAGAACTGATGGGAAGTCATTCCAGATAGAACCGATGAGAGGGGGGAAGCAGTGAAAAAGTTGTTAGTAATAAAGATTGGCGGGAAACTTTTGAGAGGACCGCTGATGGATAGTCACCTCAAAAATGTTATCTCGCTGGCAAAGGGGGTAAGACATCCAGTCATCATTCATGGAGGCGGGCTGGAAATTACTGAAAAACTGAATAGTTTGGGTAAGAAGCCGAGATTTGTAAAAGGGCAGAGGTATACGGATGCTGAAAGCCTGGAAGTAGTAGAGATGGTTCTGGCAGGGATTAATCGAAGAATAGTGGGAAGGATTAATCTTTTGGGAGGCAGGGCTGTGGGCATTTCAGGGAAGGATGCTTTTTTAGTGGAAGCGAAGAAGCTGGAAGGAAGACACGACCTCGGATATGTGGCTGAAGTGGAGAGAGTAAATCCTGAAATTATGGACATCCTTTTGGATAACGGTTTTACCCCGGTTATCTCTTCTACGGCTATGGATAGAAAAGGGGTGACTTATAACATCAATGCTGATATCTTTGCAGCCCAGTTTTCAGCAGCTATCGGAGCAGAAAGGTTATTCTTCCTAACCGATGTGCCAGGCATTCTGGAAAATCCTAAAGATGAGAAGTCTGTAATTGAACAGATAAGAATAGAAGAGGTTGAGGAGCTGGTAAGGAAGGGAACCATTAGTGAAGGAATGATTCCCAAGATAAATTCCTGCGTGGAGGCGCTCCGTAAGGGTGTTAAGGAAATAGATATCCTCGATGGTCGAAAAAAAGATGCTCTGTTGCCTCTTCTTGAAAAACGAATGAAATTGGGAGGAACGAAGATTATAGAGTAGGGGCGACTTTGATCGCCCGCGAGATGAAGGGATAGTTTTCGAAGTCGCTCGGTCAGAACCTCGCTCTAATTCCGCCAGCGCTCACGCGAAGCCTGGCGGAATTGAAGCTCCTGCAAACTATCCCTTCATCTCGGGCGCTAGTGGCGGTTTATAATGGACTATTCGGTTGTGGTTCCCGTTTATGACGAGAGGGATAATCTCGAGATTCTATTAAAGTCCCTAACTGAGGTTATGGATTTGCTTGGGAAAGAATATGAGATAATCTGCGTGAATGATGGAAGCAGGGATGGGAGTGACGAAGTTCTCAGGGCTCTAAAGAGAAAATATGGACAGTTAAGGGTAGTCGAATTTGAAAGAAATTGCGGTCTAACAGCTGCTCTGGATGCAGGGTTCTCGATGGCTAAAGGAGACATTGTAATTAGTATGGATGCCGATATGCAAAACGACCCCCGGGATATTCCTAAGCTTCTTAAAGAGATAGGAGATTATGATGTGGTCTGTGGAGTGCGCAGTGGCAGGCACGACCCCTGGTTGAGAATTGTATCTTCCAGAATTGCCAATTATGTCCGTAATAGAATAACCGGAGAAAATATCACTGATGTGGGCTGTACACTGAGAGTCTATAAAAGGAAGTTCTTAGCGAGATTGAAGCTTTTTGACGGAATGCATCGCTTCCTCCCCACTCTTCTTAAATGGGAAGGGGCTAAACTTGTAGAGGTGGAAGTCATCCACCACCCCCGACTTTATGGAAAGACAAAATATGGTGTCTGGAATCGGGTGTTTAAGGCGCTTATTGACCTTTTGGTAGTGGTCTGGATGAAAAGAAGGAGACTAAATTATAGAATTAAGGAGTAGATATGGACTTCTGGTTAATATTGGGGCTGTTTGCTCAAGGGCTCTTTTTTATGAGGTTTCTTTTTCAGTGGATTGCATCGGAAATGAGAAAAGAGAGTTACATTCCGAATATTTTCTGGTTCTTCAGCCTCTCCGGTGGGCTTCTCCTCCTCGTTTATGCCATCCATAGGAAAGATCCGGTCTTTATTCTGGGGCAGTCGGTTGGTTCCCTCATTTATGTCAGAAATATAATTCTAATTTATGGGAAGAAACGGACGCAGGCTTGAAGGGGAACGCTGATGAACTTAAAAGCAAAGCTTTTTAGATTTATTAGAGGTAAGGAAATATATTTTATTCTTGCTTTAGCATCTTTTGTTTTATTCTCCTCAGGTCTTTCAGAGATAACTACTTATCAAAGCGATGAGACTTATTATCTCAGTTCCTGCTTAGGCATGGTTAAGACCGGCAATTGGATAACTCCATCCTTTGAGGGGCAGGAATTAAGGTTCCAGAAGCCCATACTATTCTACTGGCTTGTTGCTCTTTCTTTTAAGATTTTTGGAGTTAACATATTTTCCGGACGCTTGCCATCTGTTATTTTTGCCACTTCTGGTATACTAATCATTTACTATTTCTCACTAATTCTCTTCGGTAATTACAACGGAGCACTCTTTTCCTCACTTGTTCTACTTTCCAGTTCGCTCTATTTCCTTAACGCGCGAGCTGCAAGGACAGATATGGTACTCACCTTTTTTATAATGCTTTCAATGCTCTTTTTTGTGAAAGGCTTTTTTGAAGAAAAGAATCGGCGTTCATACTTTATTTTCTCCTTTATAGCCATGGGGCTTGCTACAATGACGAAAGGCCCTGCTGGTTTTTTGATTCCCTTAATATCCATAATAATATTCTTATCGGTTTTTCCAAAGAATAGACTGGCATTGAGAGATATATTCACTCCTTGGCCATTCATTTTTTTCCTGTTGATAGTAGTTCCCTGGCCCCTGGCAATGTATATTCTACACGGAGATAGATTCATGAATTGCTTCTTTTTTGGGGAATTACTTGGTAGGGTCAACAGAGCTTCCATAGATATTTTTTCTAACATTGGTTACTATTCGGGTACAATGATAAGACATTTTTTCCCCTGGTCAATTCTCCTCCTGGTCGGTATTCTGTCAACCAAGAGAAAGGAGAAAAATAGAAACCAGATTCTATTCCTATTTCTCTGGTTAGCTATCACGTTTGGGATGTTTACCTTTTTTGTTTCCTCTCGCCATTCCAGATACTTGCTTCCCCTCTCCCCGGCCTTGGCGCTCCTCGGTGGAGAATATCTGGTGAGAATTGAGGAACGAGGCGCTTTCAAGAGTGGAATTTTCAAAATGTTCGTCCTGTCTATCTTGTCATTATTCATAATTTTAGCCTTATTTACGCTCTTCCTAACTTTTGTTATCTATTCCCTCGGTGGTTATGGTTTCATATTTTCCATACTGTTGTTTATAGTTTTACTGGGGGCGAGTATTCTTCTGGGAAAATTCTACAAGAGGCAAATCTTCTTACCGATTCCACCGACAATAGCCTGCACAATAGCAACAGTTGCTTTTATTTTTATTGGAGGAATTTTTCCCTCAATAGTACCTGTGCCCTGGAGAGAGCTGGGCTTAAGATACCTTAAGGGAGTTGGAGCCCAAGACAGAGTTATCACCATAGGGATTGATAGAGGGCCGAGGGTCTGGCTAAGTATCTACGCTTCCCGCTTATTAGATGGGACCTACTATGGAGATCGGACAGGTTTGGCTTACGATTATCTGGAAAAGGAAAAGGCATCACCGAGGACTCTTCTCGTCATCCTGCCTGATTCTGAATACAGGAGAGTTCCGGAGAACTTAAAGCAAGCTTATCCCATAAAGGGGCTTAGTTTTTCCTATGATTTTAAAGGAGAAAAAAATTCAAAGGAGATTTTTCGGGCACTTCGGGAAGGTAGATTAGAAGATTATCTGAATAAATATAGAGAATATTTCTTCGTATTAACAAATAGAAAAGAACTGTAGACATATAATGGGTGATGGGTAATGGGTAATGGGTGATGGGTAATGGGTAATGGGTGATGGGTAATGGGTATTGGGTAATTTGAAATTTGTCATTTGAAATTTGTCATTTGTCATTTGTCATTCGTATGCTGGATGTCCATTTATTGCTATTTGTTTCTTTTTTTGGTATACTGCTAAAGTAATTCTTATTTTGGGTAGAATTAATGGAAGATTTGATGGTTTCAGATAAAAAATTTATTATGGGGACGTATAAACGTTACCCGTTAGAAGTTAAGAAGGCTAAAGGGAAATATATCTGGTCCGAGGAAGGCAAGAGATATCTCGACTTTTTTAGCGGCCTGTCTGTGAATAATTTAGGGCATTGCCATCCCCAGATTCTGAAGGCAATAAGGCATCAACTATTAAAGCATCTGCATATTTCGAATCTATACTATGACCGCCTGCAAGTTGAGCTGGCCGAGAGGTTGGTGAAATTATCTATTCCGGGCAAGGTCTTTTTTTCAAATAGTGGAGCAGAAGCCAACGAATGTGCAATAAAACTTGCCAGAAAGTATGGTCATCTGCGGCGAGGGAAGCGGGAGGATAGATACAAGATTATTGTTTTTGATAACTCCTTTCACGGCAGAACGCTGGCTACACTCTCAGCCACGGGGCAGAAAAGGTTTCAGAAGGGTTTTACTCCTCTTTTATCTGGATTTAAGCAGGCAAAGTTTAATGAACTTTCCACAGCCGAATATGCGATTGGTAATAATACTTGTGCAATAATGGTGGAGCCTGTTCAGGGAGAGGGAGGCGTTCGGGTTGCCACCCGGGAGTTCCTCAGAGGATTACGCAGGTTATGTAACAAATTTAAACTCCTCTTAATTTTTGATGAGATACAGTCTGGAATGGGCCGAACAGGGAAAATGTTTGCCTATCAGCATTATGGTGTAACTCCTGATATCCTCACTATGGCTAAAGGACTTGGTGGTGGGTTACCTCTGGCTGTAACTATTGCTAAGGATGAAATAGCCAAGCTTTTCGGATATGGTAACCATGGGTCAACCTTTGGAGGCAATCCAGTCTCTGTCGCTGCAGGATTGGCAGCAATGAGATTACTGAACGATAAGTTGTTGGAGAATGTGAAAGTGGCCGGCAAGTATTTCATGGGGCGCCTGAATGAATTAAAATCTAAATATCCCGAGAAGATTAAAGAAGTGCGGGGATTAGGCTTAATAGTGGGGATGGAGTTGAATGAGGAGGGAGAAGAGATTGTAAACAGGTGCTTTGAAGAGGGAATCCTTATCAATTGTACTCGGGAGAGAGTTCTGAGATTTCTACCTCCGCTGATAATTAATAATAACGATATAGACAGATTAGTAAAGGCTATAGATAAAATTCTAAGTTCTTATTAAAAAGGAGTAGCGAAGCGAAGCTTCGCGTGAAAAAGTTGTGTAGGGGCGACCTTCATGGTCGGCTTGTAAATACTTGGTTCTGGAGTCTCCGATTTCATCGGAGGAGGACTACCTTGTTTTCGCAAGGGGTCCAGTAATGGGTGATGGGTAATGGGTAATGGGTGATGGGTAATGGGTGATGGGTAATTTGAAATTTGAAATTAAAAATGGTCGCTGTCCCTATTTTTAAGGAGGGGTAATGGAAAAGGTAAAAAGGGTTGTCTTGGCCTATTCGGGAGGATTGGACACTTCTATAATAATTCACTGGCTGAGGCAAAACTATGGTTGCCGGGTGATTGCCTTCGTTGCCGATGTTGGTCAGTTTGAGATTGCCGGAAAGACTACTGAGAAGGTTTCAGATTTGAAACGAAAAGCCGTAAATGCTGGTGCTTCGAAGGTCTACATACAGGATTTGAAAGAAGAATTTGTCCGGGACTATGTATTTCCAACTCTACAGGCCAACGCTGTTTACGAGGGGAGGTATCTTCTTTCCGCAGCACTTTCCCGGCCTCTCATTGCCAAAAAATTGGTGGAAGTCGCTAAAAGAGAAAAGGCAGACGCAGTTGCACATGGATGTACAGGAAAAGGAAACGATCAGATAAGATTTGAGTTAACTTTTAAAGCGTTAAATCCTAAACTGAGGATATTGGCTCCTTTGAGAGAATGGGAGATGGTATCGCGTGAAGATGAGGTTGAATATGCCAGGAGGTACAAGATTCCCGTCTCTGCGGGAAAGGAGAAGCCGTATAGCATTGACAGGAATCTGTGGGGGGTGTCCATTGAATGTGGACCATTGGAGGATCCCTGGGAGGAGCCTCCGCAGGACGCATATGAGATAACTACTCCTCCGGAAAACGCACCTTCAAAGCCCGTCTACTTAGATATATGTTTTGAACAGGGAATCCCTACCAGGATAAATGGGAAATTATTCTCGCCGGTGGAATTAATCAAAAAGATGAACAGAATCGGTGGCTCTCATGGGATTGGTCGGGTCGACCTGGTGGAGAATAGGGTAGTGGGAATCAAATCCAGGGAAATCTATGAAGCTCCAGCGGCAACGATTCTATATTTAGCGCATCGGGAACTGGAGAGTTTGACACTCGATCGGGATACTTTCCACTATAAGGAATTCATTGCTCCCCGGTATGCAGAACTGGTCTATTGTGGGCTCTGGGAGTCGTCACTCAAGAAGACGATAGACGCCTTTATTTCTGCAACTCAGAAGAGGGTTGCCGGGAATGTTAGAGTGAAGCTATATAAAGGAAATCTGTGGGTTGTGGGCCGGAAATCTCCTTACTCCCTCTATCAGAAGAGATTGGCTACCTATGGAGCTGAAGATAAGTTTGACCGCAGTGCTGCCAAGGGATTTATTGACTTATTGGGGTTGCCTTTGGAAGTAAAAGCATTGATAGATAAAAAGGAGTAGCTTCGCGTGAGAAATCTGTAAGAGTAGTTGGGATGAAGGGATAGTTTTCGGAGTCGCTCGGTCAGAACCTCGCTCTAATTCCGCCAGCGCTGGGGCAAAACCTGGCGGAATTGAAGCTCCTGAAACTATCCCTTCATCCCTGGGAAATAGAGGTGGGGATAGTTTTCGGAGTCGCTCGGTCAGGGAACTTGAAAAAATAGTTTGCTCATCGCTAAGGAATTTTTAGATGCCAAAAAACTTCGGACTCTGCCGGGCACAAATCGAAACTCCTCCTCTGATAAATCGGAGTCGTCAGACAACGATTTGCTTGAAAGAATAATTGGTCGTCCTCGTTTTTTTGGCTAAAATTGCTAAAGTTCTTCTCAAACTATTTTTTCAAAAGGGCAAGATTAGACACATTATGTAAAAGAGTTGGGAGGGTTTATGGAATATAAGAAGGTAAAAAAGATTGATACTACGGGTTTCACTGCCTCCATATCTTTTGACCGGAGATTGGCACCTTACGATATTGCCGGGAGTATTGCCCATTGTAAAATGCTGGTAAAGTGCAAAATTATCCCCAAAAGCGAAGGAGAAAAAATTCTCAAGGGATTGAAGGAAATTAAAGAGGAAATTATTAAGGAAAAATTTAGATTTCTCTCTAAGGATGAAGATATCCATATGGCTATTGAGAGAAGATTGATTGAGAAGATAGGAGAGGCGGGAGGTAGACTTCACACTGCCAGGAGTCGCAACGACCAGATTTCCCTCGATACGAGAATGTATTTAAGAGATGAGATAGTAAGGATTTCCGGACTTATAAAAAACCTGCAGCATTCTATAGTTAAATTGTGCGAGAGAAATATGGAAGTAATAATGCCGGGATTTACTCATCTTCAACATGCTCAGCCAGTCCTTTTTTCACATCACCTGATGGCATACTTCTTTATGCTGAAGCGAGATAGGGAGAGATTTGAAGACTGTTTGAAGAGGGTGAATGTGTTGCCTTTGGGCGCCGGAGCTTTAGCAGGCACGAGTTTTTCGATTGATCGGGAGTTTATTGCCAGGCAATTAGGATTCTCCTCAGTTAGCGAGAATAGCATAGATACTGTCTCAGATCGTGATTTCGTAATCGAGTTTTTGTCTGCCGGCGCAATCCTGATAATGCATCTTTCAAGGCTGGCAGAAGAATTGGTTATCTGGTCCTCGCCGGAATTCTCTTTTATCGAGATGGATGAAGATTTTTGTACCGGCTCTTCCATTATGCCTCAGAAGAAGAATCCGGATGTTGCTGAACTCATCCGAGGGAAGACCGGCAGGATTTACGGGAATCTCCAGTCCGTCCTTACGGTGATGAAGGGCCTTCCCCTTTCTTATAATCGGGATATGCAAGAAGATAAAGAGAGACTATTTGATACTGTGGATACTCTGAAAAATCTCCTGGAAGTTTTATCACCGCTTATGTCCTCACTCAAACTGAATTCAGAAAGGATGCTCTCAGCAGCCAAAGAAGGGTATCTGAATGCCACTGATGCAGCCGACTATTTGGTTAGAAAGGGTGTTCCCTTCCGAAAGGCTCATCAAATTTTGAGGGAAATTGTCCTCTACTCTATGAACAGGGGTAAGCGGATAGAAGAGCTGAATGTTAAGGAATTGAGAGCTTTTTCGCCACTATTTTCTGAAGATTTTTTCTCTGTTATTAATATAAGAAGGTGCGTGGAGTCCCGCAAGTCTCAGGGAGGCACTGCTCCTGAGAGAGTAAAGAACCAAATAAGAAAATCAAAAATCAAAAATCGAAAATTAAGGAATAATAATGAAACATTTTAGCTACAGGAACGGACATCTCTATTGTGAGGGAGTTTCTGTAGAGAAGGTGGCTAGCGAAGTTGGAACGCCTTTTTATCTCTACAGTCAAGGGACTCTTCTGGAGAATTACCGAAGTTTCGAGAGGGCTCTGGGAAAGATAAGACACCTCGTATGTTACGCTTTTAAGGCAAACTCGAATTCCACTCTATGCAAAATTTTGGTTAATGCCGGTAGCGGCGCTGAGGTCGCTTCATTGGGAGAACTCAGGCAAGCCCTGGAACTGGGAGTTCCCGGCCGGAAGATTGTCCTTAACGGAAATGGCAAGACAATAGAAGAAATGGAGTTGGCCATTAAGTCGGATATTTTAATGATTAATGTAGACTCATTCGAGGAGTTGGTTCTGCTCAACGACGTTGCCATGAGATTGGGGAAAAAGGCGAGAATTGCTTTAAGGATTAATCCCGATATCGAATCCTATACTCATCCCTATATTGCTACAGCGGTAAGGAAGGCCAAGTTTGGTTTCGAATTGGAGAGAGCAGTTGAAGGCTATAAACTGGCGAGCAGGCTGGGAAATTTGGAAATCTGTGGCATTCATATGCATATCGGCTCCCAGATTACAAGGATAGAGCCCTTTATCAGGGGACTGAAAAAGCTCATTACTGTTTCAGATAAATTGAAAGAGATTGGAATAAATCTTGAGTATGTGAATGTGGGAGGAGGATTGGGAATAGCTTACTGGAATGAGAGACCACCTACACCCGCCAGTTATGCGCGCGCTTTAATACCCCTGATTAAGAAGATCGGCTCGAGAGGAATCTTCGAACCGGGAAGAGCTATAGTGGGCAATGTGGGGATTATGGTAACCAAAGTTCTCTATGTAAAGGAAATGTTTTCGAAAAAATTTATTGTGGTTGACGCAGGGATGTCCGATTTTATCAGGCCAACTCTCTACAACGCTTACCATGAGATAAAGCCAATCAAACTCGAGGAAGTGGCGAAAGGGAGATGGAAACTGGACAGGCCTTCTTTTTGGCCTCCGGCTACGAGAAAGGTAATGGTGGCTGATGTGGTGGGTCCCATTTGTGAGTCTGGTGATTTTTTTGCTAAGGACAGGGTTTTGCCTAAAGTATCTGCTGGAGATCTGTTAGCCATATTCTGTGCTGGCGCTTATGGGTTCACCATGTCGTCCAACTACAATTCTCGTTGTCGGGCTGCTGAGATTCTGGTCGAAAAAGAAAGATATGATATTATACGGCAGCGAGAGACCTATCAAGATTTAATTAGGGGAACGTAGAATGTAACTGCAGAGCGACCGCGTAGGGGCGACCTTGGTCGCCCACTACTAAGGGCAAAGCTTAGCTTTGCTGCTACAGCTATTCTCCTCGGACGCAATAGTTGGAGAGAAGGAATGGCATTGACAGGGCGCGCGGTCTCTTTTACAAAGATGGAAAGTGGGGGCAACGATTTCATAATTATTGATAATAGGAAGAGGATACTCCCTCGTGCCCTCTCTAAACTCGCAGTGAATCTCTGCCAGAGGCGTTTTTCAATTGGAGCTGATGGTCTAATCGTTCTGGAAAGAGCAAAGAAGTCCGACTACAGGATGCGAATTTTCAATCCAGATGGTAGTGAACCGGAAATGTGTGGTAATGGTGCCAGGTGCCTTGCTATGTTCGCATTTATTAAGGGAATTGCTTCTCCAAGAGCAATCATGGAGACAAAAGCAGGGAATGTGGAGGCACGGGTTAAAGGAAAGAAGGTGAAAGTGAAATTGAGCACTCCCTTCGATATAAAGCTAAATTTTAAAATTTCAATTAAGCCTCGTGGCTCTCAAGAAGTTAACTTTATCAATGTTGGCGTTCCCCATGTTGTGGTTTTTGTTCCTGGTCTGGAGAAGGTTAATGTGGAGAGTTTGGGACGGATGATTCGTTACCATCAAAGATTTGCTCCCTCCGGGGCGAATGTAAATTTCGTTACTTTGCAAGGGAGAAACTCAATTTATATCAGAACATATGAACGAGGAGTAGAGGCGGAGACTCTTGCCTGTGGCACGGGTGCTGTTGCTTCGGCTTTGGTTTCAGGCTTACGGAGGAAAGTATCCTCTCCTGTTGAAGTTCATACTGAAGGCGGGGAGACCTTACAAGTAGAATATGTAATGGAGAAAGATACAGGAGGAATAGAGAAGTTCAAAGGCGTTTGGCTTGAGGGAGAAGTCAGGATAGTTTATAGAGGGAAGATAGAAGTTTAAAATCAAAAATCAAAAATCAAAAATTAGAAATTAGAAATTTGGAATTTGTAATGTAGGGGTTCGATTTATCGAACCCGCAATTGGGATGAAGGGATAGATTTCGGAGTCGCTCGGAATGAGAGGGAAAAGGCTCGATTTCTTCGGCGCTGGGAAATTTTTTCACGCTCGAGAACTTCGGCCTCTGCAGGGCGCAGAATCAAACTCCCCTTCGGGTCAAACAGGATTCTGCTTGGAAGCCAGATTGGTCGGCCTCGTTCTCTTGCTAAAATTTCCAATGTTTCTCAGAAATGGAGCCTTTTCTTGAAGCTAAGCAGGTCGTCCTCGTTTTTTGGCTAAAATTCCTGAAGTCTTCGCAAACTATCTTTTCAAATCTTGGGGTAGTGAGAAGGCTGTAATTAGGAATTTGGATTTTGAAATTTGTAATTTGGAATTTTAATAGGGGGGTGCGAGGATGTTTTCGGGTTCCTATGTGGCACTGGTGACACCGTTCAAGAATAATCGAGTTGATGTGGATAAGCTTGAAGAACTGGTTGAGTTTCATGTTAATAAGGGCACATCGGGAATTTCTCCCTGTGGAACCACGGGAGAATCTGCAACTCTTTCTCATGAGGAGCACAGGTTAGTCATTGAGACTGTGGTTAAGGCAGTCAATGGCCGGGTGAAAGTTATTGCAGGCACGGGTTCCAATAACACGACGGAAGCAATTGAACTGACCCGATTTGCTAAGAAAGTGGGAGCTGATGCGTGTTTGGTGATAACGCCATATTACAACAAGCCAACCCAGAACGGTCTCTATTTACATTTTAAAGAAGTTTCCGAAGCTGTGGATGTTCCTATTGTTATGTATAATGTGCCAGGACGAACTGGCGTCAACATGCTTCCTTCTACCGTGGCGAAATTGGCTAAGATTAAGAACATCGTGGGATTGAAAGAAGCCAGTGGCGATATTAGTCAGGTAAGCCAGATTGTGAGAGATTGTGGGGAAGATTTCGATGTTCTCTCCGGGGACGATGCTATGACATTTCCCATCCTGGCTGTTGGTGGCAAAGGGGTAATTTCCGTAGCCGCCAATATTGTGCCCGAAAAGATGGCGGGTCTCGTAGAAGCTTTTAACAGAGAAGACATTAAGAAAGCCAGGGAGATGCATTTGAAGCTGTTCCCTCTTTTTGGTGCGATGTTTTATGAGACAAATCCAATTCCTGTTAAGACAGCAATGAGCCTTATGGGAATGATTTCAGACGAAATCAGGTTACCTCTATGTAAGATGTCTGAAGAAAATTTGGCAAAATTAAAGACTACGCTGAGGGAGTATAATCTTATCTGATTGAGATATTGTGTTGTAGTGTAAGGTCTTACGTCCGTAATTTGAAATTTGTCATTTGTAATTTATAATTTGTCATTTGTAGTGTAGGGTTTTATCCCGTTAGAAATTCCCCCGAGAAAATTTCCAGCATCCATTTCTAACGGGGTTTATGTCCGTCCCGATAAATCGGGACGCCCATAAAGGGTTACATTGCACGATTTGAAATCGTGCCTACATAATTCTGTATTTGTTCCTTGTAGGCACAAATTCAATTTGTGCAGCAGTGTAGTGAGAATTACGCCCATGAAGGGCTAGGCTACCCCGAATGGTTTTGGTAGTGTAGGGCCTTGTGCCCGTAATTTGACATTTGACATTTGAAATTTGTCATTTGAGATTTGAGATTTGTGTTTTAGGGGGAATTATGGTTAAAATAATTGTCTGCGGTGCCTGTGGGAGAATGGGTAAAAGGATTATTGATATCCTCAGCCAGGATGAAGATACAGAACTGATAGGGGCTATTGAAGCAAAAGGTCATAAGGCTTTAGGAACTCAAGTCACACCTAAGGTTAAGATGACTGATAATCTGGAGAAGATTATTGATGGAGCAGAAGTGGTCATTGACTTTACAAATGCACAGGCGAGTTTGGAGAATTTAGAAACTGCCGCGCGGTTTAAGAAACCTATGGTGATAGGCACCACGGGCCATACAGAGGAAGATAAGAAATTAATTATGAAGAGGGCAAAAAGCATTCCTCTTGTTATGGCTCCCAACATGAGTCTGGGAGTGAATCTTCTATTTAGATTGGTAGAGGGTGTGGCAAGGGTGCTTAAAGGTTATGATGTAGAGATTATTGAAGCTCACCATAATCGGAAAAAGGACGCACCTTCGGGCACAGCAGCAAAATTGGGGGAGAACATCGCTCAAGCACTAAACTTAAATCTTAAAGAAATAGGAGTTTATGGGCGCAAAGGTATGATCGGCCCACGAAAGCCCCAGGAGATAGGAATGCATGCTGTAAGGGCTGGAGATATTGTGGGAGAGCATACTGTCATTTTTGCTGGAAAGGGTGAGAGGCTGGAGTTAACCCATCGGGCCGACAGCATAGATTGCTTTGCCAGAGGAGCGCTGGAGGCTTCAAAATGGATTGTCAAGCAGCCGCCAGGATTTTACGATATGGAGGATTTCCTGGGGTTGAAGGGAAGTGAGAGATGAAATTCGGCTATTCCGAGAGGTTATCCCAGTTACCTCCTTACGTTTTTATCGAGATTGACCGAAAGAAAAAACAGGCTATTCAACGGGGAATAGATATTATAGATTTGGGTGTGGGAGATCCAGACCTGCCCACTCCTCAACATATCAGAGATGCTATGAAGAGGGCTATAGATGAACCCAAATATCACAGATACCCTTTTGGTCCTGGACTGTTAGAATTTCGTAAGGCAATTGCCCGCTGGTATAAAGTCCGTTTTGGCGTAGAATTGGATCCCGATAACGAAGTCCATGCTCTAATCGGTTCCAAGGAAGGGATTGGACACATTCACCTGGCATTTGTTAATCCGGGTGACGTGGTTCTCTGTCCGGAACCAGCTTATCCTGTTTATAAGATAGGGAGTATCTTTGCCGGAGGTACCCCCTACTTTATGCCCTTATTGGAAGAAAATGGTTTTCTGCCAGATTTGGGTTTAATTCCGGAAGAGATAGCAACAAAGAGCAAGATGGTGTTTATCAACTATCCGAACAATCCCACTGCAGCCTGTGCCAATAGAGATTTTTTCAGAAGAGTAATCGAATTTGCAAGAAAATACAATATCGTTGTGGTAAATGATGCGGCCTATTCAGAGATATATTATGAGGGAAGGAAACCCATAAGTTTTCTGGAACTCCCGGGTGCAAAGGAAGTGGGGATTGAATTTCATTCTCTATCCAAGACTTACAATATGACAGGCTGGCGTATTGGTTGGGCTTGTGGGAACCGGATTATACTCAAAGGCCTGTCTACAGTAAAGGAGAACATCGATTCTGGTGTTTTTGGTGCTATTCAGGCTGCATCGATTGAGGCTTTGAATGGAGCCCAGGACTGCGTGGCTGAAATGCGTGGTATATACGAGAGGCGCCGCAACCTGTTAAGTGAAGGATTGGAGAAAACTGGCTGGAGAGTCAAAAGGCCAGAGGCTACATTCTACATCTGGACAAAAGTTCCGGAAGGCTATTCCTCGCTCCAGTGTGTGGAGAATCTCTTGGAGGAGATAGGTATCCTCTCTACTCCGGGCAACGCACTCGGTCCCTCTGGAGAGGGCTATGTCCGCTTCTCTTTGACGGTGGATGAGAAGAGGATAAGAGAGGCAGTTAACAGGCTAAGAAGGATTAAATGGTAAAACAAGAAATATATATTGGTCTCGGTTCCAATATTGGAGACCGATTAGCAAATATAAGAAAGGCAATCGAATTAATGAAAGAGGAAGGGATAGAAATTACAGACGAATCTTCTATATATCAGACCGAGCCTGTCGGTTATAAGGAGCAGGGTTGGTTCCTGAACTCCGTAGTGAAGGGGAAGACAGAATTCTCTCCCAGAAGACTCTGGAAGAGGCTTGAGAAGATAGAAAAGTTGATGGGGAGGAAAAGGGAGATCAAATGGGAACCGAGAATAATCGATTTGGATATACTCTTTTATGGAAATAAGATCTTGAATGGTAAAGAATTACAGATTCCCCATTCTGAACTACACAAGAGGAGATTTGTTCTTGTTCCCATGGAAGAGATTGCCCCAAAATTGGTTCACCCGGTGTTAAACAAGAGTATTCGGGAATTATTGGGAGAGTTAAAAGACAATTCAGAGGTAAGGCCTCTTTGAGGCAAAAATGACTCCAAAAATGACTCTGACCCCTTTTTTGTAATTCTACGAACTATGAACTATCAACTACGAACTAGCAATGAGAATAATCAGGAAAATTTCGATAATGCAAAAGGTTGCTAATAGGCTAAGGGAAGAAGGGAAGTCGATCGGTTTCGTTCCCACAATGGGAGCACTCCACCAGGGCCACCTTTCTCTGATGCAAAGAGCAAGGAGAGAAAATGATATTGTGGTTATGAGTATCTTTGTTAACCCTATCCAGTTCGGGCCTGGAGAGGATTACAGGAGGTATCCCCGGCCTTTCGAGAAAGATAGATTGATTGCTCAAAGAGAAGGTGTAGACATAATTTTCTATCCTTCTGTTTCCGAAATGTACGGGGAGGAGTACTCTACTTATGTGGAAGTAGAGAAGTTATCAAATAGGCTTTGCGGACTTTCCCGGCCAGGACATTTCAGGGGCGTGGCCTCAGTGGTCTGTAAATTATTTAATATTGTGAAACCGCGCGTTGCCTATTTCGGACAGAAGGACTATCAGCAGCTAAAAATTATAAACAGGATGATTCAGGATTTAAATATGGAGGTCGAAATTAGAGAATGCCCCATTGTTCGTGAGCCAGATGGATTGGCAATGAGTTCTCGTAATTCTTACCTCTCTTCTCAGGAGAGAAAGGAGGCTTTCTCATTATATAAAGCGCTAAAGCGTGCGAAGCAGTTGATAAAAGCCGGAAATTCCGGTCCAGATGTAATTTCCGAAATGGAAGAAATTATTCAGAGAGACCCCCACGCTAAAATAGACTACATAAAAATTGTTAACCCTGAAACCTTAGAAGACATGAAGACAATAAAACCGGGAAGAACGGTTCTGGTTGCTCTGGCTGTCTGGATTGGCAAGACCAGATTAATTGATAACATACTTGTGAAACGAATGTAGGTTGGCACTTGCTTCGCTCACTGACAATTTTCGCTCTTCGAGCATTGCCAGAAATCTCAGGTCGCGTAGGGGCGACCTTTATGGTCGCCCACCGTTAAGAAGAAGCAAAGCTTACGCTTTGCTGCTACAAAAAAATGGAGTGGCAGAGCGAAGCTCTGCCTTACTACAAAGGTAAAAAAGTGGAAAGCAGGGAAGAAATTTTAAGAGAAATTGAAGAGCTGAAACTTAGAAGAAATGCAGTTATTCTTGCCCATAATTATCAGATAGGGGAAATTCAAGATATTGCCGATTTCGTTGGCGATTCTCTGGAACTGAGCCGGAAAGCAGCTGCCACTGACGCAGAGACTATAGTCTTTTGTGGCGTTTTGTTTATGGCTGAAACAGCGGCTATTCTTTCACCAGAAAAGAGAGTTCTCCTGCCCGATTTCAGGGCGGGATGTCCTCTCGCCAATATGATTTCCCGGGAAGCGCTGAAGATGTTAAGGGAGGAGCATCCGCAAGCGCCAGTGGTCTCTTATGTTAATTCTTCAGCAGAAGTAAAGGCAGAAAGTGATATCTGTTGCACTTCGGCCAATGCAATAAGAGTGGTCAATTCTCTCCCTCAAGAAAAGATTATTTTTGTCCCTGATAGAAATCTTTGTCACTGGGTGAACCACTCCACCGATAAAGAGCTAATCTGCTGGGAAGGGTTTTGCCCTACCCATGAAGTATTGAAGAAGGAAGATGTCCTGGAAGTAAGGAAAGCTCATCCCGAGGCAAAGTTTGTTGCCCACCCAGAATGTCTGGAGGAAGTATTAGATTTGGCTGACGAGGTTGCCTCCACCAGTGGCATACTAAATTTTGCCCGAGAAACTTCTGCCAGAGAATTAATAATTGGCACGGAAATCGGTATGTTACACCGATTGAGAAAGGAGAATCCGGGTAAGAGATTCTATCCTGCCAGCGAAAAGATGGTGTGCCCTAATATGAAATACCACACTTTAGAAAAAGTTCGCGACTCCCTTAAAGAGATGATTTATCTTATTAAAGTCCCTGAAGAAATCAGGGTGAAGGCTTATCAAAGCATAAAGAGAATGTTGGACTTGAAGGTTGGCAGCAAGGATTGAAGAAGAGATTATGCACAGATTGAATCTGTGCCTACAATAAGAGTGCATCGGGAGAGGTTTTGTAGGCACGGTTTTAACCGTGCAAAGTAGCGACGATTCCAAATTGTTCAGGGCTTAGAGGAGAATTATGGAAGTAAAGACCGATTTTTTAGTGATAGGAAGTGGCGTAGCCGGCTTGAGCTTTGCCCTTAAAGTTGCCAGATGGGGAAGAGTGGCGGTAGTAACCAAAAGGGAAATTGACGAGTCTAACACAAAGTATGCTCAGGGAGGAATAGCTTCGGTCTGGAGTCAGGAGGACTCATTTGACGCACACATTCAGGACACTTTAGTTGCCGGGGATGGTCTTTGCCATCCGGATGTAGTTGAAATGGTGGTCAAAAATGGCCCGGATAGAATAAGAGATTTAATTAATTGGGGAGTAAATTTTACCTTGTGGGAGAAAGATAAGACAAAATATGACCTCGCCCGCGAAGGTGGCCATTCCAAAAGAAGGATAATTCATGCTGCCGATCTGACTGGAGAAGAGGTAGAGAAGACCTTGGCTAAGCGTGTTAAGGGAAATAGTAACATAATCGCATATGAGAACTTAATTGCAATAAACCTCATTGTGAGAGAGGGAGAATGTTGGGGAGCCTATGTTCTGGATATTAAGAAAAAAGTAGTTCATAGTTTCCTCGCTAAGGTCACTCTTCTTGCCACTGGTGGTGCAGGGAAGGTCTACTTATATACCAGTAATTCGGATGTGGCTACAGGGGATGGGATGGCCATGGCATACAGGGCAGGGGCCAAGATTGCGAACATGGAATTTATGCAGTTTCATCCCACCTGCCTTTACCATCCAGAAGCGAAGTCTTTCCTCATTTCAGAGGTTGTGAGGGGAGAAGGGGGGGTTTTGAGATTGAAAGATGGTTCGCCTTTTATGCACAAATACCACCCACAGAAGGAATTGGCTCCCCGGGATATAGTTGCCCGTGCAATCGACCAGGAAATGAAAGAGAGGGGAGACGACTGTGTCTTTCTGGATATCACACATAGGAGCCCGAAATTCATAAAGAAGAGGTTTCCCCACATTTACAGGAGATGTCGCTCTTTCGGTTTCGATATGACCAGAGAACCGCTTCCCGTAGTTCCTGCAGCACATTACATTTGTGGCGGGGTTCTAACTGATAGTGATGCTCGGACAAGTCTTAAACGGCTCTATGCTGTGGGAGAAGTCGCCTGTACTGGTTTACACGGTGCCAATCGCTTGGCTTCCAATTCCCTTTTGGAGGCGCTGGTCTTTGCTGACAGAGCTAGTCAGCAGGCAAAGTATGTAGCAGAAGAAAAAATCTCTTTCCCACCGATTTCTACCTGGGATATAGGACACGCTGTGGACAGCTATGAAGCTGTAATGGTAAGCCATAACTGGGATGAAATTAGGAGGTTAATGTGGAATTATGTGGGGATAGTTCGGTCTAATAAGCGCCTGGAGAGAGCTAAGCGCCGCATCGAACTTCTGCAGAAGGAAATCCAGGACTATTATTGGGATTTTATTGTTACTAGCGACCTGATCGAGCTACGCAATATTGCAACGGTGGGACAGCTAATTATTGACTCTGCTATTCAGCGCAAAGAGAGCCGCGGTCTACACTATAACCTTGATTGCCCATCAAGGGATGACCTCCACTGGCAAAAGGACACAACTATTCAAGAGAAGCCACCTAAATAGCAGACTCCCCGGACTACTTGCAAATTCCTTCTTTTTAGCGGCAAAGCATAGGGGTGGGACTCTGTGCCCGCCCTTTACTTGGGCTGCTACGGAGTTTTCCCACTACGCGTCGTGGAATAGAATTTGATATATTTTTTATCGTTGGAATTTCAAGAATTCTAAGATTCTGCACAAATTGAATTTGTGCCTACAATTGAGTATGCTGTCATTGTGAACCCTTCGCCCTCTGTCATTCTGACCCTGAGTGAAACGAAGGGGAAGAATCTCAACATACTGCTCAGGGTAAACTCCGTGAAGTCCCGATTCATCGGGACCACGGGCTTTGCCCTCGCAATGACCCTTCGGGTGAATTTTGTAGGCACGATTTCAAATCGTGCAAGTAGGAAATGATGGCACAAGACAAAATCATAATCAAGGGTGCCAGAGAGCACAACTTAAAAAATATAGACCTGGAAATTCCCCGCAATAAACTTGTGGTCATAACTGGCCTTTCAGGTTCGGGGAAGTCTTCTCTTGCTTTCGATACCATCTATGCCGAAGGGCAGAGGAGATATGTGGAGTCGCTTTCTGCTTATGCTCGACAGTTTCTGGGTCAGATGCAGAAGCCAGATGTTGACCAGATCATAGGTCTCTCTCCTGCTGTAGCTATCCAGCAGAAAGGTCTCAGTCGAAATCCCCGCTCTACCGTGGGGACACTCACTGAAATTTATGATTACCTGAGACTTCTTTTTGCCAGGGCAGGTCATCCACATTGTCCTAAATGCGGAAGGGAGATTCTTCCCCAGACTTCTCAACAGATAGTGGAACAGGTTTTGAACTTCCCTGAAGGTTCCAGGATTCAAGTCCTGGCGCCACTTGTAAGGGGAAGGAAGGGGGTTTATAGAGAGCTCTTCGAGAGGATTCGCCAGGAAGGATATGTGAGGGTAAGAGTTGATGAGAAAATTTACGGCCTGGAGGAAGAAGTTAGATTAGACAAGAATAAGAAGCATAATATTGAAGTGGTTGTTGACCGGCTTGTGATTCGGCCTGAAGTGAAGACGAGGCTTAACGATTCTATTGAAACCGCCTTAAAGCTTGCTCAGGGAGTGGTTCTAATAGATACTCCCGGAGAGCGCTCTACTCTTTTTAGCATCCATAATGCTTGTCCTCATTGTGGAATAAGTATGGGTGAAATATCTCCCCGCAGTTTCTCTTTTAATTCTCCCTATGGTGCGTGCCCCAGTTGTTCTGGGCTGGGAACGAAGACCGAAATAGATCCAGACCTTGTTGTGCCTGATAAGAGCCTTTCTGTAAATGAGGGAGCATTAGTTCCCTGGAGCAGTCCAATTACAACACGACGCCATCGCTGGAAATGGGCTGCCAGAAACTATTACTATGAGATGCTTGAAGACGTAAGTGAATATTATGGTTTCAGTCTGGACACACCTTTCAAAAAGCTCCCCGAGAAGTATCAAAACATACTCCTTTACGGTTCTCCAGATGAAATCTATGAGTCGGGAGAGCCTTTTGAGGGGCTGATTACGCAGCTCGAGAGGCGCTACCACCAGACGGAGTCTGATTTCGTGCGAGAAGAGATTTTTAATAAGTATATGACTACAAGTGTCTGTCCAGATTGTCAGGGCAAAAGGCTCAAAAAGGAGAGCTTGGCTGTCACCGTCCAGAACAAGTCTATTGCAGATATAGCAGCACTTTCTGTCAAGGAGGCTCAAGGATTTTTCAATAAGATTTCTCTTTCCCCAACTGAGGCGCTTATTGCCCGGGAAATACTGAAAGAGATTAAGAAAAGACTTTCTTTCCTTATCAATGTAGGTTTGGACTACATTACGATTGACCGACCGGCAGCTACTTTGGCTGGCGGAGAAGCAGAAAGGATCCACCTGGCAACCCAGATTGGGTCATCGCTGGTGGGAGTGATTTATATTCTCGATGAGCCCACTATTGGTTTACACCCACGTGATGTATCCAGACTGATATCCACTCTGGAGGATTTGAGGGATTTAGCCAATACGGTCCTGGTTGTGGAGCATGACCCAGCTACAATCTTCGCTGCTGATCACGTCATAGATTTGGGTCCGGGAGCAGGTGAAAAAGGGGGAAGGGTTGTGGTTAGTGGTCCGCTATCTAAAATAATGGAGAACGCGGAATCTTTGACTGGCGCGTATATTTCAGGTAGACTGAAAGTGCCCTTGCCTTCAAAGAGGAAAAAAATAAATCTTAATAGGGTTATAGAGATAAAGGGCGCAGCCCAGTTCAATTTAAAAAATATCGACGTAAAAATCCCATTGGGAGTTTTTGTCTGCATTACCGGCGTTTCTGGCTCGGGTAAAAGCACACTGGTTCAGGAAATCCTATATAAAGCACTGGCACAGAAAATATACCACTCCAAAGAGAAAGCGGGGAAACACAAACAGCTTTTAGGCATAGGAAACATTGATAAGGTAATCAATATAGACCAATCGCCAATCGGCCGAACGCCCCGCTCTAATCCAGCCACTTATACAGACCTGTTTACTCCCATCCGCCAGCTCTTTTCCGAGCTTCCTGAGGCAAAGATTCGAGGTTACAGGCCAGGAAGGTTCAGTTTTAATGTCAAGGGAGGAAGGTGTGAAGCTTGCATGGGCGACGGATTAATTAAAATAGAAATGCAGTTCCTTCCCGATGTTTATGTTCCCTGTGAAGTTTGTAAAGAGAAGAGGTTCAATCAGGAAACTCTCGAAGTCAGATATAAGGGTAAAAATATTGCGGACGTCCTATCAATGAGCGTAGAAGAAGCCCTGGAATTTTTCAAGAATATACCCAGGATTAGAGAGAAACTCCAGACTCTATCCGATGTCGGACTGGAATATATAAAGCTGGGACAATCGGCGACCACTCTCTCGGGTGGAGAGGCTCAGAGGGTCAAGCTCGCCAAGGAGCTTTCTAAGAGGAGTACAGGAAGGACATTATATCTATTAGATGAACCTACGACGGGCTTACATTTTGCGGACATAGAGAAGTTGTTGAACGTTTTGCATCGTCTGGTAGATAGGGGGAACACAGTTCTGGTTATCGAGCATAATCTCGATGTGGTCAAAACTGCGGACTATATTATTGACCTGGGCCCAGAAGGTGGTGAGCGAGGCGGTGAGGTTGTTGCGGCAGGGTCTCCGGAAGAACTTTGCCAGTCAAAAAAATCTTATACAGGAAGATACTTAAGAAAATTTCTACAATAAATAGTCCTATTTTTGAGCTGGTTTCTTGAGAATCATCTTAGCGATTTTCAGAATCAGCTCTTTTTCTTCCCCTTTCCTATCCCTGACCAATGACATAAATCTTTTAATGAAAAGGTCTTCACTGGGTAACTTGTAAGTCTCCTCAGTAGCAAACAGGACTCCCATGGGTATCTCAAGCACATCAGCAATCTTCTTTAAAGTATCTAAAGTGGGCCTCTTTGTTCCCCTCTCAATATGGCCCAGAAAGTTAGCAGTGATATCAGCTTTTTCTGCCAATTCCTCCTGAGTTAATTTTAATCTTTTTCTCTCTTCCCTGATCTTCCTACCCACAACGCTGTAAATAGTCTCCATAAGGCACCTCTAAAAAAATTATACGTTTTTTATCTCGCTCTATGAATAGCCCACCAGGCAATATTTTGATTATTGACAAGTAGGCAATCTTATGCTATACTATGTAATGGAGATGGGAACGGTTTCAAAATATGAAAAAGAAGAGAATTCTCGTCGTAGATGACGAAGAGGGAATGAGATATATGTGTAAGAGTGCGCTGGAACGAGCTGGGTACGGGGTTGATGTGTCCGGGAACGCACAGGAAGCTCTTGAGCTACTGGAGAAGGAAAAGGATTATGAGCTTGTGCTTACAGATTTGAATCTGCCCGGCCGAAGTGGTTTGGAACTGATTAGTGAAATAAGAAAGAAACATCCTCGTTGCAAGACCCTTTTAATGACGGGAGCTCTCTTTGGAAATAGTATAGACAAAGAGAATTGCCTACATAAACCTTTCCTATTTACCCAGCTGGTTTTAAAGATCAAAGAGCGACTTTCCTCACCCTAAAACCAACCCACTTTACCTATCTTTTTAGATAACCTCAAAATTTATAATATATTAAAATTATTCTTAATTAAAGTACAAAATTTGTGAGAAGAAACATCTTAACTATTCTCTCATTTCTTCCCTGCTTTTTTGCTAAATTATTTTCTCATCGGAGAACTTGAGAGCCCCTCACCCCTGGCCGCCTGCCCATTCTGGGCCTTAACGGCCAGGGTGGCTCGTGCCAGGCACGGGCAGGCCTGGCCCTTTCCCTGAAGGGGAGAGGGGTTACCAAATTGTAGCAGCAAAGCGAAAGCTTTGCCTCCTCTATTTGTAGGGGCTCAATTTATTGAGCCCGTCGTTAGCAGAGCTTTGCTCTGCCACTACATTTCCCTGACCATAGTCCTCTCTCATCAGGGGAGAGGATATTAAGTGAGGGGATGGGCACTTTGTTCTTCCATGCGGGAGGTCTTCTTGGAAAGAGGAGAAGCTTAAACCACTAAAGGAGAGGAATGCAGAGAAAAGATAGGACTCGGAAAGTAGAGGAAGAGGTCGGCACGGTAAAAATTGAAGAAGGATTTTTTAAAATAAGAATAATGATATACCGAGTAATATGAATACGGTTCCAGCAACTTTTGTTAATACCTTCTTATCTAATTTATTTGAAACAAATCTACCTAAATAGATTGCCATAATTGATAGCACAGTTAGTGCTATCATGGCTCCTATTAAAACCATCAGAGGATTATATTTAGTAGCGAATATTCCTAAGGCAATTTGTGTCTTATCTCCCCATTCTGTTAAAAAAATCAAAACAAAGCCGGAAAGAAATGAATTTCTGAAATAGAGTTTACTTTTGCTCTTTACTTCTTTTCGTATTAGTATGATTACCCCGAAAATTATGAAAACGGTTGCCGAGAATATTTTTAAGAAATTGATGGGCACAATATTTATAACCCACGAACCTATTAGCACGGCAACTCCATCCACTATCAAAAAAGCAAGCATAACGCCAAGTAATAAATATAGATGCTTCTTTATTCTCAAAGACAAAAGTAAAATGGATAATTGAGTCTTGTCACCGAATTCTGCTAAACCTGTTACAATTAATGGAACTATTATATCTTCTATCATTTCTGGATTTTGATATATAATCGGTAATATAATATTGCTGCCACAACTATCGCGCACATTTGTTTTCCGCGGCCAGGTCGTACAGTTTTACCTTTGTATCATTATATAACATTTTTGTCCAGGGATACTCGGTTACTATGTTCTTATCGGCACTGGTGACCAGATATCTAATATCATAATCACGGTAGAGCAAAATATATTGTTTGTTGCGAATAACTTGCCTTAACTCCTGGTCTTTTCTATTTACACTTTCTGGAATTCGAGAAATATAACCAAATGCCATAGGCTTTTCGTGGATAGTCTGATAATATAATGCCAATGTGGGGCTTGCTGTTGTATCAACGATGCCTTTGGTATCAGGTAGATCTTTCAAGAAATTAACATATGGTGGTATGGCAATTTTAGATGCTGGCATAGGTCTCGGTAGATACTCTATAAAGATGATTATGAGTAACAGTCCTGCCAGCAATCGTTTTCCTGGTGACTCCTGAAAAAGTAACTTAAATCCCATTGCCGAGATAACTGCTGCACCAAGCATTGTCATTACCGTCATCCGCACAGGGACACCCGAAAGCTCCAAGTACGGAAAGAACTTTTCTATGGACGCGTAAGGCAAGATTATGAAAAGAATTTCCCTTCCCCATATATGCAATACCGGCCCTAAGCTCATTACAGTAAAGAAAATGAGCATAAAATACCATAGCCCGAGGCCTTGAGCAGAGAACTTTCTCCTCTTAAACCACGTAAAGATAAGAAGATAGACCACTGAGAGACCCATATGAACACTGCTTTCTTGGATATTGCCAGGTAGGTGTGACCAATAAGAATGCGTCAGATGAGCAAAGCGCCAGTGTCCCCCAGGAATGAAAAGAGCCGGGAGATCCAAGGAATATTCTCTGGGTGGGTGAGCGCCCAAAAGAGGATCTCCGGTATATAAACGTAGCAATGAAAGTACCAGTGGTCCTGCTGTTACAAGAGAAGCTACAAAGAAAGTTGCAAAAGGAACCAAGTGTTCTTTCTTGAGGAAGAAAAAGAAGTTCTTGTTCTGTATCCCGTACCAAACCAGTATCAGAATGGCTATCATGACGCAATAGAGAAAATAGTAGTAACTGCAAAGAAGGGCTGCGAAAAGAACTATGCCTGAAGCTATGGCTGTAACAATCCTTGGCTTAACAACCAGTAACTGCCAGAGAAGCACAAATAAAGGAATCCATTCTAAAGACACCAGTTCCAAATGGCCTTCAGCATGGGCAAAGTGATAATTTGAAAAAGTGAATATAAAACCCGCGATTATACTGCCCCAGTATGACTTACTAAAATGGTAAGCCAAAAGAAACATCGTAAGTCCACTAACAACGAAAGCAAAAATAAGGATAAGGTTGTACGTCTCTATCAGGGAAAATAATCTCAAAAGCAGTATTCCTATAAAGCCGTTGAATGGATTTAGTGCGTGCCCAAGGAGTGAAATTCCGTATGGATAATGAAGATAACGGGTCTGCCAGAGCGGTTGATGGAGTTCTGTTAATGCCTTGTTTACCCACCAGATATTCCAGACATGTTGTAATCCATCACCCTGGTCTGCGAAAAGATGGGTCGAAAATTGTAAAATCAAAGGATAGGTGAGAATGCAAAAAAAGATGAAATAGAAAATTATGGGAAACAGTCCCATCTTTGTTGCAATACGGACATATTGTTTGATCTTGTCTCTCTGCATTTTTAGAATTCCCAATCAGACTTTTACGTGCAATATTATACCAAATCCAGAATAACTTGCAATAAAAATCCGCAGAGTCTCCCTATGGGGCATGTTTCCGAAGGGACTCTCTGCCCTTCCTATCTTTTTACTTGACTAGGCTCAAAATCTATAATATACTAAAAATAATTTAAACCATAAAATCTTGAGGAGGGTCACGATTTCATCGGGGCGAATGGCGTAGCGGAGCTTCGCGTTCTGGCACTCTGAAGAGTGCCCGACCACGCGTAGGGGCGACCCTTGTGGTCGCCCATAGGTTGGTCGCCCTTTAGACGAGGAGTAGCGGAGCGAAGCTCCGCGAGAAAAAAAGGAGGGGAGATTATGAAGTTGGGTTTTACCACTGCCATCTTTGAGAAGGAGCTAAAAGAGAAGGAGGTTACCCTCCAAGATATTGTTGAATTTGCTGAAGAGAATACGCTTGAGGCTATTGAATTGAGGGAAGGATGTGTAGAAGATTACGATGGGGAAGCACTGCATCAACTCACCCAGCGGCATAAGAATATCCATTTTACTTATGCGATTAAGAATGACTGTCTTAATGAAAGAGATGAACAGAAAGTTAAAGGAGCGATTGAACTATCTGCCTCACTTAGTAGAGAGTCTATTCTCAGGCTGGTTGCTGATGGCGAAATTATTAAGAATGAGAAGAGGAGATACACTTTTGAAGAGAAGACGAAGATAGTTAATAAATTGAAGAAATATGCTGATATGGCTACTCGGGGTCGGGTAATGTTGGGTCTTGAAAATGCCAGAGAACCTATGGAGGATATCAAATACCTGATTGACCAGGTGGGTTCGCCTTTGATGGGAGTGACTTTCGACCCGGGCAACCTAAGTTCAATCGCTATAGAAAGGGAGGACCCTCTAAAAGCTTTAGATTCCTTAGAAGTTTCTGACATAAAATTAGTCCATCTCAAGCAGACAATAAATGGTGAGCCTCAGACATATATCTCTCAGGGAGATATTGACATTAAGAAATTGCTTGACAGACTCAATGGTATGGGATATGAAGGTATTATATGTCTGGAACCCAGAGCAGGAAAGGGCTGTCGGGACGCTATAAAGTCGAGTATTGGGTATATGAATAAACTGTATGGAAAGCCCTGGCCATATTTCTGAATCTTGGCACAGATTGAATCTGTGCCTACAAGTGGAAAATGAGGACTGTCCCTTTTTTGAGGGGGGTTTCGATGAATCGGGACCAATAGACAGGAACGTGTTAGCGACGCCTGCGAGTCGGTGAGCAGGCAGGTCACCGACTGAAGCGAAGCGAAAGGAGGGTCGCTGTTCCGACGAATAAGGAGGAACGGGTAAGCGACGGCTGCGAGTCGGTGAGCAGACAGGTCACCGACTGAAGCGAAGCGAAAGGAGGTGAGTCGGATGTACGATGTTGTGGCTTTAGGAGAGGCAATGTTAAGGCTTTCACCGCCCAACTTTATGCGGTTGGAGCAGACTCATAGTTTGGATGTTAATGTGGGCGGAACAGAGCTGAATACCTGTGTGGGGGTCGCCAGATTTGGCATGAAGACGGCGTGGGTTACGAAACTGCTCAAGAGTCCTCTCGGGCGGTTGGTAGCTAACAAGGCCAGAGAACAGGGCATAGATACTTCCCACATAGTATGGTCTGATGAAGGTAGAACAGGAATATACTATCTGGAATTAGGTAGCACACCCCGGGCAAGCGAGGTCTTTTATGACCGCAAAGACTCGGCTGTAAGTAAACTCAGGCCAGGTGAAGTAAACTGGCCGAGCATTCTGAAAGGAACAAAGCTTTTTCTTACCAGCGGAATTACCACTGCTCTGAGCCCGACTTGTCGGGAAGCCGCAATCGAGGCTATAAATGAGGCAAAAAGGCAGGGTTGCAAAATCTGTTTTGATATCAACTACAGGGCAAAGCTTTGGTCGGCTGAGGAGGCAAAGAACTGCCTCTCCAAGATACTGGATAAAGTTGATATTCTTGTAACTACACAATATGATACCGAGGACGTTTTTGGCTATAAGGGCGCTTATGAGGACATAGCAAAGCAACTCAAGGATAGGTTCGGTTGTCCGGTAGTTGCCATTACTCTAAGAGACGTACGCACTGTCCTGACCGGTGCATGGACCAGTATTGCCCTGGCTGATAAACTCTATAGAGGTAAAACCTACGATTTAGAGATAGTGGATAGAGTGGGCACCGGGGATGCGTATACTGCTGGTTTCATCTACGGTTATCTGACAGGCGATGTGGAAAAGGCTGTTGCTTATGGGGATGCTCTGGCTGCGTTGGAACATTCTGTTCCCGGTGATTTGAGCTGGTTTACAGAAGATGAAGTTAAGAGACAGATTAAGGCTGTTGGGTATAAAATTCAAAGATAATAATAGGTGTCGGTCTCATAGTAGGGGTTCGATTCATCGAACCCCAATTGGTAAATCGGGCTCAATAAATTGAGCCCCTACAAAAAGGCGGGCAAAGCTTATGCTTTGTGGCTACAATTTTTGAATCCTCTCCCCTCGGGGGAGAGTTGGGGTGAGGGGGTGAGCTTGTGGATAAGAAATCGGAGCAACTTCAACTAATGCTTGATTGCGGAGTTGTGCCCGTAATTAGAGCCGAATCTTCTGAACAGGCTATGAAGATAGTCGATGCTATTAGAGAAGGTGGGATCAAAACTATTGAAATAACGATGACCGTTCCCCATGCTATTGGTGTAATGGAGAAAGTGGCAGAGAAGTTTGGGAAGGAAGTGCTTTTAGGAGCTGGCACTGTTCTCGATGGGGAGACAGCCAGAGCATCTATTCTGGCAGGTGCTGAGTTTGTTGTAGGACCCTCGTTGAACGAAGAAGTCATCAAGATATGTAAGAGGTATACGAAAATTGCAATTCCGGGAACGATGACTCCCACGGAAGTTGTCCATGCCTGGGAGATGGGAGCAGATATTGTGAAAATCTTTCCTGCAGGTGAGTTAGGAGGTCCAGCATATATCAGGGCTTTGAAAGGCCCTCTCCCACACATTCTTCTTCTTCCCACAGGAGGAGTAGATTTAGAGAATGCCGGTGAATTCATTAAAGCTGGCTCGTGTGCCATTGCCGTGGGAACGGCATTAGTTGATAAGAAGGCAGTGGCTGAAGGGAAGTTTGAAGTTTTGACTCAGAAGGCGAAACAATTTCTGGAGGAAGTAAAGAAGGCGAGAAGATAAAGCTCCCTTCTTGCTCGCCAAGACTGATTTTGCGGCCTGATTCTTCCTTCTCGGGATCGCACAGAATAGATTGACCCCTGATACTGAGATTTCTGAAAAAGTCAGAAATCAGAGGTCTCTGGGGACTTTTTCAGAGACCTTTAACTCGGATATTGACAGGGGTTGTTTTTTTTGTATAATACTTAGAGTTGGTGGGGCGAAAGAAAGTGTGGATAGAATTGAAGTCTTCCTGAAAGGGAAGATTTGGGCGACCATAAAGGTCGCCCCTACGCGATTCGCAAGGACTCCAGAGGGTTTTGGAGTCCTCCTGAAAGGGAGGCGAACGTAGACCAGATAGTGCAATTTGCCCTGAAGACAATTATATGCTATAATTTAATTAATTAGGAGTAAATTTCCATGATAAAAAAAATACTGATAACTCTTTTCTTACTGTCTATTTTCTCAATAAGCAATGTTTTTGCTCAGGTTTCTTCTCGTGAGGAAGAAGACCTATACAATTTTGGCATAGGTCTCTATCGGGACGGAATGTACAAACTGGCGGCGGAGCAACTCGAGAAATTTGAGAGAAATTACCCGGAAAGCGAGAAGCTCGCTGAAGTGAGATTTTACAAAGTTGAGGCTATGTTTAAAGAAGGAGATTATGTGGGAGCCTTTCTTGGGTATGGAAAGGTCATAAATTCATCTCCGGGAACTGACTTTGCTCTCAGGAGTGCTATTCGTCTGGCTGACTGTAAATATATGGATAAGAATCACACCGAAGCGATAAGACTCTATCAGGATTTCATCCGAAGATATCCCAAGAGTGACCTGGTGGTGGATGCAGAGTACTATACTGCTGAATGTTATTTCAATCAAGGAAAGTATGGGGAGGCTATTTTAGGATACGATGAAATTATTAAAAATTATCCTCAGTCCAAGTATATTGACTACGCTCACTACTCCAAGGGTTTCTCGTACTTCAAGCAAGAAAAATATTCTCAAGCGATGACTGAATTCTCCCTGCTGATTAAATCTTTTCCCAAAAGTAGTCTTACCGATGGGAGCCAATTTTTTATAGGGGAATGTCAGTTCTACCAAGGGAGTTACAAGTTAGCTGTAGTTGAATACCAGAAGTTGTTAAGCACCTATCCTCAATCTACCTATCTTCCTCAAGCCCAGTTTAAGATAGGAGAATCGTTTCTCCAGCTGGGGAAGTTTTCTTCTGCCAGAGAAGCATACCAGAAGGTATTAAGCATTGCAGAGAGTACTGACCTCCGGGCCGCTGCCCTATTTGAGACCGGCGAAACGCTCTACCGAGAAGGGAAATACACTGAGGCAATTACCGCTTATCAGGAAGTTATCAAAACCTATCCCCGTTCCAGCCAGGCAGTGAAGGCCCAGCAGTCTATTGGCTGGAGCTACTTAAGACAGGGAAAGTTTGGTGAAGCAAGGGTGGCCTTCTCGGATGTGATAATCAAGTATCCTGAATCTGACCTTGTCGTGTCAGCTCACTATTTGATTGCCAATTCGTTTTATTATGAGAAAAAATATGAAGATGCGATTAGAGAATACGAGGTTTTGATCAAAAGTTTTCCTACAAGCAATCTGGCCGACGACGGTGTTTACTGGAAAGGCTGGTGTTATTATAAGGAAAGTAGATACGATGAAGCGATCGATACTTACAAGGAAGTTGAAAAGAACTACCCTAATAGCAACTTGATGACGGAGGCAAAGTTCCAAATTGCAGAATCTCTATTTGCAAAGAAAGATTTCAATTCTGCGGCGAAGACTTACCAGGAAGTTATTGACCGTTATCCTAAGAGTGAGCTGGGTGATGACGCCTATTTTGGGCTGGGAAGGTCTTCATACGAAAAGGGTGATTTCGTTTCTGCTAACAAGGCTTATCAGGCAATCCTCAAAGCTTATCCGAATAGTGACCTCGCTGTACAGGCACAGTTGGAGATAGGCAATTGTCTATTGAGTCAGAAAAAGTACGGTGAAGCACATAACGCCTATAACATGGCTCTCAGGAAATACCCCAAGAGTGGTATTGAGGATCGCATAAGGTTACAGATTGGATTGGCATACTATAAGGAAGGTAAATATGAAAATGCAATTGAAGCTCTTAGTGGCTTGAGGGAAAAGTTTAAGGACAGTGAAGTCATTGACAGGGCTCTCTATTATATTGGCTGGTCATACTTCAAACAGAAAAAATATGATGAAGCAATCCTCAACTTTAATAGTGTGGTAGCCAACTACCCCGAAAGTAGCATTGCAGCAGATTCCCTGTTTAGAATAGGAGATGCATTTTATAATCAGAAACAATATGGTGAGGCGATAAGGAATTATCAGAAAGTCATTGACCAATATCCTCAGAAGGAGATAGCGGAGTTTGCCTATTATGCTATTGGCTGGAGTTATCACGCACAAGGCGAGGACGATAAGGCAATTAATATCTATAAAGATTTTATCGAGAAGTATCCGAAAAGCAGTTTGAATGTAGAGGTGAGGTACCGACTTGGGGAATACTATTATAGCGGGGATAATTTCAATGATGCAGCGAAGATTTACCGCACGATAGTGGACCTCTATCCCGATTCAGCTCTTGCTGACGATTCCTGTTATTGGTTGGCATGGAGTTACTATATGGCTGGTAACTATAATGAAGCAGCCAATACTTTCGAGAGGCTAATAGAGAGCTATCCTGATAGTGAACTTGCCAGTGAAGCTCAGTTCCGCATAGGAGAATGCTATTTTGTGCAAGGGAAATATGTTGAGGCAATAACAGAATATGAGAAAAAGATTTCGAAACTACCAGAAGATACTTTCTCCAGTGAGTCCCAGTATAAGACTGGAGAGAGTTATGAAAAGATGGGTAGAAAGGACCTTGCGGAGGAGGCTTTTCAAAAGACACTCGAGAAGTATCCCCAATCAATAGCTGCAGGCAGAGTCCACTTGAAATACGGGATTTTATACGAGGGTAAGAAAGACTACAAGAGAGCAATAGAAAAGTATAAATTGGCTACAAATCTAGCTCGCAACGAAGTAGGAGCAGAGGCACAGAAGAGGATAGGTGACTGCTACTATTTCAGAAAAGATTACCATAATGCTATGGTTGAATATTTGAAGGTTGTCTACCTTTATGGTAAATACCCTAACTTTGCTGCCTATTCGCAATATATGGTTGCAGAATGTAATGGAAAGGAAAGGTTCTGGGAGGAGGCGAGGAGAGCCTACGGGAAAGTTATAGAAAATTATCCACAAAGCGAGTGGGCAAGGAAAGCCCAAATCGAGCTGGAGAAAATAGCTGAGAAATAGGGTGATGATAAGAAAAATCGCCGTTTTTATGGCAATCTCAATTTTTCTCTTTTTCTGGAACCCCAGGACGTGGGGTGAGGTAGAGAAGCCAACTGAGGAGAAGCCTGCCTTCGAACTCCCGGAAGTGGTAATTATTGGAGAAGACCAATCGAGAGTAATCATAGGTGGAGAGAGGAAGGCACTTATCGATACACCATTTTTGAAAAAGGTCGAACTTGGCCTGGAACCGGTGGGAAAACTTTTTCCCTTACTTATTCCTCCTCAGAGGAAGGACTTAAACATTACTGAAATTAGTTTTGCATATGGAAGGTTCAATTCTCTAAAAAGTAGCCTCAGTCATGGCAGACAGATTAAAGATAAGATTTACTATCTGTTTACTATAGGAAAATATAAGACGGACGGGGAATTTACCGGCAGGCGATATAATGAGGATAGCGCATCTTTAGAACTGGGTCTTAGACCTGGTGGAAATCTCGATTTGAAAATTGCCACTTCCGGGCTCCTGAAAGATTATCGGCTGTCCAATTCTGCTGATACTGAAAAGGTGGACCTGTTCAATGTGGAATTGGGACTGGAGAGGAGGCTGGGGGAGGATACAAGTGTAGGGTGTCAGTTCTTTGGTCAAGGAGCCCACCTAAAGAATAACGGCAGGGCAAAAAGTGATATAGGAGGGGGAGCGTTACAGGTGAGGATTGGTCTTGCGCAAAATAACTCATTGAACCTTGAGGGTCGACTCTATCAAGAAGCGCTTGAACTGAGCGGCGACAGGAGACGTTATTTGGTCAGCTCCTTTTCCCTGACTGACGAGTTTCTCCTTTTTGATAGACTGTGGGTTGGCTTAGGACTGGAATATAAGGAGAAGAGTAAACCTTTTACAGCCTTTCTTTATCCTACGGGCAGATTTTCTTACGAGTTGATTCCCGATTTTAACATCTGGGTAAGATATAAACCCGACTTAGCAATTCCTGTTTTCGATGAACTTTATATAAGTGATGACTATGTCGGTGTAAATTTGGACCTTCGTCCCCAGAAAAGAAAATTTTCACTCGAGGAAGGTATGGAGTATAAGCTCAGCCAGAACCTTTCTGGTAAAATCTCCTTCTTTCAGAGGAGATTTAGAAATTTCATTGCTCTTTTCGATGATGGGACGATAGGGAGTTTAGAGAATATTTCCAACGTATTCTCGGAAGGTGTAGAAACCTCCTTTGTTTACACCCCAACGGATAATTTTACTCAAGGAGTAGCAGACTTAAGTCTGCGTTTGAAATATATATACGAGAGAACAGAGGACGAAGATCACCCCGACGATAAAGTGCCTTATCGACCCTCCCATTCGCTTATAATCTCGTCACACTATGGTTATGGACGATTGGGAATAGACTTATTAATTCTAATGCAGAGCAAAAGATATTACAATCGCTCCGCTTCTCTACCTTTCTACTGGACACTGGGAACAGAAATCTCCTATAACGTAGCAAAGGAATTTCTCCTTTTTGTTCAAGGAGAAAATTTACTACAGGAGAAGTATGCTGAGAGGTTTGGCTATCCTCTCGACCACAGTAAATTTTTTGGAGGATTCAAAGTAAAATGGTAATTCCCAAAAACCGAATGTAGTGTAGCCCTTTATGGGGGTCCCGATTTATCGAGACGGGCACAAGGCCCTACACTACGAGTTTTGAATTATGGGCGCAAAGCGCTAATTTCGATTAGAAGGGAGGTTGAAATGCTCAACTATTTTCTACGCGGGGGAATAATGATGTACCCGCTTTTTCTCGCTTCGGTATTGGCTCTGGCAATAGTCATCAATAAGGTCTACGTTCTTTCTCGGATAAGAACTAACGAGAGGGAGCTAATGGGTAAGATTAAACAGTTAGTCAACCAAAAGATGGTCGCACAGGCAGTGACTCTCTGTGAGAAAACCAAAGGTCCTGTTGCTTCTATATTGAAGGCTGGCTTGACTCAATACGGCAAAGGGCAGAAAGCAATAGAAGATGCTTTTGAAGCTCAAGCCTCGGAAGAAGTTCCTCGGCTGGAAAGCTATCTGCCTGCTCTCGCCACTATTGCATCAGTATCTACTTTGATGGGGTTCACTGGCACAGTTACAGGGATGATTCGTGCCTTCGATTCCATTGCTGCTGCCAGTGCTACCTCTCCGGCGATTGTAGCCTCAGGCATTTCCGAGGCACTAATCACTACTGCAGCGGGGTTACTTATTGCCATTCCTACACTTCTCTTCTATCGTTATTTTATTCATCGTGTAGATAGGCTTGTTTCCGAGATTGAGAGATACTGTAAAGAAGTGATTGAGATCTTAATTCCCAGTTAGGTTGGGTTAGCGTTTAGGCGTGGGAATCTGGAGTCCTCCCGAAAGGGAGGTGACCTTGCTTTCACAAGGAGTCCAGAAGCAAGGCTTGCGCTTTGCTGTGACAAAAGAATGTCCAGTGGCGTAGGGGCGAGCTTGCTCGCCCATCTCGACCAGATAAGGAGGAAGAAAATGCAATTCAGAAGACCAAGAACTTCAAGTACTCGTCTCGATGCTACACCAATGGCCGATACTGTCTTTCTACTTTTGATTTTTTTCATGCTATCTACCTCGTTTGTGGTTCAGCCGGGGATCCAGGTTAAACTACCAAAAGCAGTTACATCTGAAATTCAGTTGAAGAAAGACCTCATCTTAACGATTACTGCTGAGAACATACTCTTTTTGAATGAAGAGCCAGTTACTCTGGATAAGCTCGGTGAAGCGCTTGAGGCTGCTTTTGCTCAGAGGAAGGATAGAATCTTAATTATCAAAGCTGACCAGGAAGTTAGACATGGTATGGTGGTGCAAGCAATGGATATTGCAAAACTGAATGGAGCTGATAGATTAGCAATCGCCACAGAACCAAAATTACCATGATTTTCAGGAGACAGGAATGTTTGAAGATCGCAGTTTCAAGATTTCACTACTTATTTCGTTTATCTTGCATTTGCTAATGCTGATCTATATTCCGATAACCCAGCGCCAAAGACTTCCGATTGGATTTGTGGAAGTCTCTTTAGTCTCATTGCCGTCCTTAAGGCCTAGTGAGCCAGGTTATCAAAAGTCTATGGCTCTCGGTAAACCCCGCCTAGAGGTTAGTCCTGCTCCTGGAGTCGATGTCTGGACACCGGGAGAGGGAGAGCCATTGGCAATCCCGGGACCTGAAACGAAGATTACTCTAACAGAAATCCCCGCACCTCAGCCCGAATCGGGAGAGAAGATATCGATGCTGCCGGGCGAAGATAGGTTCACCATGGAGGGAGAAAAAATTACGCCTGGACTTCCTGATAAAGGGGGCATTTCTGTCGGAAAGGGTGAAGCCCGAGATTTTGCCATAAGTGGTCCTGTCTCTCGTAGAGGAATTGTCCGGCGAGTCTATCCTCAATATCCGAGGTGGGCAGAGGAAGCGGGGATTAGTGGAGAAGTTCTCCTAAAGTTCTGGGTTTTGCCCGACGGACTGGTTAGCAGAGTAGAAGTAAGTCAGACTACCGGGTATCCTGACCTGGACCAGATTGCCAGCCAGGCGATGAAGAAATGGCTCTTTGAGCCCCTCTCCCCGCAGGAGAAGCAGATAGTTCAGTGGGGAACAATTACCCTTAAATTCAAACTGGAATAATTGCACAAATTGAATTTGTGCCTACAACGGTTTTGTAGAACATTTGTAGGCACGGTTTCAACCGTGCGGAAATATGGTGGGCTTTCCGGAAGGACCTATCTTATGATTGAGGGAAGAATCTTATTATTTGGGGATGACCCCAAAATTGCTCGGGGATTAAAGAAGAACGTGGAGAAGGAAGCTTTTACATTTTCCTAGGTGAAGGAAAAAGTCGATATAAAAAAAGAATCTTAGAATTCGAACCAGAATTGATTATCCTGAATTTTATCTCTTCCTCCAATTCTGACCTTCCCAATCTCCATTCCCGTAACTAAACAATAGACAGGTCCACTCTTGTCTTTACTTTGTCGGTTGAAAGTGGTAAAATAAAAAACGCAAAATAGGGACAGAGGCCATTTTTAAGGACCTTTGACGTAGAATGCCTCACCCTCTATGGAGTAAAAAATCACCCTGAACTTTTTCTCACTTCTTATCCTTTGATTCACTAAGAACTTTTACTTACCGTGAAAGGCCGAAGCCCTTTCGCATGAGGGTTAGTGCAGGAGAAAGAAAATTCTATGTTTACTGCAAAGAATGATAAGAGAAAACTTCAAACTTTAGATTTTGATTATTTTGGAAGTACTATAGAGATTATTTTTGAAAAACTGAGAACTTCCAAAAAAGGCTTAGCTGAAGAAGAAGCTAAAAAGCGCATTGAATACTACGGTTATAACGAGCCTGCCCGAAAAAAGAAAAGAACTATCCTTTTGCAAATAATTTCCAAATTTATCAATCCATTGGTAATTGTCCTTTTGATTATTGCCATATTTTCCCTATTCTTTGGTGAAAAGATAAGCGCACTTTTGGTTACATTGATGGCTATCATGAGCGTTTTTTTATCTTTCATACAGGAATACCGTGCAGGCAAAGAAGCAGAGAAGCTTAGCGAAATGGTTCATGCTACAGCCACTGTTTATCGTAACGGCAAGCCAAAAGAGATAAAAATAAGAGAGATTGTCCCTGGCGATATTGTTGATTTGTTTGCCGGGGATATGATACCTGCAGATTTACGAATCGTCTCTGGTAAAGATTTGTTTATCAACCAAGCATCGCTAACTGGAGAGTCGTTTCCGATAGAAAAAATTGCTGAGCCGATACACCCTAAAAATAACTCCATATCCGAGTTAAGTAACATTGCTTTTATGGGCTCGAGCGTAGTAAGTGGAACGGGATTGGGCGTGGCCATAAAAACGGGTGTTGCTACACAGTTTGGCGAACTTTCCCGTAGGCTTGCCACCATGAGGATAGAGACCAGTTTCGATAAAGGGGTAAATAAATTCACCTGGCTAATGATACGATTTATGCTTGTTTTGGTGGCGATAATATTTAGTAT
>Ga0315314_1000595_pt1 | contig 38089 bp, 31 predicted proteins | sample TDP9_MG_FD_203631 | JGI IMG/M metagenome (GOLD analysis project Ga0315314, IMG submission 203631) | Freshwater sediment microbial communities from Lake Towuti, South Sulawesi, Indonesia - TDP9 | ecosystem: Environmental > Aquatic > Freshwater > Lake > Sediment | place: Indonesia: South Sulawesi... | reverse complement strand
CCCAAGGTTAGCTTGCACCAACCTAGCATGAGGGGCCTTTCTGTGCTTCTCGACATCAAGCAATATGGGCCAACATGGATCGCAGCCTCAAGATAGACCCCCGGCTTCGCAGCCACAGTGTAGTCGTATAGGTCTGGAAGGCCCAGCTGATGGCCGAACTCGTGGGCGAAGGTCCCCCAAGGAGTATACTCGGTCTGAACTGTTATCGCTTCTACAGTCACATTGTCGTTGGTTCTGATCATCGCCGTGGTCGAGTATGCCCAGACAGTTCCCCTTCCTGCCGCTATTATGAAGACCACATCATGCCAGGAATAATTGACAACGCTATCTGCGACGCCTATCGCGTCTCTTTCGAAGGCTCTCCTCTTCTCGCCGGGAGAACCCCACTCCGAAATACCATAACTGGCTGTGGACTTGGGGAGCATTATCCAATCGGTCGCGTAGCCTTCTATGGTGATAAGATTGTAAGAAACCTCCTTGAAATATGCGTTGACATCTTGAAAGATTCTTTTCGAGATCTCTTCACGAGTGGTCTGATGCTTCATATCGGGAAACTCCACAAGCAACGCCAAAATCGACCACTTTCCGGTGGTCGGTGGACAGTATACCCCAAGAGAGGCTCTTTGGACATTGGTTGCCTGTATCTCTGCACTCTTTCTGTCATCTGAGAATACGCCGGCAGGATAAGTTCTGATTATGCGCAGCGGCTCTGAGACCGAGATCTTGAGCTTGGCCTTCTCGATAATTCTTGATGTCGACCAGCCGATTGACCATCGATAGCTGTTGTAGTCCCATCTCACAGCGTATTCATATGTGAATCCGTAGCTCTCGCCTGGTGCCACAGTCTTTCTGAAGGCCACTTTCAAGGAGGGAGATCTTCCGTCCTCTAACTTGTAGTTGAGATCGCCAACTGAATCGTAGACTCGTGTAATCGAGAGCGTATAGCCTGGACTTACGAGGCGAGAGTCAAGGCCCGCGCTCCAACTCTTCAAGTCCTTCACTTGGATGTTTCTCACAGTAGTGGAATGTCGGGCATGTGCTTCTCGTGCTGAAGCCATGTGTGCCTCGAAATCTATCTCCTGGTACACAATGTCGTAGGACTGTGACGGTTGCGTGAGCGCGCCCATCTGTGAAGTGGAGACTATGACTGTGAGGAGGAGACAGGCGAGAGTCGAGGTCTTTTTCATCAAAACATGCACGTAGATCAAAGATGGTTAAAACGACGCGTACTTAGTGCTTACGGCGGGCAGCTCTGTTCGATTTGATGGGCTGGTCGGACGTCTTCTGCTCAGCCAGCTTCCGTCGCCGATCATAATCAGCTTCCGACTCTCGAAGGAGTGCCTTGATCTCCTCAGCGGTATGATGCCCATCGCCGAACACGAATGGAATAGCGAGGCCTCCCGTGGTCTTTCCATGCATGTACATTTGCATCTGAGTGAAGGGCGACCTGACATAGCCGAGTGTTGCACGAGCCACGGGATCATTCCTGATTCTTGAGAGATCGGGATTTAGGAAGCGGTTCCAAGCCTTCTTTAGGAGCGTGAAGGCTTTGCGCAGCATACCCGTCGAGGCAAGCCACCTATCCAGCCTCTATCTCCGCCGGCAAATAAGGATGCCTCCTGAAGCCGGCCCAAGCTTCAAGCCCAAAGAGACTAACGAAGAAAGCGCACGAAAGCCGTGGGAACCGAACAGAGACCTAAATCAGCCGATTAGCGAACAGAGCCGTCAAGAATCTTAGATGCGAAAAGCTACATAGTACGAAAGAGCTTAGCTACGTACGGGTTTATAAGAGATGTCAGCTATTACCTGCTCTATGCAAGCAGGAAAGTCGAGGCGCCCGCAGTACGCTGAATCAGTCTTGGCGACGAAGCCTTCCTCGATGTTGATATCGCCTACGGCACAAGTCTTTCGAAACCTATCCAAGGCAACATCTGTCAATAGAACAAGAGACAAGTGTCATGTCCGTCTTGAAAGTGGCCAGGAGCTAGTCCTGCATAACCAAGCTTGTATCGGGCCCGGAGATCTGCTTAGCCTGAACCCTCCAAGACTATACGTCGTTTGTGTAAATGGCCTAGCACAGGTCCTTCCTCCTTTCTTGGCTGTATCTGAACATAAGATAGCTGGCAAGTTGTTGGACATTTGTATCAAGGAACCTACAACCGATTATGAAAAGAATGCAATCGAGTTTCTCAGAAACTTCCACTATCGAAAAGGATCGCCGTTTGGCAGACGCGCCTCCTTGGTCGCCAAAGTCCAGTGGGAAGGACAAGATCAGGTAATTGGGTTTATCGAACTCAGTTCTGCTCCTCTCTTGAACTCGGCGAGAGATAGGGTTCTTAATGACAGATTTCAATCTAACACTATCTCTTGGACCAAATGGGGCTACGATACTCGCAGGAAATTCGCGAAGACAATCGTAGAGATCTCGCGAGTTGTGGTTCATCCGCAATTCCGTTCATTCGGAGTGAGCAGACTCCTGTTAGAACATGCCTTCCGATACGCGCGGACGCATTGGCAAATAGGAGGGGTTAAGCCAGTTTTCGCTGAAATTGTAGCAGAAATGTTGCGCCTGCTTCCCTTTGTCAGTAGCGCAGGAATGTCATATGTCGGTGACACAAAGGGAAATGTCGATCGAATATGTTATGACCTCCGATACTATTTCAAGAAAAAGGAACTCCATGATTCGAATGTCGGCGACGAGCCCTCATTCATTCGTATGCAAGTTCACTACCTCAGAAATGCGCTCCAGTTGATGCACAATCGTAACATTCCAACAATTGAAGATTTGATTGAATATCTCAGGCGAGCTTCGACAGATCATTCTGGAAAAGCATCTGACCCAGTGGTTTCTAAGATTATCAGGACCCCTAGACCTACTTTTCTAGTTGGTTTAGACCGCCGAGCAACCGATTTCATTAGGCGCAGGGTAAGAGAGTTAGGCCTTATTGGCAGTAGACAGTCAAGAGAGAGCCCGATTATCTCGCATAGCAGGCCTATTATTGCCTCCGATCTGTCGATAGATCTGAGTCTGCAAGTTCCAAGGACTGGTGTGAGCGCTGTCATCGCGAAAGCATTTGGAATTGACGAGAGGAGGCTAGTCATTCCAATAGTTCACTCTTTCAATCTGACTATCAATCCGGGACAGATAGTGTTGATTACTGGGCCTTCAGGTGCAGGCAAAACAACTCTTCTGAATTCCCTGATTGGTGAGGTCAAACCAAAACTGGGTAAAGTGTCCATTCCCAATGACGTCAAAATAGGGAGACTGAGACGCCTTAGTCCGAAACTACCAATAGTCGACGCGATCGGACTTCCCGCTGAGGAATCGGTCAGAATACTCTCCACCTGTGGTTTGAATGATACTCGCTGCTATCTCGCGCCATTCGAGCAATTGAGCGCGGGAGAAAAGTATCGGGCAATGATTGCGAAGTTGATCGCGTCAAAGCGCAATGTATGGGTAGTAGATGATTTTCTCTGTAATGTCGACGCGACCACAGCTCAAGTCGTAGCTGAAGGGTTCAATGGAATCGCGAAGCTTCACAGGGCGACCGTACTGGCATCAACTTCTCGTAGTGACATTGCTAATGGCCTTTCACCAGATATCGTTGTCCACAAGCTCTTGGGACCGGCCTATAGGATTATGACAGGGCAGGCATTCGACAGACTAGTCAGAGCTAACCGAGCCTTCGAAGAAGACGGACTAAGGAAGGCCCAGCTCATCTAGAATGCGCTTTGCCTCTTGGGCTCCAATAGATGTTAGCTTCCTTGAATCAGCTTCATCCAAGGCCGTCGCGCCACAATACGTGATTGTTCTAGGATTCTCTTTGCACCGCGACGCAATGATTCGAGCATACTCTGCTTTTTGAGAGGAAAGACAACGCACAATCAAGTCTCCATTCTTCGACATGATGCTCGCCCTCGGTCAGCTGGATCTCTTTTCCAAGAGGCTCTAGCGAAGTGGTCTTCCCGCTTCCGGAGGTTCCCACAACTACAACTAGCTCCCTTGACTTTCTTCCTTTTCAAACCCATGACTTTGGGCAAAGGCCTGTACTTCCTTTCTGCCTATTACATTGTACCCTTTATCAAGCGCCTCATCAAGAATGAGGCCCGAGTTCGTCAGAATCATTCGAGGTAACCCGCCACGACTGATTTTCATAATCTGCTCGAACGGATTGTTCTCCTCGTCATCAACAAATGGGAAAAGTCCAGTTCGATCCTTGTCTCTAGGATTCATTCTCCATCTCTCTAATCTGCCTTGTATGAGTGCCCTTGTTTCCTGCGGGTCAAAAGGTGGAATCGTTATCGGTTCTATGGACCGGTCCACGAATGGTTTTGTTCCAAGAGCTAGTCTTTCTGCATCCTTCACGATCTCGTCCCAAGTAACAACTGAGCAGGCGATTACAAAAATCGGATTGACAATACCTCCTTCCTCAGACAGCCTATCTAGAGCTCTATCATACAGAAAGCGGAAAGTATTCAGGAATTGGGCCCCTTTTTGACTTCCTCTTGCGAAGAGATATTCAAATTCATCTACCAAGAAAACCATGGAGTGGTAGCCAAGGACGAAGAGAAGTCTGAGAAGATTCATGAGTGCGACTAATGACTGTTCATCGCCTCTGATGCTTCGTCTTACACGTAATCCTTTGGCATCACTCCGATCTATTGTGTCACCTCTGAAGTATTCCCATGCCACGTTTTCATTCCTCTTGTAATTAATCAGGGCATTCAGATAGTCCACATCGAAACCTTTGAGTGAACCTACTGCCTTTCTTTTCCTGACTAGTTCACCGACGAGATTCGTGAACCTTTCATGACCGATTCTTTTCACGCATTCTGAGTACAGATAGTGCATGTATTCGGATGGGAGCTTCGGTAATGCGGCAGTTATGTATGCGGCCAGGATCCTTTCTTTGTCACCTCCGAAAAGGCGTCCTTCAAGAATTCTTTCTTCCATATATCTGAGAAAGAAGGTCTTTCCGACGCCGTATTCGCCAGTCAACGGAAGAATGGCTGGGTTCTTGGAGCCAATGTAGCTTGCGAGATGTCTAGTCACTCTTTTTCTTGTTTCAGCTCTATCTACTATCGGATAGTTCAGAGACTGATCTGTAAATGGATTTGTCTTCAAATTGTATTTCTCGTACGTCATTTTCTATCCCTTTCAAAAATCGCAATATAGTAGTAAGACTCTCTGCCGAACTCAGTCAATTGGTATTTTGGTCTTCCTCTACCTGGATGGGCGAGATGTATTTGCCTAGTCCCGATAATCTTTGGAAGAGTTGCTAGTTTCCTTGTGAAGCCTTTGTCCGAAATTCTCAGTTCTTTGCAGACCTGATCCCTAATGTGAGGCCAGATAGGTATGTAGGTTCCCCCTTTTTCTTTTCCCTTCACTGATTCGTAAGCCCCTAGCAGTGCTTTAAAGTAATCATCGTCTGAGATACTACCTATAGGTCTGAGAACCACTTCGTCGTCAATCTCCTTCAACCTAGGAGTATTCAGATACACGTCAGACCCTTTCCTTATGATGATGTCAGAAAACTGGTAATACTTGAGCAAGTCAGAGAGTCTGGATCCTTTGAAGTGAGCTATGCCCAGATCTTTCAATCTCTTTTCTTCTCCGTAAGTCAAATCCACCATTTTCTCGGAAGCGTCAATGCCTATCTTGTGAAGGCCGATGACCAATGACACTATGGGCACGAAATCACCAGGGTTTTTCCTGACATCCTCTATGGTTTCGATTATTCTGTTGTTTTCTCGGTCGAAATCCAAGAGGACTTTCCCCAGTTTCCTTACGAAAGCTTCGCTCCCTTTCTGTTTCAGTGTATCAAGAAGCACCAACCCAGCGGGTGTTAGTCGGGTCTGTTTCGGTCTTCCTTCTCTCGTAAGAAGGCCCAACGTATAGCATGCCGGAATCGCTTGGTTATGAATCAGGCTTGTTCTAGAAGCCTCCTTTTTCTTGATGCCTTTTCTCCCCTTCCTTATGGACAGTAGCCTTTCGTAAAGGTCTTTGTTGATTAGTTCTCGATTCTTCGGATACGGTTCATTTTGGAATTTCCCGAACGACTCCAGAGTCGGCCCTATTTGCTCAGGATAGCCTTTAAGATACTTCAGCTTATTCATTTTGGTCTATCCTCGGCAACCCAAATTAGCTTTTGCTTCAGTTCCTCAATGAAGTCCTGTCTGTAAGAATCGAAAAGCGGATAGAACTTACACTTTATCCTCGGCATAGGATCGCTATGAACGAAATTCACATACATGATGCAGCCTAAGTCTACTTTGTCTGCCTCTTGGGGAGAGCTTTCAAGTGCCAACGCATAGCCAACCACAGTGAGATAATGATATTCCTCAGGTCTCCCTGTCTTGATGTCAATGACTACGTTTACACCATCTTGCCTGTACAGATCAATTTGACAATTCTCGCTCAGGTGAAACTTGCTCCCGTCGAATTGATATTCGTTCTTGAAGCGGAAGACATGGTCAACTAGGCTGGTTACACTCCAGTCGGGGTAACGTGAACAAAAAAAGTAAATGCGTGAAAGGAGCAAGCAAGACTCATAGAACCATATCTTCATAAGATTCTCTTTCACGTCTGTCCAGCTGTCATAGGATTCTCCCATAACATCTCTTATTATGTTCTCTCTCCGTGACTCTAAGTATCCTTCAAGATCCCGAAGAACCGTCTTTCTACTATTTTGCAGAACGAATCTCCTAGATTCCTGGTACAAGTGAGAGAAGATACAGTGATAGAAGCGTCCAGATTCTCTTTCTTTGGATTTAGGGTCGTACCCTCCTCTCAACTCCGTCGCTATTTTGCTCTTTTGGATGGTTCTTTCCGCTACTATGTACAGAGGAAGACTCAGATCTGGCAGCGGGCCAAAATTCGCATAATTGGTCCCCCTCCAATACTCGGATATCGGCCTTCCTCTTATCGCTTCTTTTGCATCACGAAACTCACTTAGCAATGATTCCTCTAAGAGGTAATGAAACATATAGGTTCGACTTCACGAAGTACTCGAATGGTCTAATCCTCTTTTTATCGAGCGAAACCCCGCCTAGTGCTTGCTAGATCGTTGCTTTTTCTGCTCTGCAAGCTCCACGAAGGATTCCAAACAGAATCTTGCACAGATGTGAGTAAAAAGTTTTCTCAGCGTAATCGAGTTCGGTAGGTGATAATAGACTGCGCTCGTTATTTCCTGTACTCCTGTAGCCGGATCCACCTGCGCCACCAGGCCGATGATGCGCCATGCAACCATGCGGACTGATTGAGCGAGGAAGTCAAGCCGAGACTGATCGACTTCGATCTATGCTTCCCATGCTGCTGCCATAAACCGTTCAACCATGTTAACCAGTGGCTTGAAGAATGCCTCATCCACATGACGCTTGGTCATCCATCATATGGAAAGCTAGACAGCCCAACTCAACTCATAGACCTCGTCCAAGAGCCGGAATGAAAACCTAGACTTGACTCCACCTCCTTGTCTGCGTGTATTTTCGTTCTTTCGTTGTCTCTTGTTTCCAACATAGAAGATAGAAAGTCTCTCAGATCAGAAAGGCCATCACTCAGTGGTTCTAGGCGTCAGGTTCTCGGAACGGTGCCTGGACAAAGAATGTCCGAACTATCAAGGGCTGCAAGAATCTGTACAAAGCGCACGACGCGCCGACGTCGAACGGAGATCTAAACTCGTCGATTGGCGAGCAGAGCCCTTCCCAGAAACACTTAAGGCGGGAATTAGGCAGCAAGAGAAGGGAAATAAATCTTGACGAATTGCATCAAGCCCGAATTCTTGGATACCATTAACTATTCCATCTGTCAAGCGGTCAACGAATACTTGGATGAGAAGGCTACAGAGTTCTTCAGAAGAGTTGGTGAATATCACTTGGACGAAGCCATGAGGAGAGGGCTCGTTCGGATTGAGAGAAACCGCAAGCCCTTGGACAATCTGATAGAGATTGCAAGGTACTTAGAGTCCACTGGCTACATGGAGAAGATAGTGATCGAGAGGCTTGGCGAGGACGAGGCTTTCGTTGAAATGTACGGCGTTTCGGTAACCTCATCTTCTGTGAGACTATTGAGAGACAGCAAGCATCCTTCGCATTTCATGACGAACATCATGCTTGCGGCACTAAGTAGACTAGGCATTCAGGCAAAGCTCACGGACGTGGCCTACGATGAAGAGGCATGCAAGTTCAAAGAGCATTGGAGAATCTTGAGGACGTGAAGATAACGCCGTTGACTCCTTCGACCTAGCATATTCCGTAGGGTTAGACGCAGAAGCCTTTGGGCGAGGAGACTGGTGCCCGATCAGCGATCTCGATGAGCAAGTCACAACCTGTGCAAATGGACTATCGAAGATGGCAGCTTGAGTTTTTTCCTGTAGCGTTGAAGATCCACATTTGTCTCTATTTCTTCGATGTCGATCTCTCCCAGACCTTGGTTCTTAGCAAGCTTCAGGTGGCCAACCGATCTTGGATCTATTCCCATCAAGTAGGCTGCAACAGCATCGCAGCTTACCGGACTCTCGGACGCCAAGACTAGGCCCATATGTACCGGAGTCCCGTGAACAGGCGCATCTCCCTCGCTTGCAATAATGGCGTCTATGACTCCGAGCTTAGGCGACAATCTCTTGTAAAGATCAATCAGCCGGTGTTCGAACTTAGCCAGCGCTGAAAGATACTTGGAAGGGTCTTCCGACAAATCTGCTTCCACGAGTTCAGCATGGATTTCCCACTTCGTTGCTGTTTCGTGGCCTTCCGTTGGTTTAGGCTCCAGACATCCCATCAGATTCTTCACACATGCTGAAATTGTTGTGAATTCGTGGGTCTTGAGCGCCGGTGCAGTGACAAGATAGTCGGTTTCAAGCACCGCTTTTGCTACGCCAAGCACTTTGTCATGAAGCTTGACTTTCTCAAACACATCACTATTCAGATCAAGCAGCTTTGCTTTGTATTTCTTTTCGAGCTTGGAGTAGCCGGCGAACTCAAACAACCGATAAGTTGAAGCAGGCGCCAAATGAGAAGCTCCACAACAGCCCTCAGCTATCGTTATGTCTCCTTTACCTTGAAAGTATTCGACTATGCCTTCGACAACTCTAACATCTGTGTTCTCTCCTCTGTCTTTCACGTGGGAAGCCAGATTGGGCTTTACGAGTATCTTAGAGCCAGTAACCTTTGGACGCAACCTCTCCAGAGCCCTGGTGGTTGCCTCTTTGGGCTTTCCCTCTGCGACTGCAACGTGGCTTCCTATGCTCTTTCAGCTCCATGCTCAGTGGAGGTCCTATTTGTTGGCAATGAGGTGCGCTTCGAACCATCGAGCCATGTGTCCAAGTCTTTTCATTCTGAAGCTCGGTTTCGCTGTACTTCTGAAAGTGTGCTCCCCTTTCTCGAACAGTACTAGCTCTGCCTCTTTTTCCAGATATTTGAGTGCTGTGAAGAAGGTTATTGATTGATCAATCCAACATCTGAAATCCTCGGCGCTGTGGACGAACATCGTAGGTGTTGTGACCTTTGGAACATATGTCAAAGGTGATTTGCTCAGATATCCCTGAGGGTTGGTCCACGGCTCTTTCCCTATCTGGTCGGGCGAGAAGTAGAAGCCGATATCTGTTGTTCCAAACATGGCCGTCCAATCAGATATGCCGTTCTGTGATACCGCTACCTTAAACCGGTCCGTGTGTGTAACTATCCAGTTCGTCATGAAGCCACCATACGACAATCCAGTCACGCCGACTCGGCTGGGATCTATGAACCCGAACTTCGACAAGACGTAGTCGAGGCCTTCCATGATGTCCTTGAAGTCTCTTTCTCCGTACGCCTCTCTTATGTCGGCGAATTCCTCGCTGTAGCCGTCGCTTCCTCTCGGGTTAAGGTAGATGACCGCGAATCCCCTTGAGGCGAAATAGTGGTGCTCAAACATGAATGAGTATCCGAAGACGCTCTTTGGGCCTCCATGAACATCCAATATCGCCGGGAACTTCTTGCGTTCTCTTGAGGCCTGAGGCTTCAACACCCAACCGTCGATCCTCTTTCCGTCACTGGCCTCGTATTCAAAATGCTCTGGAGAGGAGAGCCTCACCTCGGACAGGGGTGCTTCGTTCAGGTTTGTGACCTTCCGATCTCCGCGCTCATCCTTTACCCATACCTCCGCGGGGCTGGTCTCGGTTACCTTCAGGTAAGCAACGACGTTCTTTCCAACAGAAAAGTCGTCAACGACGAAGTCGCCTGCAACCATTGGCTCTATCTTTCCGCTCTTCGGATCAATTCTATGCAGGTTGTAACGTCCGCTGTCTGAGACAGTGAAGTATACGTAATCTTGACTCCACGCCGGAGCTGGGGCCAGAAGATAGGTAAACGGCCCCCTTATGTCGTAGTATATGCTTCGAGCGCTTCCTCTATCCAACTTTCCAGTCAGATCTGTGGGCTTTCCACCCTCAACCGGTATGGTCCAGATGGTTGCGTGAGTAGCGAATCCCCTTCGAAGGTTGTGTCCTCTAAACGCAAGATGATTGTCATCAGGACTCCAAGTTACAGGCCCGATAGCCATGTTGCTCTCGGTCAACTTATCGATCTCGCTTGTCTCAACATCGATCACGAATAGGTCCGTTATCATTGGATTCCGGTCATCGGTGGCCGCAACGTAGACAACTCGGTTCCCTCGATTCGATGATGAGGCGTAGACAACATTCATCTCGCCCCTTGTCAGCTGTCTGACGCTTCCAGAATTCACATCCACGATGTGCAGATGCTTTCGAGCGTGATAGGTGAACCCTGCTCCGTTTGACCACAACGGTATCCTTTTGACAACTCTCACGCCCTCTTCTTCATCTCCAACCGCTGAGATGAAGATGATTCGGTTTCCGTTAGGCGTCCAGCAAGGCGCCTCTATTCCTCCTGTCAGCCTCAAGATCCGCCTCGGCTCCCCGCCACCAAGGGATGCCAACCATAACTCGCTTCCTTTTTCACCCTCCTTCAATGTCCGCTTTGACAGGAACAGGAGATGTTTTCCGTCGGGCGACCATCTGGGCCAGAGGTCGCTTCCTCCGCTCAAATATGTCTGAGGTTCTCCGGAGATTCTGTCAACCACCCATATCGTTGAGTCGTAGTTGTCTCGCTTCTCATCTGGCTTGACAGCGACGAATGCTATTCTGGATGTGTCCGGTGATAGCTGTGGGTCGATCACTGAGACGAATCTTGCTAGATCTCTCAGTTCAAGGGATCTGGACAATTCCATCAACTGATGGGTTTGGCCTGTACCCACGATATATAAGCCCATTCACCTGCCAGCAATAGGCGGAATGACGGAGACCTTGATCTATTCAACCTCAAGGTCACGAAGAGAGCTAACAGACTGGTCGTTCCGCGGCTGATTTCTTGCGGCTGTTTCCATTCTGGTTGTCTGCCTACTCCCGGGAACACGAGAGCAAGGCGTCTTAGCTAATCTTATGGCGGAGCGGCACTTGATCCAGAGGCTGACTCAAGTTCCTTTTCATCTTTTCCGCAAGTTACTCAATGCCTTCTCAATTCTTCTTAGAGCTTCGCCAAGGTTCTCCATTGAGTTCGCACAGGAAAGTCGGAGATGGCCTTCTCCGCGTTGGCCGAACGCTATGCCGGGTGCCGTTGACACATGTGCCTTCTCTAGGAGGAGCATTCCCATCCCGTGTGATGACTGACAAAACTCGGAGAAATCCGGAAAGAGGTAGAATGCCCCTCTCGGTTTGACGCATGGAACCCCCATGCTCCCGAGTCCATGGAGCATCAGGTCGATGCGTTTCCTGTACTGATCAGCCATGGCTTTCACGCAGTCCTGTGGACCTCTGAGAGCCTCAAGAGCGGCGACCTGAGCAAAAGAGGTGGAGCAAGTGTTCAGATACAAGTTCAGTTTTGCCATCTCTCTGGCAATGTCTTCGCTTACGATGGCGTAACCGACACGCCAACCGGTCATTGCGTAGGTCTTTGAGAATGAGTTCACCAAGATCGTTCTGTCCTTCATCTCTGGCAGAGAAAGAACAGATACATGCTCCGTATCGTAAACTAGCTTCTCGTAGACCTCGTCAGATATCACAAGCAGATCGTTCTCCAATACGATCTCGGCAAGAGTTTCAAGCTCGCGTCGGTCGAGAACGGATCCTGTTGGGTTGTTAGGGGAGTTGATCAGTATCATCTTCGATTTTCTTGAGATCTTGGACCTCAGGTCGTCGAAGTTGATTTTGAAGCCTTCTTCCTCCAGAAGCCCATAGCGCACAGGGATTCCTTCAGCCATCTTTATGCTTGGGCCATACGGCCAGGCTGGATCGGAGATCAAGACCTCGTCTCTCGGGTTCAGGGTGGCCATCATGGCAAGGGTTAGTGCGCAGCTTCCTCCATCTGTGACGACAACCTCCTTTCTGGGGTCCACATCAACTCCGGTTTCTTTCTCGGTCTTCTCGGCGATGGCTTCTCGAAGCGGAAGGATTCCTGCGCTTGAGGTGTAGTGAGTGAACCCTTTCTCTAAGGCTCTCTTTGCAGCATCCTTGATATGATCCGGCGTATCGAAGTCTGGCTCGCCGACCTCCAGTCTGATCACATCTTTGATCGCTTGGGCTTTCTCAAAGATGGCCATTATACCAGACGGTTCCAGCGACTTCGTTCTATTCGACAACCGACCTTTAGATGAGTATTCCATATGAACGACCCGCAGCCTATCGAGCTAGCTACGCCAAGACTAGAAGTCAAGAATATTAGGATATGTTCAACCAGTAGCATCAGGAAGTGTGAGAGCCGTGTTGGATCTTAAGGCTTTGGCTGAAGGACGCGAAATACTGAAACCCTTCGGTGAGCTGGACGTTCTCCTCTTCTACTCGATAGTATCGCCTGAACTCAAAGCCTTTCTTGGAGACAGAGAGGTTGCCTCTAAAGTCTGGTTAAAGCAACGAAGCCTGTTGAACAGAGGTTCACAGCTTCCACCACTACATGCAGACGAGATCGCAGGAAAGGTTACGCCAGACCTGCTTAGGCTCAGGGCAAAGATGGGGTTGGCTGACGCGAGGGGCAGCCTCAACGCTGTGGAGCAGAAGATTTGGAGATACTTTCCGCCAAGGAAACTTTGTGATTACTTCTACGCCACAAACCGTGAAGGCCGGGGAGGAGAGATCGATAGAGTATTCTATGACATTGATCGCCCCAAAGATATGCCTCATGAAAAAGCGAGAGAGGTCGCTCGTCTCTTTCTGGAGGCCATTCTGAGCGATGATCAGTTTCGTCAATATGTCAGTGATCGGCCTCTTGTCGCATGGACCGGATCATCCTTTCACATATATCTGTCTCTGAAGCAAAAACAGGGACAAAGTTTCTACACGGAAAACATACACTATAGCGACACGATGCCGCAAGAGGGTTTCACTGCGAAGTGGCTTCAGTCTGTCAGGAGAAAGACGCAGGTCCCCATCATCGGAGGACATGAGAAAAAGCCGGGATTCATCACAATCGACCCTTCCCAAACTCCATCAGGAAAACTTGCCAGATCTCCACTCGGATCACTCCACATGTCTGACTACCAAACCGTCGACGGCGTATCAATTCCAATTGAAATCAGTAGACTGCAGGATCAAGGACTAACCACGGCTTTGAGGGAGTATACGCCAAAGCGACTCCTGAGCGAAATGAAACGATTCTCCGAAGTCATGTCGTCAAGCGTTCTGGATTGGCCTGGAAAATCGCTGTGAACTCCAAAGCTCCTGAGGATTTGCGTCCTACGGTACGACAAATGATGTAGAATCTCGCTCTACATCGGTGACGGATTGATTGAAGCCTTCGGCGACTCTCTGGAACGGATTGGCATGCCGACCACGGAAATCAACGTAAAGTTGTTGAGAACAGGCGAACAACTGCTTAAATACGATCCTGAAGTTGCCATGCTAAGCACGTGAATTTCCCAGCACGGAAACTCAGAGGAGAGGCCTAGGTGAACAAGCCAGCCAGCGCCACAGTTGTGATAGCCATATTCATAATGGGAATAGCTGCTGCTCCAGCCTCCGCCCATTTCACGATGGGCACACATGTTCCATACTACCCCTTCCGACAGAATCATTTTGATTGGCATGTTCAAGGATTGGTTGGCTATGTCTTCCCGGGTAGTGGCCTGTTTTCAGCAGGTGCACCGGGTTGGTATACTGGTGAGGGAACCTATCCCGGCTATCAGTCTCCGTGGCCGTGGGTTAGCCAGAGATCTCCGACAGGCGTGAACAATCCTTTTCCAAGCCAAGGTCCTATTGGCTGGTATCAGCTTGACGCAAATAACTATGCACCCTTCGGCGCAATATTGACTTCGACGATCAAGGCTGGCACGCCTTTCACGACGATGTGGAAGGCGAACCAATGGGCATCAGACAACCCGACGATCGAAAGCCTAGAGGTCGAGCACGCCGTCAAAGGTGACCTCATCCTAGCCTTCAATGTCACCGCAAGCCAGAAAATTGCGTGGCGAGCTGCCCACGGCGACTGGTTTGCCGTGAACTTCACCTTGGCGGAGATCATGATCCCCCCAGAGTTCAATGGTTTCGCCAGAAACAAGATCGTTGCGTCATTCACCAACAACTATGACTGCATCACAATTGAGACAATGGACCGAGAAGACTTCGCATACGGCCCCTACTGGAAACGCCTCAGAGTCTACACAGACACACATGCCTTCGGCAAGGATCAAGCCACGTACGATAAGATGAATGACGCTCCGGACAGCTGGCTGAAGCAAACCAACAAACCAACCGGGCCGTTCCAGTTTACGCCTTGGAAGACGTTCGGAAACATAACCTTCAACATAATGAATGACACAAGCAACAACCTTGCTGACGAATGGTATTACATACGGCTAAACGATGTGACAGCGCCCACGATTGCAGGCGCCTACAACTTCAAGTTCAGACGCCTCTACAGCCCAGAGATTGGAGACGTTTTCTTCCCATACCAAAATTGGCCAGTAGTACTGGTGAAAGGCGAAGTCGACCCAGCCATCATCACCGGAACGATCAGGTACGGCGGATGGAACACAACAGCGTACGGTCAGCCAGTCACTCTACCTGGCCGTGTCAGAGCGGTCGGCATTGCCGACGATCCTTACAACCCAACTAAGTCTACGGGCCGACCAGTCGAGGCCCGAGGATATTTCGACGCTGCTTGGGGCGGTCATTATGAGATCGAAGGTGTCGCACCAGGCGTGTACGACATTTATGCCTCCGCCGCCGGCTATCCGGAGACCAAGATCGCGAGCAATGTCAAGATCCTCAGAGGACAGTCCTACTACACGGACGGCTACCTGATCCCGGGCGCACAGATCAAAGGGACGGTCTTCTCTAAATGTGGAACAGGAGAAGTGCCATTCGCCTTCCGAGAAGTGGGTCCAGAGCTGAATATCAAGATCGAGATCTACCGATCGCTTGAAGACGCAAAAGGCATGATGCCCGGTGGATCAACAAGTAAGGCCGTTACGTGGTCTCCTTTCGACAGCGGCAACACGGCTTGGGGCCCATGGGGATTCGCGTGGACAGTCGGCGGCTTTTCCGAAGCCGACCCAAGAGTGGCTGGAGGAGTCGGGCCCACTCAGTCTTGGCAGGTAGCTTCGGACGCAACCAGTTTCACATTCCAGTTTGGACGCGAAGGCTACTATGGTACGCCAGCTGACATGGACGGACATGTTCCTGGACTGGATTGGTCTACGAACAACCGCAACGGCGCAACTTGGGTTAGCGGCCTCGGCGCAGGCACATACTGGGTTAGAGCATGGCTCTATGGCTATGTTCAGACTGAGCCCGACGGGGTAACCTTCATGCCGGCAACCTTCACAGTGCCGTCAGTCGAGTGGCCGGGCAATATCTACCTGCCCTTCGATCTGAGACGCTCGAATGTTGTCGAGAAGACTGTGCATTTCCACGATGTGCCGGGCACTTTGATGGAAAGTCCGATCGGATGGGGCTGGAGCTGCAAAGCAATCAATGGATCAGGAGGGGCGTACTACAGATATCTTGCAGCTGAACTCATCACAGCGGGAAGTAGCAACTACAAGAATCAGGTAGGCGAATCGATCTTCGCGTGGAAAATACAACCTGTACCAGTAGCATCGACAAACCAGTTAGTAAAAATAGAAGGTTTCAGGGAGATGGGACTCTCGTACGGATACGGCAGAAACTACGGCGTACCGGCAGGTCTCTACACCGCGAAGGCCTACATGTGGGGATATGTTGAACAGGTTTTTGAGAAAGTCAACTTAGGCCTGTGCGGTACCACTACGTCCGTCAGCGATCACATGTACCGAGGCGCCAAGTTCAACATAACTGCATATAGTAAGGACTGGCAGCACCCGACTACCGACAAGAATTGGAGCTTCCCGTACCAGCCGATCTACCTACAGATCATGAAAGACGGGAAGCACATCGCACCTTTATGGGACTATTACGTCATGCCTATGACAATGCAAGGCTACATGAACACATCAGCTGCCTTTCTCCCGTACATGTGGAACAACCCGCTTCACATGATAAGAACTCACAACGGAGTCGCTCGACCTTTCGGCACGGACAGCTATCAGGCCATCTATGGCCCAACGGCCACATACTACAACGACTACTTCGGCCCAGTTCCAACAGGGTCCTTGTATCAGTTCCGATATTACGACGGATCGGAGAACCGTGAGTACTACTACGGGTTGACAAGTGCTGACGGCGAGGGACGCACTGTGGGCCGCTACCCGTTCTCATTTGAAAGTGGACTCTACGAGTTCAAGGCTCTAACATACGGCTACGTACAGAAGAAACCTGCCATGGTCGGTGCAACGATAGGCAATGCCACCTCGGACATATTGATCAAGCTCACACAGGGCGTAGAGTTTGACCTGACAATCAAGTTCAAGCATCAGGGCATCTTTGAAGCCAATGGCATTCCTTTCGACGCGCACATCCGAATCAGAATCCTAGACGACAATAACAAGCTTGTTGGCGAATACTTGACTAGCGACTGGTGGTGGCAACCCCAGTTCGAGGCTTGGTCCCCTGCCAATACGACAAGGTACAGCTGGAACCTTGTGGAAACATCACCGACGCGGCCGAACACTGACTTTGATCCAGCGGCTCGTGTCGCCCGGAGCTATTGGAGGCTGAACTACTTGCCTCAGGGAACGCAGACAGTCAAAGTAGTGATCGCGGGGCTACCTGACCTATATGGATGGGCCGCCGGCTACTCTTGTGACCCATGCGGCACCACTGGCGACTTTGGATGGGCAAACCGGTCCATAGATGCCCCATACGGTATCGATGGCTACCCGAACTACAAAGGCGGATGGAAAGTCCAAATCCATGTTGTTCCAATCTTCGACTACTACCCGGGACATTACTACAACAAGATCGAGGTCTCTGGAAACCCTAGGCAACCAGGTTTCGTCTTTACGACCGCTCCAACCGATCCGTTAGGTTTTGAAGGCATGCTCACCGGCGAACTGACCTACACAGCCGATATGAAACCCATCCTAACCAACCATCTTGGCCCATACGAGCTTAGATACGATGTCTTGGTGCCAAGCGCGCATCTAGGAGGAGAATCCTCACTCATCTTCCAGCTTGACAGGCTAGGATTGGTGTCAGGCACAGTTGTCGGCTACACTTGGTGCGACGACTGGAGAACAATCTCATGGGTCCCCGTACAGTTCATCGCAGCAGACGGTTCCACCTTCACCTCATACACCCGCGACGGAAGATTCGCAGAATGGCTGAAGCCAGGGACCTATACCGCACAGGTAGCCTTCTGGACCCCTGCCAAGGGTGAGGGATACAAGGTTCAAACAATGACGTATCATGTCAGCGACGGGTCGATTAGCGACCTTCACGTTTACTTAGAGCAGAGCGGCATACCAATTCCAGAATTCCCGGCAACAGCACTCGTACTGGCGTCGGCGCTGGCAACCTCACTGATCATACTCCGACGCAGAAGAAGACAATAGGCAGATCCGTCTCAAGGACCAGATGCGACCATTCCCACTTCTCGCAGTCATAGAGCATGTAGAGCAAGCTACCAAGCTAGAGCCCTGCTCAGCGTTAGTGCCCCCTCTCGATTTCGAGGCAATTCGCGACGATCGATCAGCTGAGTTGAGACGCTTTCGCCAGATCTAGAACACCGCTGCTGAGCTTTTTCTTCCGCCTAATTGACCGCATATTTCGCGCCGTCCATGAATTGACGACCCTCTCCAGATGGAAGGCTTCTCCTTCTTTGAGCCTGTAGGATTCCTCATACCGAAAGCTTATCGGAGAAGATCAGAGACAGAAGCCTCGAGCGATTCCCAGTGATGCGATCGAGAACGATCACGTTTGGCGTTCGTATCCCGGTTGAGGGTTGGGTCCCTATAACAACTCTGCCTCCCGATTTCTCCTATTTTCTCCGTCTCGCACAGACGGCAGAAGGGTTGGGCTACGACTTCATTCTAGTTGCGGATCATTTGCTCAACTGGATTGGGTCGACTCCGAAGAGAGCCGCTCCCGCTCAGTATCTAGAGTTGGGAACCTATGAGTCTTGGACGACCCTGTCAGCGTTAGCCGCAGTAACCGAGAAAGTGAAGCTCAGCAACATAGTACTCTGCAATCTCTTCAGAGCCCCCTCTCTTCTTGCAAAGATGGCTTCGACATTAGACATTATCTCAGGCGGAAGATTCGTCTTGAGCATGGGAGCCGGTTGGCTTCGTGAGGAATGCCGCAGATATGGGCTTGACTGGTTCCCCTACAACGAGAGGATTGAGAGACTTCGAGAGAGCGTGCAGATAATTAAGAAGCTTTGGACAGAGAAGAGAACCAACTTTCTTGGCAAGCACTACAGGCTTGAGGAGGCGATGCTTGAGCCTAAGCCTATCACAAAGCCCCATCCTCCAATCTGGCTAGGAGGCGCCTCAGACAGCATTATGCGCATAGTAGCCGAAGAAGGGGACGGATGGGACCTTGGCTTGGCAGGGTCACCTGAAGCGGTGAAGACAAGAATTGACCGTTTGAATGAATACTGCGACAAGATTTCAAGGAGAACCGACTCGATTAAACTCTCTCACTCATGCATGGTAATCCTATCTGATACGAGGGAAGATGCCACGGATCTGGTTAAGGCGAAGGCAAGAGACCTCAACACCACAATTGAATCATTCATGGCGAGGCATCTGGTGGGCTCACCGAGCCAGATAGCGTCGCGCATGAACGAGTACGTTGATGTGGGCGTCCGGCACTTCACGCTCTACTTCGACCGTGATCTGCGGAACCTTGACCTATTCGCCTCAGAAGTCATCCCTAGAGTTAGCTAATCAGTCTCCCGAGCATCCTCACAATCGTCGCGGACTCCTCAAGACCATTCTTTCCCTGACGAGCCTGACTCAATAAGCAACCTAAATAGTGTAGAGAACCAACTTGCCCACTACAATCGTGAATCTTGATTGGTGTTGAATTTGTTGGACGAAGAACTGAAGAGAATCGAAAGGACCATTGTTGGAGACATCTGGACATCGAATGAGCAATTCCTGAACCTGGTAAAGATGTGTGATGAATTCGGAAGCAGATTCGCGGGGACAGAGAGTGAGAAGAAAGCTGTCGAGTTCATGACAAGTAGGCTAAAGGCATACGGCTTAGCTAACGCAGCCGCTGAATCGTTCAGATACACGGGATGGTTCCGAGGAAGCGCTGATATGGAGATGCTGGAACCACTCCAATGCAAGTTACCCTGCATATCCTTAGCGCTTTCTCCTTCGACGCCGAAGGAAGGAGTGAAGGCTGAGGTGATCAACGTTGGCACTGGAAGGATGCTGGAGTATGAGAGGATCAAAGATCATCTTCCGGGGAAGATCGCAATGTGTTCGACAGAGCCGTTTGATGGTGAGGGAAATTGGGGGCACAGGAGGACTAGGTACGGGCTTGCAGTTCTGCGTGGCGCTGCGGGTTTTGTATTCATGCAGCATCTACCTGGCCAGTTGCCTCAAACAGGCTCCTTGCGTCCCGGCTACAGGATGATAGGCGAGATACCGGGCGTAGGTGTCTCGCTGGAGACAGGGTCATTCATTTTGAGGCAACTGAAGCGTGGTAAGGTCAGGGTTCGCATGAACGTTCAGAACGAAATCAAACCCGACTGGACAGCGTACAATGTCGTCGGAGAGATTCGAGGCTCAGAATACCCCGACCAGTTGATACTTGTTGGAGCTCACTTCGATGGTCATGATATTGCTCAAGGAGCGGCAGACGACTGTGCTGGAGCGGTTGTCGTCATGGATGTTGCGAGAGCTATGGCACCATTCAAGCAGTTCTTCAAGCGAACGATAAGGTTCCTTCTCTTCGGCGCAGAGGAGCTTGGCGTTACAGGTTCCACATGCTACCTAGATCAGCACAAGGATGAGATAGAGAAAATGACGCTCATGATAAACTGCGACGGCGCAGGCAGAGCTACTAGACATAGGTTCGCCGTGTACGGTCCCATGGAACTTGTACCTTACCTCGAAGCAATCTCAAGAGAGATCAACTACCCGATGAACATACCTACACCGCTCGGCGCCGCGTCTGACCATTGGCCTTTCTTCACGGCAGGTGTACCAGCAGTAGGTTTTGCGGCAGGGCCTCCAGATCCCCTGACTGGAGCAGTCACGGCTGCACTGGGAAGAGGGTTCGGGCACACATCGGCAGATACAGTAGATAAAGTGGATCCTCGAGGGTTGAAGGAAGCTTCGATCGTGCTCGCTCAATTTCTGCTTAGAATCGTGACCGAGGACAGGCCTATAGCTAAACACACTCCAGTTGAGGAGATCGTTAGGAGATTGGAGGAAAGAGGAGAAGCTGAGGCCCTCCGAATCCAGAAGAAGTGGCACCCCGACTCAATTCGATGAACGCAACTTGCACTAATGAGAGGCGTTCTTCAAGTGAAAGAATACGATGCGATCGCGATAGGCTCCGGATCTGCAATGAATATTGTAGATCTCATGATCCGGAGGAAACCGGACCTGAAAGCGGCAGTCATAGACAAGGACGAGCCTGGCGGGATCTGTCTAACGCGGGGATGCATACCGTCGAAGATCTTGCTATATCCAGCAGAACTTATCAGAACAATCGAAAAGGCAGAAGAGTTTGGCATACAAGCTGATGTCAGAAGTGTTAGCCCTGAGAGAGTTATGGAAAGGATGAGATCCCTTGTCTACAAGGAGATAGATACCATACGTCACGGACTTTCCCACTCAAAGAACATAGACTACTATCCAACGGTAGCTGAATTTGTCGCTCCTTACACTTTGAAAGTCGGCGATCAAACCATACATTCAAAGATGATATTCCTGTGCACGGGATCCAAGCCCGTCGTTCCCCCGATCGAGGGGCTGGAGAGAGTCGGTTACCACACAAGCGACACAATCCTCAAGATAGATCGGCTTCCCGAAAGCGTAGGCATCATTGGTGGAGGATACATAGCAGCAGAGTACGGGCACTTTTTGTCAGCAATGGGATCGAAAGTCACCGTCATCGGCAGAAACCCACGCTTCCTCCCTGAGGAGGAACTAGAGGTGTCGGCATTTGCCAAGAAGGAACTTGGAAAACATATGACAATCATAACCAACCATGAAGTTCGCAAGGTAGAGAAGACATCGACAGGCAAGAAAAAACTGGTTGCCACCGACAGAGATGGCGGTGGGCCCAAGGAAGTGCAGGTAGAGGAGATACTGGTGGCTGTGGGAAGGGGCCCGAACACGGACATACTCCACCCGGAAAGAGGGGGAGTCAAGACAGATGCAAACGGCTGGATCGTCGTCAACGAGTTTCTGGAGACCTCGCAGCCAAATGTCTGGGCCTTCGGCGACGCAAACGGAAAGCATCTATTCAAGCATGCGGCAAACTACGAGTCCATGGTCGTGTACTATAATGCTGTACTGAAAATGAAAGCTGCCGTGGACTATCATGCTGTACCGCACGCCGTCTTCACATATCCAGAGATTGCCAGTGTCGGACTGAGAGAGGCAGAAGCGATTGAAAAGTACGGTCAAGACAAAGTGTTGATCGGAATGCAGCGATACGAGGACACAGCCAAAGGTGAAGCGATGGGCCTACACGACTACTTCGCCAAGGTTATAGTCGATAAGGATACGATGAGGATTCTAGGAGCTCACATTATTGGACCTTACGCCTCTGTCCTCATACAAGAGATCATAAACGTAATGTACACGCGAGAACAAAGCGCCGAGTCGATAATGGAAGCTATGCACATCCACCCTGCCTTGAGCGAGGTCGTGCAAAGAGCGTTCCACTCCCTCATGTCGATCGAGCATTATCATCACATTCTTGAGCATCACTATTGGCTCCTTCCGAAGTGAGCAGGCTCGACCGATTAGACCTTCTGGTCAAACATGGCGACAAGTAAGTGCCGCTCTCTCTCGATCATAACAATGCAGCAGCCGTGAGGCATGAGAAGAGCGTAATCCTAGAAGGTTTTACGGGAACAAGGCAGACTTACCTGAAAAGACATTGATCATCATACCAAAGCTGAGCTGAACACAATCCTTGTTAGATGTTACGTTTGAACCATGACTCCTTGACAGCTTATCTCCAAAGATTTCTCAGAACATCCCGAATTGGTGAAGGCTCCCGACTTCTGTCCTATGCATGTCCGCGATACTCGTGGTACAGCCTATGTGACGGTACTCAGCCTCGCTTGGCACCCTTTTTCGCATAGTTGAGATAATCTATCAGCGTCCAGTCTTTCCGTTCTTTGAAGTTCAGGCCTAGATCGGCATATAGGTTTCTGGCGATAAGTTTCGCAACGACTTCAGCTCCTGCACCGAGCAAGGATTCCAGAGCTTCACTGAAGACGGTCATCCTTTCCGGTATTTCTTCACGCCTAACTTGATGGGTTCTCTCAATGTGATAATACAGAGCGTTTCTGACACTTTCACCAAGAACTCTGAGACCCTCATCAGTGGCCTGAAGAAGAATCTCGTTGAAGTTCTTGACAGTTGCTATCTCTCATCCCCGCTCGTCAGTAATCCCCTATCCTAAAGCGGTCTCGCTGCCGACGGGGGCGCGCTATTGCTGGCACATACCATATAAGGATTTGATAATCAAACGAGACAAGTCAGGCTAGCGAAGCTCATGGGAGATAGCCTCAGTCAAGTATCGGGCCTGTCTTCACAGATTCTTGAGCCGACTCTTCCGGGCTGACGAGCGCCTTTAACCCTTGGTTCCGGCAACAAGTATATCATTGCGCCGTGAGCTTTCCGAATGGAATCTGTTCAAGAGCTCGCATGCCTCAGCAGACACGTACTCCAACTTCCTTGACGCCTTGCCGTAGACACCCTGCATGATGCCCTCCAACGCCACCGCTTTCTCTCTGTCGCCCAAGTTCTCGTCCTCAATCGTCCGCTTCACACGAAGTCTGTGTTCCCCAAGCTCTAGGCCCGCTATGGGTTCCAGCGACATTTCTATGATCGTTTCACGCCGCACCTTGTCCAAAGAGCCAATCCGCTGTTGGTTCGCTCTCTCAAATGCGAGAAATAGTTCCTTCAAGCCACTAAGCTCGGATCTCTCTGCAGAGGCTCTGTAGAACTCAGCTATCATAGACTCCAGTCCGATCAGCGAACTCATCACTTGACTGAAGGTGTACCTGTCCTCGCTCGCCAAGCCTCTAACGCCATCTTGCTACTATGACCTTCTTATCGGTGAAGAAATCGACGCAGTCCATCTGCCCATGTAGAACGCCGAAGAACGATTCTTTCCAACCTGCGAAAGGGAAGAAGCCCATCGGTGCAGGTATGCCCACATTTATTCCTATGTTTCCCGCACTTACCTTTCGTCTGAACTCTCGAGCGGATCTCCCGCTTGACGTGAAGATGCAGGCAGCATTACCATACCTATTTCTATTGATCATCTCTAAGGTGTCCTCCAGGCTCTTCACTCTCATGATGCATGCGACGGGTCCGAAGATCTCTTCGTTGGCTATCTCCATGTCGGCGGCAACATCGTCGAATATTGTTGCGCCTAGGAAGTATCCGTTAGGATAGTTCTCCACTTTGACGTTTCTCCCGTCCAGCAAGAGCTTAGCGCCTTCCGCTATTCCTTTCTCTATGTAGCTCAGTATTCTCTCCTTGGCCTTCCTTGTCACAACCGGACCCATCTCTGCACTTTCATCCAAACCGTAGCCAAGCCTGAGCCTTGAACTCGCCTCAACGAATTTCTTCTTTAGAGCTTCATATGCGTCGCCGACAGCCACCAAGTTTGCTCCTGAAAGGCATCTTTGACCTGTATTGCCGTAAAACGAGGTTATCAGAGCTGGCATGATCACATCTAGGTCTGCGTCTGGCATGACTACTAGGAAGTTCTTTGCCCCAGCCTGCGCTATCGCTCTCTTGCCATATTCTCCAGCAAGCCTGTACACAGATTTGCCGGTAGCTGTGGAACCCACGAAGGCGACCCCCTTTATCTCTCTGTGAGTGACCAGAGCTTCTGAGGATCCTCGGCCCCCGTGAATCAGGTTGACAACGCCGCTCGGTAGCCCGATTTCCTCCATCACCTTGAACGTCCAATGCATGGGTACGGGGCATATTTCGCTCGGCTTCACGACCAGTGTACAGCCCAGTGCCATGGCGTACGGTATGAACCAGAATGGTGCAAGGGTCGGAAAGTTGAAGGGGCCAAGTATCGCGAACGGTCCTAGTGGTTCTCTGACCAGCGTTTCATCTATGCCGGGGGCTATGAGGTCCAAGTGTTCACCTTTGGTCAACGTGTAGGCTACTGCGCAGGCGCTCTCCACGTTCTCTATGAGCCGCCTCATCTCGCCTCTGCTTTCATCTATGATCTTGCCGTGGTTCTGCGTGGTCACCCTTGATAGCTCTTCAAGGTGCTCCTCAAGCCTATGCTTAAGCCTGTACAGGTATTGTACTCTAGTCGGTGCTGGGAGCTCCTTCCACCTCTCGAACGCCCTCGCAGCAGCGTCAACCGCCCTATCGACATCTTCCTTGAGCGCGAAGGGAACCTCGGCAATAACCTCGTCCTTGGCCGGGTTCATTACAGGCTCCTTCTGAGTAGAGTCTGAGTCTACCCAGCTCCCATCTATGAAGAGCTTCAATCTGCCGTAATTGTTCTCAACCTCAGAAAGCAATGGCATGATTCAACATCACCTTCTCAAGGATCTATTTCCTAGATGTAGCCTAATCCTGTTGCAGGATTTCATGGTTCTACCTAGCTTCCTTCATCGACTCGACGAGGCGATCCATCAAGGTCTCCAACTGCTCGTCTGTGATCACCAGTGGAGGCTGGATTCTCACCACGTTTCCTTTGACTCCTCCGACTCCGATCAGTATGCCCTTCATACGCAGAAGCTCCCTGATCTTGGCCGCCTTCGCCTGCGCCGGTGTCTTATTCTCATGCTCTTCAACGAGTTCGACTCCTATCATCAGGCCCTTTCCTCTGACTTCACCGATCATGGATTCAGTTTCCTGAAGCTCACGTATTCGCCTCAGAAGATACTCGCCCTTCAGCTGTGACTGCTTTGGGAGATCTTGCTCTAACATGACTTCGAGGGAGGCTATGCCGGCAGCGCATGAAACGGGGTTTCCCCCAAACGTTGACAGGTGGTCACCGGGCTCGTATGAGTCAGCGATCTCGGCTTTGGCGATGCAGGCGCCAAGAGGCATCCCGCTGGCGATTCCCTTTGCCAGACACATGATGTCAGGATTGACACCGTAGTGCTCTATCCCGAACATCTTGCCCGTTCTGCCAAATCCCGTCTGAACCTCATCAACAATGAATAGGATTTCGTGTCGGTCTAGAACCTTCTTGACTGTTTTGAAGTATTCCGGCGGAGGCACTATCAGTCCACCTTCCCCGAGCACGGGCTCTGCTATGAACTCAGCCACATTATTCGAGGAGGAGTACTCGATGATGTCTTCGATCATCTCGGCGCATTGAATCCCGCAGTCAGGATAAGTCTGCCCGAGACTGCATCTGTAGCAGTAGGGTGCAGGAGCAAATGATACCCCGCCAAGGTATGGGCCCATGTCATAGCGACGCCTCGCCCACTGGCCTGTGACGCTCAAGGTGCCCAAGGTTCTGCCGTGAAAGGAGCACATCAAAGCGATGATCTCATGTCTCTTGGTGAACTTCCTCCCCATCTTCATCGCATACTCGATCGCTTCCGCTCCACTGTTGCAGAAGAAGGTCTTCCTCAAACCCTCAGGAGCAACCTTCGCCAGCCTCTCAGCAAGCTCTGCCGCAGGAGCCACATGATACATATAGGTGCAACAATGGAGAAGCTTGTCCGCCTGTCCCTTTATCGCCTTCACAACCTTATCGTGGCAATGCCCCGTATTTGAGACGCTAATACCCGAAAAGCAGTCAAGATACTCCTTCCCGTCGATATCCCTTACGAGTGCACCCTTTCCCTCTGCGATGGCGATAGGTTCGACCTTCCTCACGAAGCTTGTGGCAACGTATTCCTGATACTTTCGAAAAACATCTTCACTACTGGCCATGGCTTTACCCTCGGATGCATACCAGTATTAGGTTTGGGCTCTTAGTTATTTGGGCTGACGAAAAACCATCCTCTTCTCTTGCGCTCTCAGGCGTGCAATCTTTCAGACGCCCAAGTGCCTACAATGTTTGCCCTCAACGCTTTCTGCTCAGATACTACTCTCACTAAATCTCATCGCTTACATCATGCTGTGGGCCTTTGCCATTGTGAGTTCCTTTTCGACTAGTTCCAATGTGCGATTTGACAGAATATGCATTAGGGGACGTGGCGGCACGGGCTTTCGGAATCTCGGTCTGGGGGCAGTTGTGATAGACAAAGCTAGCTTGCGCCCCCTTGTGATCTCTGCCATTGGGAAATTGAACTCTACGCCCTTGTAGTACCTGTCTCTAAGAACCAGTCCCTTGATCCTTGCGACGATTTTTTGGGGCAAAGATAGTTGCTTGTGGTTCTCATCCAGCAAGACCAAGCTATGGCAAAACATCTTCAGACATCCAGATGGATAGCTCGACCTACCCCTCACCTTGGGAATTTGAACCGTCAGTCCCAGCTCTTTCTCAGCTTCAAGATGATTCTCTCCTTCTCTGGGCTCAAATACCCAGCCAGGAGTTGCAGTGAGCTTTCCTATGCTATAGCAGTAGGTATTGATTGTAGAGGTCTTGAATTTCGTAACCTTGCACCACTTGGCTTCAGGACCTACGCTACCCTTGATGACTGGCTTGAACTCCACTTCACCTTTGGCCGAGACTGTCACACTGTAGTTGTATTCTACTTCTTTTTCATGCCTCTCTTCTTCTTTTTCCGGGAATCTGTCTACTGCGATTCCATGGTCAAGAGAAAATCTGAGTTCTGCTCGTCTCGCTCCAAGATCGATCTTATGATCCCGAGATAGGACTTCTGTTTTGAAGCCCGGCGATCCTTTGATTAAGTAATAGTCGTACTTGGTGAGGGTTCCTGTAGCCACATTTGCGCGTTTGGCCAGCAAGGTGGGGTCGATCTTGTAAGCATGGATCCCCAAGGTCATGCAATGACCAGCCGAAGACCCAAGAGGGCCCAGATATTCCACAGCTCTAGGCATGTCCGTCGCAAAGTCATGAATGGGCCCGTTATATATGTCTATGTAGCAAATTGGAGCCTTGCACCGCTGTTTTCCCTGTTTTGACAGTTCTCGCAGCATGCGTTTCTCGAATAGCACGTATTTTGTCAACCAGTTGGCAGAGAAGCACGTGTAGTTATGCTTATAGTATCTTGCGAACCTACTTGGGATTCGTGGTTGAAATGGTTGAGAGACGTAAGGTCAAGATAACTGTACTGAAACGATTCAATCCGTCTGAAGTCTTTGAGAAGAGCCCGGTAACACCCGTCAACCCTCTTGGAGAATGTGAACTGTTTAGTGATGACCAAGAGTTCCTTGTTCGCGAGGACGGAAAGATGCCGGAGGGATTCTGCACCTCAGCTTGGCACACAATCTTCTGCAACGTTAGGACCTTGGCATTCGGCGGAGATCTACCATGGTTCAAAGAGAAGGGCGTCGCCATCAGCTGTTGCGCTGATGGTCTGAGACCAGTCGTATTCAAGCTTGAACGCATTTGAGCTTGAATCTTGAGAGAGCTAATCAGTGGATCACTATGGAAATCCAACAGAGAATTCAAGTTCTCCCTGACCTGTTGACATGAGGTGTCTTGTTGAAGATCCTAGGGATCGCCTGCAGCCCCCGCAGCGGCGGAAACACCGAGACACTTGTACGCACAGCTTTGGAGAGCGCGGAGAAGGAGGGGGCAGAGGTCGCACTGTGGAGCTTCGCCGGGAAGGATGTGAAACCATGCGACCACTGCCTAAGTTGCTCCAAGACCGGCGAATGCCACATCAAAGACGACATGCAAGACCTATACCCGAAGATGATAAGCGCGGACGGCATCATCATCGGTAGCCCCATCTACTTCTGGTCCGTCAGCGCCCAAGCGAAGCTGGTGATGGACCGAACCTATGCGCTCAGACGCCCGACCAATAGGCTTGAGGGTAAGGTGGGAGGCGCTATAGCGGTCGCCGGAAGAAGAGGGCAGGTAGAGGGGCTGACAGTGATAAACAACTTCTTCTTGGGCCAAGGCATGACACCAACGGGACTTGGCGTGGATGGAAGAGGCTCCGAGAAAGGCGATGTGAAGGGGGACGAACGCGCATTGACCGGAGCCACCGAGCTAGGAAGAAGAATGGTAGCACTAATACACCGAAGCATGAGAAGCAACTAGGGCGCTCTTGTCACCGGAATAGCTCTACGCCGACTGATCTACGAGGACGCAACGTTCGTCCGGATCACATGACTATCCGTTGGGCGCCTGCAGACAAGCCATCGACAGAAGCCTTCGGATTAGAACCTACGGCTGGACAAGAATAGCTAGCTGTGCCCCATTATAGGGTGTGGTGTGTATGGTGCCTCCAACCGGCGAATATCATCAGATCCAAGGCGCACGTTCAGGGCTTCAACGGCTTCCTCTATGTGCTGCACTTTCGTCGCTCCAACTATCGGAGCCACCACTCCCTTGTGAAGCAACCAAGCGAGGGCGATCTGAGATGGAGTCGCATCTCTTTCCTTGGCCACTCTCACCACTTCTTCCAAGACATCGAAGTCTTCCGGTTTGAAGAACCTCTCAGCAAGATTTGGGTCAGTGCGATAGCGTGCTGAATCCGGCGTTTCCCCACGCTTGTATTTGCCTGTCAGGAAGCCTCTTGCCAGTGGGCTCCAAGGGATCAACCCTATCCCTTGGTCTCGGCAGAGAGGAATCATTTCCCGTTCTTCCTCTCGGTAACAGAGGTTGTAGTGATTCTGCATGCTGATGAAGCGTGTGAGACCTAGTCTGTCGCAGGTCCAAAGGGCCTTTGAGAACTGCCATGCGTACATACTTGATGCTCCAACATATCGTGTCTTACCCATACTCACGAGATCGTCCAAGGCACGAAGTGTCTCCTCGATCGGTGTCTCATGATCCCAGCGATGAATCTGATACAGATCTACATGATCGACATCAAGCCGCTTCAGAGATTCCTCCATCTGCCGCATGATGTGAAGGCGCGAGAGGCCTCGGTCGTTCGGTTTGTCGCTCATCGGAAAGAAGACCTTCGTCGCAACGACTAAATCGCTTCTTCTTCCCTTGATGATCTCTCCAAGTATTTCCTCTGAACGTCCACGCGAATATGAGTTCGCAGTATCGAAGAAGGTAACTCCAAGATCGATCGCTCTCTCAATTATGGGTGTTGCTCTGTCAATCTCAAGCATCCACTCCGCTGAGTTGCCGTAAGACCAACAGCCAAGACAGATCCGTGATACCCTAAGGCCAGATCTTCCAAGATTCACGTACTCCATGAAGATCCCTTGCTCTCATTGTACGGTCTGAGTTGCTGTATGCCACTCTTACTAAGCCTTTGCCTTGCGCTATTAGTGCTTTCGACACCCAGAGGCTTAGCCACTACAGATGCGTCCGGTTCTTCCTCTGTTGGGACGCCAACCGGCGAAACCGTCAGAGAGCAATCATCAGCCAAGTCTAGACGCGTCAAAATCTTATTACCTCCCGCGGACGCACAGTTTCTTTGAGTGTGGGGAATCGAAAAGATGCCGCTAGCATTCGTCTTCGTGAATGCTGAGATTGGCTCAGAAGATGAAGTCCTGAAAGAGCTGAGAAAGATAGACAATGTCAAGGAAGCATACGCCGTCTACGGGGTCTATGATATCGTAGCCAAGGTTGAGGCGGAGACGATGGATGAACTTAAGGAAGTGATAGCTCGGAACGTGCGTAGGGTCAAAGGGGTTAGATCAACGCTGACCATGATGGCCATGTGAGGACACTGGACACCTTTCACCTAAACCTCTATGTTGAAACATAATTCAATCGTTGGCCTTGAGGTCTAGTGTCCCCTTCTCTCTGACAAGTGGTTCGAATCGGGGAATAGCCATCCCTTCTTTCAGGTCATCAAGGACTTCGACTTTGACTGGCGAGTCACAGCATATATGAGGGACGTTTCTCATGTACAAGTCGGTGCAAGGTTTGGGTCACATCTACGTTGAGTCTCTTCTTCGGGGGGTGACTGGTGAGGAGACGGCTAAGGTCTTTGTTGACACTGGATCCACTTTCAGCATGATTCCAATGAAGCTGGGTGAAGCGCTCGGCGTTCAGAAGGCGCCTTGGAAAGAGAAGGTTTCGCTGGCAGATGGGAGCTTGAAGGAATTCGATGTTGCCTTCATGTACTTGGAGGTTTTGGGAAGAGGGACGGTCGCCAAGGTCTTGTTGAGTGAAGTTGATGAGCCAGCGCTAGGGGTGGAGACCTTGGAGACTCTGGGCTTGAAAGTTGATCCAGTCACGGGTACGGTTGAGCCGTCTCGAGGCTGGAAGGCGAGAGCTCCTTCAAGAATCTAGCCCCTCCGCCTGGATGGTTCAGGCAAGTCTGTTTCTCGTGCTCAGCCTTTCAGAAGGTTGCATCATTCGCCTTGGGAATGTCAGCAAGATTTCCAGCTTGCATATTGGTTTTTGCGGCTACTTATCTCGTTTTCCCCGTCTCGGCCAAACATGATGACTCAATGTTTCCCTTCCTTGAACAGTCTCGCAAACAGGCGGCGCACCCGTGCTGTGCTACCGACTATAGCCATTGTGCTCTTGGATAGGAGCCCAAGATCTTCAGGTCGACCGTTTTTCGCTGAAGTTCTTCTAGAGCCTCTTGACATTTCGCATCCTTCCTATGTCCTTCGAAATCGCAGAAGAAGACATACTCCCAAGGTTTGCCACGTGCAGGCCTCGACTCTATCTTTGTAAGATTGATCATTCTGCTAGACAAGGCCCCTAATGCCTCGTGCAGCGATCCCGGACGATGCCTCACAGAGAATAGCACTGAAGTTCCGTCCTTACCAGTCGGCACATGATCATCGCGGCCCAGCACGAAGAACCGCGTATGGTTCTCACGGCTATCCTCGATACCGGAGGCGAGAACTCTCATTCCATATAGCTGCGCTGCCAGCTCGGTACCGATCGCTGCGACTCCGTCCCTCTCGCTCGCAAGCTTGACGGCAGTCGCTGTGCTTCCTGTCTCCACATGTTTGGCGTTTGGGAGATTTTCCTCAAGGTATCGGCGGCATTGGGAAAGAGCCTGAGGATGCGATGCCACCTCCCTAATCTCATTCAGCTCCTTATCCGGTCTCACTATCAGGTTGTGCCTGATGCGCAGTATGACTTCGCCAGAGATCTTGAGGTCCGATTCGTTTAGCAGGTCCAAGGTTGTTACTACTGATCCCTCGTTTGAGTTCTCTATCGGAACAACGCCACTATCTGCTTCACAGACCCTGACCGACCTGAAGACATCTGCTATGCTTGGCCGCTCATTGAATATGGCATTCACATCGCGGAAATGGTCGCGAGCAGCCTGTTCGCAGAAAGCTCCTCGAGGTCCAAGAAATGCAACCTTCGTCTCCTCCATCTGTACGCTTCGGCAGAGGCGCATGATCTCTCTATATACGCTCTCAGTCAGCTCTCTCGGAAGGGACTTTCGCGCGGCCTCCTCGCCGATTCTCCGAAGCACCGCGCTTTCTCTGGCTACGTCGATAACCGGCAGCCCCACCTTCTTTTTGTATTCCCCGATCTCTCTAGCGAGCAATACCCTCTCAGTCAAGGCCTCCAAGATCCGCTCATCGATAGCGTTGATCCTTTTGCGTATCCTATCTCTTTCATCCATCCCGATCACTTCAAGACCTTTGGTATCGCCCCTGAGCGAATCATGAAGTCGGCGAGCACTATCGATATGACGGCCTCGACAACTGGAACGGCTTTCGGTACCACGCAGGGATCATGCCTACCGCTCAGCTCAAGGTCCGTCTCTTTGCCGGACGTGAGACTCACGCTTGTCTGCTTTCTTCGGATAGACGGTGTGGGCTTGAACGCCACCTGAACCACAATCTCTCTGCCGGTTGATAACCCGCCAAGAATTCCCCCGGCCCTGTTCGTTTTGAACTGCACCTTCCCTCTCTCTATGGTGAGTGGGTCGTTGTTTAGCGAGCCCATTGACCGAGCAGCATCAAAGCCTGATCCGAACTCAACTCCTTTAACGGCTGGAATATTGAAGAGCGCCTTAGCAAGTTCCGAGTCGAGAGACTCGAACAAGGGCTCCCCGATGCCCGGCGGTACATCATACGTCACAGCTCTAACTATCCCCCCGAGACTATCGCCAGCTTCAGCGACTTCCAAAATGGCCTTCTCCATTAGTGGTGAAGCCTCACGGTCACCACACCTTGCAGGGCTCTCGTACACCAACGTACGAAGCTCCTCACGAGTCAAATCCGCCTTTGAGAACACGTTTCCTATGGACAATGCGTGAGCCAAGACCTCAACTCCGATGCGAGCAAGCAGTTTTTTCGCGACTGCGCCGGCCATGACGAGGGCAACGGTCATTCTGCCTGAGAAGCGTCCTCCACCTCTGTAGTCATTGAATCCTCCATATCGTACCCTGGCCGGATAATCAGCGTGGCCCGGTCTAGGAATCTCTTTGAGGCGCTCATATGGTTGCGAATCCACATCTTTGTTCTCGACGAGCATGGCGATGGGCGCTCCTGTTGTTCTGCCTTGAAACGTTCCAGAAATAATCTCTGCTTTGTCCGGCTCGGCTCTTGTTGATGTGATACCGGGGTGCCTTGGGATTCGTCTATCAAGTTCGCGTTGCACATCGTTCTCGCAGAACGCAAGTCCGGCTGGGCAACCGTCGACGATCACGCCCACGCATTTGCCGTGGCTTTCGCCGAACGCGGTCACTACGAACTCCTTTCCGAAGCTATTCCCCGACAAGAGCGTCTCCTCCGAGAGTCTTCAAATCCTCAAAGAAGCTGGGATAGGACTTCGTTACGCACGCAGCTCTGTCTAGTATGGTTCTGCCTTTCGCGCCGAGAGCGGCGACGGTGCATGCCATGGCGATACGGTGGTCTCCGAAAGAGTCTACACTCGCTCCTTTGAGGAATGGTACACCGGTGATCTCCAATCCGTCGTTTGTCTCCTGAATCTTGGCGTCCATCTTTCCCAGTTCGCTTGAAAGCGCCCGCAGCCGGTTGGACTCCTTCACCCTCAGCCTCTCTGCATTGGTGATCCTAGTTGTTCCTTGGGCACAGCATGCTACGACCGCAAGAGGAGGAATGAGATCGGGGATGTCCGTGGCATCTATCTCAGTTGCCCGAAGCCTCGTTCGCCGGATCCAGACAGAGTCTCCCTCGGCACGAGTCTTAACGCCCATATTGCATAGAATCGAGAGGATCTTGCTGTCTCCCTGAATGGATCCTGAGGTCCTTAAGCCTGAGACGCCAATCTCGGAGCCTGTTACTGCACCAGCAGCGAGCACAAACGCGGCTGATGAATAATCACCCTCGATCAGGTGATCGTATGCGCGGGCTGACTGTTCTCCACTGACAGAGAACTGCGTTAGGTCGGTGTTTGCTTGAACTTCTATGCCATGGCGCCGCAGTACCTCGAGAGTCATGTGCACGTAGGGCTTAGACTCCAATGGTGTACTCACTTCTATTGAGGTGGGGCGAGGTCCAAAAGGCGCAGAAAAAAGTAAGCCAGAGATGAATTGAGAGCTAACATCACCCACCACTTGGACCCTGCCTCCAATGTAGGTAGGACCGAACAAGACCAGTGGGACATGGCCATCACTCCGGACTGAATAGCATAGGACGCCCAACTGTCTCATCGCATCGAGTAGGGGTTGCATTGGCCTCTTCCTGAGTGATGGCCCTCCGGTTACAACGGAGATTCCTTCGGCATGAGACAAAATTGGTGTGACGAAACGCGCCGTTGAAGCTGATTCACTGCAATTAACAACATCAGCGGGCGTCTCGATCTGGTCCACGCCTGCGACAGCGAGGGATCCTTCTTGAAGTTCGACCTTTGCCCCATAAGCCTCGACCGCTCTAATCGTCGCCCGTACGTCTTCGCTCAGTGATGGGTTAAGGATCTTCGATTTCTCAGTAGATAGAGATGCGGCTATCACAGCTCTGTGTGTGTGCGATTTCGAGGGAGGTGCGCGGACTGAGCCCTGAAGCCGAGAGCCGCCGCAAATTATGATCTGTTCAGGGATGCTTTGCAATAACCCTCGCCTTCCTATTGCTGAGTTTTGCTTCAATGAGTTGCCCATCGAACCTAGACATGGCAAGACGCACGTGCGGGACCCGATATCTCTTCACTATCGCCACAGTCGCTGGTCCCTTACCCGACAGCCCAGACGCAACTGCCCCCGCGCCCATCGCCTCAATCGCGACCTTAGGCTCCCAGCCAAGCACAACTGAGTGAGCCAACCCGTTCAAGGTCAACGCCTCCCAGTAACGCCCATCCAACGCCATTCTGTGAGCGAGTTCGCTGACGGAGGATAGCTTTCGAAACTCTTTCACGTCCACGCTGGCCGTGTAAGACTTCTCAGAAGGCACATGAAACAGTGCGCAATACTCTCCCCGAATTTTCTCCCTTTTCAGAATGCGCCTCTCGTTGTTGTCTGTGACTACTACTCCACCATAGTATGAGGCGGATGCGTCATCGAAGGCTCCTGTCACCGTCACTCCGGCTTCGATAGCGGCTTCGACACTGTGCTTGAGGATCTCTTGATCTTCAACTCTCTTGCCGAGAGCGGCGGTAGCGGCAAGCGCGACTGCGTTCGCGGCTACACTGCTACTCTTCATTCCGCGTGCGATTGGTATGTTTGACCATGTTTCGACGTGAGCACCGAAGGTCTTACTTGCCCCGTTCCGTCGAATAATCCTGCGCACGACTGCAGTCATAAGATCCGTTCTTTCGTTCGGTTCGCCTCGTATGAACGCGGTAATCTCGCTCGGTTTCCTATTCAATTCTACTATCGCTCTAGTCCAGAGATCAACGCCCACAGCTGCTCCTCTACCAGTTGATATTGCGTTCACGACTGTTGCTGCTCCATGCGCAACTGCCTCAGCGACATGCATCGCCCCTAATCACCTATCGCCCGAGCCAGAGCCTCACGCATTGTGTTGAGAGGCGCCTCTCTTCCCGTCCAGATCTCGAATGCCGCTGCCCCTTGGCGAAGCAACATCTCAATCCCGCCGATGGTCTTGCAACCTGTCAGCCTTGCCTTCCGCAGGAGATCAGTCTCCCATTTCGCATAGACTATGTCGAAGACAGTCAAGTTCCTTCTCAGAACGGCCTCGTCAATCGGCAAGCGGTCCGAGTCCCTCTCCATTCCAACAGAAGTTGCGTTCACAAGAACATCCGTTGCTGACAGAGCCTTTGCCAAATTTCCCTTCGTCAACTGGCCGATGTCAATGCTTCTCTGTATCTTCCGCTTGACCTCGCCCCTAAGCCTAAGTGCTTTCTCGGGAGTTCTGTTCAACACTGCAATCTTCGGGGAAATCCCCGCTAGCGCGAAGACGATTGCTCTTGCCGCTCCACCAGCTCCCAGAATAGTGACAGCGGAATCACGTAATCGAACGCCGTTCTGCTCCAGAGTTTTCACTGCGCCAGTCGCATCTGTGTTGTAGCCGACAAGCTTTCCGTCAACATTCTGGACCGTGTTGACCGCGCCGATACGTCGAGCAAGAGGATCCAACTTTTGAAGATACTTCAATATCTTGACCTTGTGCGGAACAGTCACGTTGAAACCTAGAACACCTTGAGATCGCAACCCTCGGACCGCATCTCCGAGAAATCGTGATAAGACTCTGAATGGAACGTACACGGAGTTGATTCCTAACTCTCTAAACGCTGCGTTGTGCATCACCGGACTCAGTGAATGCTCTACTGGGTCGCCTACGATTCCGTATACGCGAGTCTTACCTGTGACAAGCAATTACGGATACCCCATTTCCGCGTAGATGTGCCGCATCCCTAAGATTGAGATCTGACCCGGCGCAACCGATTGCTTCTCGTCCAGTGACGCGAATGTGAATGCCGCTCCATAGAGGGGGGAGAAGACTCGGCTTTGGACACCTAGCCTGCCCATTGCGAAGCACACCAGCCGGCCTCTTCTGCCTGCCTCTCGAGTAAGAGTGAGTAGACGAAGATTGTCTTCGAGTTTCCTCGCCGTCGTGACTAGCTTGGATAGCGTTGCACCAGATTTGCGGCAGAGATGCAGAACTTTCCTCAACCGAATATCAGAAGGGGTTCCCGCAAAGTCGTGGTATGATGCGATCGTCTTTGCTCCGGCTGCACGTAGCCTATTGATGATCGAACCGAGGCCTCTCATCTCCAGTTCGACATCGACGTAACTGAAGCCTGCCTCCGCGGCGGCTATCAATGCTTGTCTTCGTTCTTCCTCCTCAGAATTTCGGGCACCATGGTTCTTGCTCGAACGGAACGTCGCTATGAGAGGAATCGCTTCAGTCCTAGCTAACTTCTCGATAGGCTCATCTCCTTTCACATAGTCAAGTCGTATCTCCGCGAAATCAGCGCCCAACCGTCTTGCTTTATGCACCATTCTTGATGCTTCACCTACTGTGCTGGCCGGAATAGAAACGGCGATTTTCGGCCTCATTTCTCGACGATCGACTCCTCTGCAACCAACGTTCCGAAATGTCGCCCGCCCTGCTCTATGCGAACTAGAACCCTGTTACCGGGTTCCAGCTCTGTGACAGACCTGGAGCCCTCTCTTGTCACCAGTCGGATCGTTTCAGCGTTCTGTAGAATGGTCTTCATCTTTCTGTCTCGCCACTTCGCCTCCACGAGCACAAGCGGGCGCCTCTCTATCTTGACCCTTCCAACGCAACTTGGCCTCGTCCTCCCCTCTCGATTCACGATTAGTATCGGGCGTCCTGCTTCCAACTCCGAGAGGTAGTTTGTCTTGTCCGTGGCTGAGAGGACATAAAGCGAGACCGGACCAGCGTTTACTCTGAAAGGACGACTAGACACGAACGGGTTCTCCTCGACCTCCGCCTGCACCAGAAACAGAGCACTTGACTGACATCCGACTAGAAGTCCTTCTCCAGGCTCCATCAGGTCAATCGTGTCCACGCATGCTCGAGCACCGAGACCGACTTCTTTCTTTCCAGTCACCTCTGCCTCGACAAGATCCAACTCAGCGAGTGAATCGCGCACTACTTCGCTTGTTCTCGCCACCTCGTCCGAGGAACAGCAGTTCAAGACTATGCCATCTGACCCTAGCTCTAAGGTTTCCAGAGCCAATCGCGCTTGGCCGTGATCGGTGACCTCCATGAGAAGTTTGCCCTTCAGCCTAGTCTTCGAGATTATGTTCTCAAGTGGGATTACTCTCCAGTCGGCGCACTGAACGATTACGTAGTCAGCGCCTAGAGCAAAGGCGTTCGATACTTTCTCCTCGTCTCCTCCTGAAGTGACTTCGATGACAGCGGCTGTCAACTTGTTCGCCTTGAGATTTCGCCGCAATGATCCCTTGTCAGCTACAAGTCGTATGTCAGAGTCCTCTGCGGGTGAGGCAACCGTCACTTTGACTCCTGTGAGCTTCTCGACATCTCTCTTTGAGAGTTTCCAGCTCATCACTACGTCAGCTCTTGTGAGGCTTGAAGACAGCTCGGATGCTTTCTCATCCAATCCATCGAGCAGTACCCAGAACTCCCTCACTCACCGCCACCTACCAAGGGGAAAGCTTCGTCCACCGTGGC
>Ga0315314_1000594_pt1 | contig 38124 bp, 40 predicted proteins | sample TDP9_MG_FD_203631 | JGI IMG/M metagenome (GOLD analysis project Ga0315314, IMG submission 203631) | Freshwater sediment microbial communities from Lake Towuti, South Sulawesi, Indonesia - TDP9 | ecosystem: Environmental > Aquatic > Freshwater > Lake > Sediment | place: Indonesia: South Sulawesi... | reverse complement strand
GTGCAGAGGCGACCTCTTCACGATTCTTCAAAGGGTTGTTCAAAAGTTTCACCCCCACTTTCCGAAGCGGGGATACTCCGCTCAAGAGCTTATGCAATCGCTCATGGACGTTCTCGACGACAAAAACGTATACCTTATTTTAGCTTTAGACGAGCTGGAGGCGCTCATCCAAGCCGAGGGGTCAGACGCCCTATACAATCTCACTCGCGTCCAAGAGGAACGCTTAGGGGCTCCCCATCGATTCTCCCTTCTCTGCATCCTGAGACAATTCGAACATTTAGAAATGTTGGACGTCAGCACAAGGAGCACTCTCCAAAGGAACGTCATTCGCTTGGAGGAGTACTCTAAGCCTCAGCTTGAAGACATCTTGAACAGTAGAATCGTTCTGGCTTTTCGCAATGGAGCAGTCCTCAAGCAAACAATAGGCTTGATCGCCGAAATAGCAGCCTCTGAGGGAGGCGACGCTCGATATGCCATCGAACTCTTGTGGAGATCCGGTAAATACGCGGATGCTTCATCCTCTCCAGAGGTTTTACCTGAACACGTTCGGAAGGCGGCAATGAGCATATATCCCGTTGTGCGTAGTGACATGGTTTCATCACTTGGTCTCCATGAGAAGCTGTTTCTTCTAGGCGTTGCCAGGCTCTTCCAGAGAACAGGCTCAGCCTACCTATCCATGGGAGAGGCGGAAGAAGCCTACGCGGTTGTTTGCGAAGAGTATGAAGAGAAGAGACGAGGTCACACCCAACTCTGGAAGTACGTGAAAAGCCTTTCAGCTTTTGGAATACTGAAGGTTGAGCCTTCGGGTACCGAGCGACGGGGAAGAACCACGCTCATCAGCTTACCAAGGGTTCCAGCCTCGGACCTGGAGCGGGAGCTGACTAGGAGTATTCAAGTGGCGAGGGAGGGCAAGAAGGCACCCCATGTCGATTGAAGACGTGTTCTCCTCCAAGGGCAGGGTGAAAATCCTCAGGATCTTGGCGGAGATCGGAGAGCTCAACGTATCTGAGATCGCTCGGAGAGCTGGGCTGAACTACGCTACGACGAAAATGCATTTGCAGGCTCTCGAAGAGTCGGGGTTAATTCGGCACAAGAAGTTTGGAAGAATACGAATCTTCCGTTTCAACGAGGGAAGCTCGAAGGCGAAAATAGTGAAAGAGCTCATGGAGCTTTGGGCAAGTAAATAAGCCTGAACCCCTAATGAGTATGATTAAGCGGTCGGCGATTCCCATGTCGATGGTGGATATAACGGCCAAACCAGAGGTCTACCGTGAAGCCGTAGCGAAAGGCGTCATAAAGCTCAAGCCCGAAACCATAGGATTAATCAAGAAAGGAAGAGTGGAGAAGGGAGACCCCCTCCAAACGGCAAAGATCGCTGGGATTCTGGCGGCAAAAAAAACGAGCTCCCTGATTCCCCTATGTCACCCCCTGCCCCTGACCAGCGTGGACGTTCAAATAGCCGTTATTGACGACTCCACAGTGGGTGTGGAGGCAACCGTCAAAACGAAAGGCCAAACCGGTGTCGAGATGGAGGCCCTAGTCGCAGCTTCCGTAGCCTTGTTGACGATCTGGGACATGACGAAGCAATACGAGAAAGACGAGCGAGGTCAATACCCACACACGGCTATTCAAGACATACGCGTTGTGCATAAGTATAAACAAGGCGAGGGACTTCCTTAATTTTATGCCCATGATTTCGGCACATTACTACGAACGATGTTCTCAAATCATTCATTTAAATCGCATCTATCATTGAATTTCTCGATTGGCACATATACACTGCTCCAAGTAGCCACCGTGGAAGCCTCATGTTTTTCGAAGAAAATAACCGCAACGCGATCCAAAGAATAATATGATGAAGTTCCATCTTGGGTGTGTGAGGAGAAGTTTAGGAGGCGGAGAGTGATGAGCGAGACTTCGTTGAGGCATAAGGCTGAGGCGCCGACACGCCTAAACTTTGCGGTGATCGTCTGCAGCTCCAGTCGCTATCGGGAGTTGAAAGCCGGAAGAAAGGTGGATGACCCCTCTGGCGATCTGATTGTTCAAGCCTTACAAAAGAGTGGGCATACGGTGATTTCTCGGGCTGTTGTCCCCGATGACACGGCTGTTATCGAAAAGACCGTGGGGGATGCGCTGCTTTCAGGGGAGATAGATGCCGTCATTACGTGTGGCGGAACGGGCATCACCCCCACCGACGTGACGATTGAAGCTGTTCAGCCGCTTCTGGAGAAGGAGCTTCCAGGCTTCGGCGAGATCTTTAGGAACCTTAGCTTTAAGGAAACGGGCTCCGCAGCTATGCTCACTAGGGCGATCGCGGGCGTGGCGGGGGGAAAAGCCGTTTTCTGCATCCCTGGGTCTCCTCAAGCCGTGGCTCTGGCCGTTGAAAAGCTTATATTGCCCGAAGCGCCGCATATCGTAAAGCACTCTCGTGAGCAGCAGTGAACCCCAAGCTCTACGACAACCATGGAAGACCGACCCTTAACCTACGGGTTTCGCTGACGCAGCAATGCAATTACCAATGCCCCTACTGTCACCGTGAGGGGGAGACCTCGCCTTCCGCGGAAATGTCCACCGAGGAAGTTCTTCGGATAGTTGGTGTTGCGGTTTCTTTGGGCATTTCCAGGGTAAAGCTGACAGGAGGCGAACCCCTCCTAAGACCCGACATCCTAGAAATAGTGAGGGGTATAGCTGGTCTCCGTGGACTGCAAGACCTTTCCATGACGACGAATGGAACGCTTTTATCCTCTCTGGCGAAGCCTCTTCGCAAAAACGGGTTGGTGAGGGTTAACGTGAATTTCCCCTCGTTGAACGTGGAGACCTATCGAACGCTAACTGGCGGAAAACTTGAGGACATTGTGAACGGCATAAGGGGGGCTGTGGAAGCTGGGCTTTATCCCGTCAAGCTGAATATGCTGATTCTGCGCGGTGTAAACGAGAAAGACGTTACGAGGATGATGAGCTTCGCGAGTGGGGTCGGAGCAGTTTTGCAGTTGATCGAGTTGGAGCCCGTCAACATCAGCGCCTCCTATTATGCCAGTTACCACTACCCTCTAGACGGGGTGGAAGCCGAGCTGGAGAGGCAGGCTTACAGGGTGGAAACCCGTCGATACATGCAGAACCGAAAGGTCTACTTCCTGCCGAAGGTAAAGGTTGAAGTCATACATCCCATCGAGAACACCGATTTTTGTGGGAGCTGCACTCGTCTTCGGGTGACCAGCGACGGGTTCCTAAAGCCATGCCTAATGAGAGACGACAACATGGTAGACATCCTAACACCCATGAGGAACGGCGCCAACGACGAAGAGCTGAAACACCTTTTCATAGAAGCCATCAGCAGGCGCAAACCATACTACAAGGCGGCGACCGTTAAATAGGACGGCGAACAAGCATCCTCAAAGTGGTAGTGGTGGAAGTGATCTTAGGAAGTCTATTCCAAAGTATATAAGAGCCAACCCGAAAATCACCGTGAGGATTCTGTGCCCCCTGGTGCCTATAATGTTCGTTCCCTTTCTGGCTAGGTAAGCTACAGCCATGAGCCACGCATAGTCCATCCATATGTGAGACGCAAATATGAGCAGAACTCCAGCCATGGATCCCAAGACCAAGGATTCACGAATGAGCTCTCCCCCGACGGTGAGCCACCAAAAGATGAAATAAGGGTTCAAACCCGTGAAGACCAAGCCGAGAATCAGGGGGTTTCTCGACGACGCTTCCACACGGCTTGACGAATCTGACTTTGAGCTTATAGCGCTGCGTATCTGCATGGCGCCGAGTATGAGCAGGACTGCTCCTCCCGCGATAGCTGTGGCGAACGTGACGACAGGCTCTTCGGCAACGGTTAGTAGACCGAGGGCTAGAAGGACGACGAGAGGAAACTCGACTAGAGTATGGCCTATGGAGACAGCCAGACCGCCTTTTATCCCAGACTTAGTGGCATGGGAAAGGGTGACGAAGAAGAGGGGTCCTGGGGCTAGGGCTCCAGAGGCGCTGACTAAAGCAACGGTGATGACCAAGCTCAGCAAATCCATAACTGTAGAAAGAACGAATCGAAATAATTAAACGTTCCATCGGTTCCGCAAAACTTAATAACGGTGGACGCATGGGAAAGAAGAATCGGTGATCTGAGATTGAGCGAGATCTCGTTTGAAGAGTTCAAGCGGCTGGATATGAGGGTTGGCAAGGTCGTGGAGGCGGAGAGAATAGCGGGTTCCAAGAATCTAATACGCATGGTTGTGGATTTCGGCGTGGAAAAGAGGCAGAGCGTTGCTGGATTGGCGCAATGGTACAAGCCTGAAGAACTTGTGAGCAAGAAGTTCGCCTTCATCCTGAACCTGCAGAGAAAGAGGTTCATGGGTGTGGAGTCGCAGTGCATGATCTTCGCGGCTGAGGACAGCAAGGGCAGCGTCGTTCTGTTGGCGCCTGAACGGGATGTCGAAGTGGGAAGCGTGATCAGGTAAATTTAGGGTATTATAAACTCCGAAATGCTTGATCTAGCCCTCTCAGCTTATGTAGGTTTGGTTTGACCTGTCAAAATCCCTTATGAGTTCCAAACCCGGCCTTTCATCGTTCTGTATCTCGGGTACATGAATTTTCGGTCTGGGTCCTCGAACAGCCATTTCTGTCACAGGGTGATCCGTTCCGAAGTTGTCTCTGCTGACCTCGTAAACGAGCTTCCTCACATGCCTTTCGCTCACGTAGCCCAGGGAGTGGAGGTATTCGTGAAGAAGTAGGTGGAAGATGAAGGAGTTTATCTCAGTGACCGATTTCGTAGACATGTTCACCATCTTCAAAAGCCTTCTGTTCACGACGATGCCGTTTGACCCGACCGGATGGAAGGCTCCGACTTGTAGGGGCAGATCCCCAAGATAGAGCATGAGTCCCGCTCTATTCCGGCCTAGGGTTTTCTTAACTGCCTTCTTCACTAGGTCGAATATATCTCCATAGTTCTCGCATCTACCAAGCTCATCTTTTAAGTCTATATTTATTCTTATCGCCTCCACGTTGTCCCTATACGCGTCGTTTTAGATGGCTTCAACCCTACGAACTTCAGGGATTTTACTCCTCAGAAAGCGCTCAACTCCCCACTGAAGAGTCATCTTTGACATGGGGCAGCCAGCGCAGGTACCCTTCAGCCTCACCTGGACTACACCGTTTTCCACACTTATCAACTCTATGTCTCCTCCGTCGGTTTGCAGATAGGGCTTGACTTCTTCTATGGCCTTTTCAACTTTGTCCTTCAACGGTCGCCACCGCCATTTACTATAACACTGTTATATAAATGCGTTACGGATACTCCTTCACTAGGAAAGAAGCGAAATTCAACCCTAATATCTTTTATGCTCAAATCGTGCTTGGTCATGTTCCGCATGGATACGCTTCCTTATCGCCTGTATGAGTGAGACTAAGGGGGAATGAATGCCCGTTTCGTGGGCTCAGCCAGGTATTCGATCATGTCTTCGTCCAAATCAAGCCACCTCGCTATTCCTAACGCCACTTCGGAGTTGTCTTCGAAGATTATTCTTAAGTACGGTATAACCTCTTTCACAGCTCTCACCGAGGATAAATGACATTTCCTTCTTATTTTCATGCCTATCGAAGACAACATTTGTCGCTCGCTCTTGCTCTTGGACAACATCCTTATCCTCTCGGGAAACCTGAAAGGAACCCATTCAGGCTCCGTTTTTCCCCTGGACATGGCCACACCCGCCGTCATGAAATCGATCACGTATCGGGTTAGCTTCCAGTTCTGCGTTGCCCTGATTCTTCCACGATAAAGGTCGGCGAGCGCTAGGGCGTCCATACCCTTGGCCAAGTCCCTGGGGTTCTTCAAGTGATGGGGTATGCTCTCGTAGATCCACTCAAAGAGCATGTTGAGGTCTAGGTCCGCCATGTCGATAGCTTTCTTCGCCTCCTCGCAGCTCCTCGAATAGAAGATAGTCCGCAGAACGTCGAATATGACCTCCTTCCTGTCGCGGAAGGCCAGCCAAGACACATCGTCGTACGTCAAGCGTTCCTTACCTTGGCCTAACGCTTGCAGGTCGTTCACCGCTGAGCGAACATCTCCCCCGGAGCGCTGGGCGATGAACCTCAAGGCGCTCTCTTCAGCGGCAACATCCTCCCGCATGCAAATTTTTTTCAAATGTCTCATCACTTCACCTGCTGAGGGTCTCTTAAACTCAATCATAAGGCAATGGTTGCGAAGCGTGGAAAACCGAGGGTCGTAGGGATCGTTGGCGATCAAAACTATGGGGCACATCGCTGACTTTACGACTTCTGTGATCGTTCGAAGGCCGCCTCGGTCCTCTGTTCCAGCGATTCCATCAAGCTCATCAAACAATATCAAGCGTTTCTTTCCAGATAGCGTTCCGTACTGGGAAGCCAAGCCGGCGAAGCGCTGGACTGCATCCGCCGTTCGATAATCGCTGGCGTTCCTCTCCACCAGCTCCATGTTCAAGTCGTTCACCAAAGCCTCAACGCTTGCCGTTTTGCCGACACCGGGCGGACCGTACAGAAAAGTCGACCGCTTCTTGGGAACGCCTCTATCCCAAGATTTCAACCAGCTATCAAACTTCTGAATAGCTTCCTTGTTGCCAACTACTTCAGCTAACGATTTCGGCTTGTGCTTCACGGTCCAAGCGGCATGCAAGTCTTGCTAACCCCGCCTAGCGCCACCGCCCATCTCGTAGCCAGCCTCCACCAAGCGAGCCAGCAAGGCGCTGAGCTGAACCTCCTCGTCGGCGCCCTGAACTAAACGAAAATCGACCTCGCCTATCACATCAGCCAGCTTGATCTTCCACCTTTCAGGGATTTCCTTAAACCGAAAGATTTCGATGTGGATCTGCCTTACGACGTCGCTTCCAGCTACTCCATACTTCAGGATCATCTCTCTGAGCTTATCTCTTGCACCGATGAAATCGCCATTAATGGCCAGCAAGATCATCTCCCTAACATCCACGGGGTTCACCCTGCCAATCACCGAGTAAACCCTCTCCTCATCGATGGGCTTTCCGATCGAAGCCGCAGCCTGCAACGTGTTGATGGCTCTGCGCAAATCTCCCTCAGAAACCTCAAGAATAGCCTCAAGGCCGTCATCTTGGATGTTTACCCTTTCTTGCTCGGCAATTAAACGCAGACGGTTGATCAGGTCGTTGCGGGACAGATGGGTGAAACGGAAGGGCGCGCATCTGGACTGAATAGGCTCAATGATCTTGCCAGAATAGTTACAGATCAGGATGAATCGGCATGTTTCTGTAAAGCGTTCCATGGTTCGACGCAGGGCCTGCTGTGCGTCTTCGGTCATGTTGTCGGCTTCGTCCAAGATCATGAGCTTGAAGGGGATCTCGCCCATTGACCTGGTTCTGGCGAAGGTTTTCACGGTTTCTCTGACAACGTTGATGCCCCTTTCATCGCTGGCGTTCAACTCCCTCAAGCGTTCACGGTAGCCCTCCTTGTACAGGTCATGGGCCAAACACAGCGCAGCGGTCGTTTTTCCAGTTCCCGGCGGCCCAGCGAAGATGCTGTGAGGAACGTTCTTTGCTTCCACGAAGCTCTTCAGCCGTTCAATGATGTCCTTTTGGTTCACGATATCATCGAGTGTTTTTGGGCGGTACTTCTCAGCCCACATTTCGAAGCTCAACCAAGCGCCTCCTCCACGAGGCTATTAGAAGGTTAGAGGTGCTATAAATTAGTGTTTGTTTTATGTGTTAGAGTTTGAGGGATTTACAGATTTGAGGCGGAGAGGATTTTTCGCTGGGTTAGCGAGCATTAAACTCGCTACTTCCTCTTAAACGCGCGCTGTTTTTTCACTGGTAGGTGCAAAAGAAGATATTAGTCTAGTATCCTCTCGATAGCGTCTGCTTCTGCCTCTTCCACCAGAGGGATTCCTGTAACCTTGGCTGCTCTCTCTGACAGCGCAACTAAGTCATTTCTGTCGATCAGGTCAAGCCTCCATTTTCTTGCGCCAGCCAAAAGCTGCATCAGCCCAACCTTGATTCGATCGTGCAGATACGTGTACAAGCCTACTGCCTCCCAAGGAATCTCGCTGAATCTTTCTCCATAGCATCTCTTCAACTCCGGTGTACAGATAAAGAACTTTTCCGGGGTAGCCCCGTGGTGGTCTCTAAACGCCTTAGGCAGCTTCCCCTCCCTAGACAACTCCACAAAGTAGGAAGACTTCATAACAGCGCAGAGAGGCCCCCTCCCCATTAAGATACCTTTCACGTATGGTCCATCGCCAAAGTTGCTCAAGGCTATAGCCTTAAAAATCTGTGTCTCGTTGATAAAGCCGCCAGCCATGAGGATGTCCGGAACGTGTCTGCCCTTTCTCTTTAAAACCTCTGCGCACTTTAACACCTGGGTCTCCAAGTAAACCGTGGGTGTGCTCATCTCGTCCATCATAGGCACCGGGCTCATGCCCGTTCCTCCTCCAGCCCCGTCGAAAGTCACCGCGTCGATCTTCGTCTCCGAGGCCAGCTTCATCGTGTAAGCAACTTCCGAGGGCCGATATGCGCCGGTTTTTAGGAAAACTCGCCTCGCTCCCTGGCTCCTAAGCCAGTCGATGTCTTCAGGAAAGCTCTTTTCCCTAGGAATTCCGACTCTGCTATGCCGCTCGAAAGACTGGAACACCCCCTCTCTGAAGCTCTCTTGAACGGCTTTGTCTTCCGGGTCTGGAATCACGATGTACCCTCGCTTCTTCAGCATGATTGCCTTATCCAAATCTCCTATGCGGACCTCCCCTCCGATGGCTTTGGCTCCTTGTCCCCACTTCCTCTCGATGTTGTCTACTTCCAGCTTAGAAATGGCGTAGACATCCACGCCCATCCGCTGGTCTTCCACGTTTGTTTGAACGACTATGTCGCCATACTTTCCATCCCAAAACTCTCTGAAGAGATCAACTCTGCGCTTCATTTCCTCAGAATAGACGATTTTGCCCCTCTCGAACCTAGCCTTTTCGTCCATACCGCACACGTTTTCGCCGACGACTATGAGAGCTCCTGAAATGGCGGCGCCAACGGCTAATCCTTCCCAGTTGAGCTTGGTAACATCTGTCGAACCGAAGGCTCCGTTAACTATCGGAACTTTAAAAGGGATGCCTGCAACCTTGGTCTCAACATTCACGTTTGGGAACAATGCCATGTCCGAATCTGGTTCGATGCCCTCCACCTTGGTGACCGACGATTGAATGTTGAAGTGGGACCAGTCGAGGCCGTAGTCTTTCAGTGCCCCAGCTGTGCTGTACCCGAATTGCGCTGGTTCAGGATAGAGAGCTTCTCTGCCTCTAAAGGTAGATAAGCTGATTTCACAAAGGAATGGGCAGTCTCTGATGCAGATGGGACACATGCCGCTTGTGGGGCTTACATCCTTTACTCTGGTAGCTGTTCCTGTGGTGGATTTGGCATTCAGATACGACGAGTTTCTTTGAACCCGCTCAGACAATTATAACACCGCTATGCGTCAAAATTGAATGGGAGAAATACACGGTCGGCAATTTAAAGATTTCTCCTTACAGCCTTCGCAGGTATAAAACAAACATTACTGGGCAGAAGCAAAGACGAAGGAAGCAGGGATCAAGGGGCGATTTCATCAGAATCGCGTTTCACTCATCACATTATAGCTTTTTATATGCGATGAACACAACTTAATGTGGTTACCCTTCATCGGCGGGATTTAAAATTGTTGAAGGAATCCTCTGCATCCATCGAAGATGTAGATTTCATGTTCGAAAACACCTCTGTGAAAATAGTTGCAAACAGAAATTGTCCAGAAATTGAACTGGCCGGATTTAAGGTTGATCCACTCGAGGAAGGAAAGGAATACGAAGTCAGGTTTTGGGTGGCTCAGGAGCTGGAAAACGCTGGGATCGCCCACTTCCGAGAAGATGAGGTGTTAAACGCCGTAAAACTTTACAAGATTCATTGGAAAGAATGCGTACAAGCGGCGAGACAGATTTCTTCCTTGGAGGAAGATTTCTATCCAAAGTTGCGACGCTTCCTAGCCAACTTAGAGAGAGCCGCTTTAAACAACCCTGAAAGAATGAAGGAACACGAGAAAGTTACGAGGCTCTTTCATGACATCTTGAATTGTCGGTTGAGAAAAATCGTTTCTTTAGCCTCTTCTCCCACCCAAACCGATCAAACCCTGAAGAACATGGCAAGAGAAGAGCGGATGCTTTACGAACACCTACACGCCGTTATTGATGAGTGGAGGTCCAAAATATCCAAGCTGGAGGATGAACCTTGACCGAAGAAACTTTAATGGCAGACCCTCAAGAACGTTTCAGGGACTTTCTAAGATCCGAGAAATATCGTCATCGCATCTCCCAAATAGCTGTGGTAGGAAGCACTTCGCTTATAGTTGACTTTGAAGACCTTCTGGCAACCGACTCGGAGTTCGCTGAGAACGTTGTGAAGAAGCCAGACGAATACCTGGCCTATTCCAATCGTGCAGCGATAGCTCAACTTCAAATTGAGGCGCCCGAATACGCTGCAGAAATAGAAGCGGTGGATGTAAGGTTTAGGAAGTTACCTGATGCTCAGCCTTTGCGAGCGCTAGGGTCGAGAGATATTGGAAAACTCGTTATGGTGGAAGGAATCATTGTACGCGCCACACCGACGCGTCCTCTAGTGACTCGTGCCGCCTTCCGATGCAAACGCTGCGGGATCATCAGTTACATCGATCAAACAACTCCTTTCTTGACGGCGCCTATAGCGTGCAGCAACCCCACGTGCAACAGCAAGGGTCCCTTCGACTTTGTTCAAGAAGAGTCGTCCTTCATCGATTCACAAGAAATTCGAATACAGGAACGACCCGAAGACCTTCCGCCGGGTCAGCTGCCCCGTTGGACAAACATCAAGCTGGTTGGAAGAGACCTTGTAGACGTGGCGAGACCAGGCGACCTCGTGTCGGTGATAGGGATCGTTCGTGCAGCTGCCCCCACCCTCCCCAGGGTGGGAAAACTTCGGACTTTCAGGCTCCATCTCGACGGCAACTTTATAGATGTGTTGAGCAAAGAGCCTGAAACCATACCTGCCTCGCCTGAAGAGGAGAAACAAATAATAGACCTTTCTAGAGATCCATGGGTTCACCGCAAAATAATTCGATCCATAGCGCCGTCCATCTATGGTTATGAACACATCAAAGAAGCTATAATGTACCTTCTCTTCGGTGGAATCCCTAAACAGCTCCCAGACATCAGCGTTCGAGGGGAGATGAACGTACTTCTGGTGGGAGACCCAGGAACGGCAAAAAGCCAATTGCTGCAATACGTTGCTAGGATAGCCCCTAGAGGCTTATACACTTCGGGTCGCGGAACAACCGCCGCTGGTTTAACTGCGGCGGTGCTTAGAGAACGAGGAGGAGGAATGACCCTTGAGGCTGGAGCCCTCGTGCTCGCGGACAAAGGTTGTGCTTGCATCGATGAGATCGACAAGATGCGTCCAGAGGACAGAGTAGCCATCCACGAGGCGATGGAGCAACACACTGTATCTGTGGCGAAGGGAGGCATCGTCGCAACCCTAAATGCTCGAACCGCTATATTGGCGGCAGCTAACCCAGCCCTAGGAAGGTATGAGCCATACCGCACCGTAGCCGAAAACATAGTTCTACCTATAACTATTCTTTCTAGGTTCGACCTCATTTTTGTTCTGAGAGACATGCCTGAAAAAGAACTGGACACCAAGATGTCCGAGCACATCCTTGAGTTACATAAAAGTCGTGCAGTTCCGGTTGAGCCCCCGATACCGCCGGACCTCCTCCGAAAATACGTAAGTTATACCAAAAACGTGAAGCCCATGTTGACCGATGAAGCCGTGCAACGTCTCAGAGACTTCTATTTGGAAATGCGCTCCGCCAGCGACACCGAGGGATCGCCCATAGCCATAACAGCCAGACAACTCGAATCACTTGTGAGGTTGGCAGAGGCTAGAGCCCGCGCCGCGTTCCGCAAGGAAGTTTCAGCAGAAGACGCTGAGGCTGCTATCAGCATCATGAGGAGGTCTTTGGGAGAAGTTGGTATAGACTTGTCTTCACACAAATTGGACATAGACATAATCATGACGGGCAAGCCTAAGAGCGTGCGCGACAAGCTACAAGTCATGCTGAGTATCCTTTTAGAGATGGAGAAGGAAACAGGGATAGTGGAAAAATCGGCGCTAATTGAAAGGCTGACGACGGAACACGAGATCAGTGCAGGCGAGGCGGAAAGGCTCATAGGACAACTGACAAAGGATGGAACCATCTATTCGCCCAGGGAGGGCTACCTCAAAAAGACGTAGCGAAAGGCGTCGATGTTGAAAATTAAGGACCTGCCAATCCCTGAAGCCGCAAAAGAGACCATCATAAATTCAAGGATCATTGAACTCTATCCACTCCAAGAGGAAGCAGTGCGGGCCAGAGCCCTCGAAGGTAGAAACCTCGTTTTGGCAAGCCCAACAGCCTCAGGTAAGACGCTCATCGCTGAACTCTGCGCGCTTAAACATATACTGGAAAGGGATGGAAAAGTCCTATACTTAACCCCACTAAGAGCCTTAGCCAACGAAAAATACCAAGAATTCAAAAAATACTCTACCATCAAGAAAAGGGATGGAAGACGAGTCAGCGTAGGCATATCCACAGGCGACTACGACAGCAGCGATCCATGGCTCGAAAGACATGACATCATCGTTACAACTAATGAAAAAACAGACTCGTTGCTCAGGCACAGAGCCAAGTGGATGGACGAAATCTCTTTGGTGGTGGCCGATGAAGTGCACCTGTTAAACGATGGTGAACGCGGTCCAACATTGGAAGTGGTGTTGGCCAGACTGATGCAGATCAACCCAAACGCCCAAATTTTAGCTTTGAGCGCCACGGTGAAAAACGCTGACGAGGTCGCTGAGTGGCTGAAGGCCGATTCCATCACCACGGAGTGGAGGCCGATTACGCTGAGGGAAGGCGTCCTCTTGCACGAAGAGGCTTACTTCAAGGACGGAGGTGCTCTCAAGGTAGAGAGGCAGTCTAACGATCCAACCGTAAACATCGCGTTGCACGTTGTGCAGTCAGGTGGACAGGCTCTCCTTTTCGCAGCCACAAGAACAAACGCCGTTAGTTTGGCTAAAAAAATGGCGACGAATGTAACAAGCCTTATATCTAAGCCGATGAAGCGCTCTTTAACGCGAGTCGCTGAAGAAATTCTTGCCACGGGTGAACGAACAAGAATCAGCGAGTCGTTAGCCGAGCTTGCTCAGCACGGAGCCGCCTTTCATCATGCTGGATTAGGCGGAGCCCACAGAAGGATCATCGAAGACGCCTTTCGAGACGGGAAAATTAAAGTCTTAACAGCGACACCAACTCTGGCCTTTGGGGTAAACCTACCCGCCAGAATGGTGGTCATCAACGATTATAGGCGATATGAACCCGGATATGGCTATTACCCCATCACCGTGCTCGAGTACAAGCAAATGTGTGGTCGCGCCGGCAGGCCGAAGTACGATAAGATCGGGGAGTCGGTTCTTATTGCCAGAACGGAGGATGAGTGCGACTATTTGATGGAAAGCTATGTTCTCGCCGAGCCGGAGAGAATCTGGTCTAAGTTGGCGGTGGAGCGCATCCTTCGCTCCCACGTTTTAGCTACAATCGCCGCTGACTATGCCCACACTGAGCAGGGCATCTACGACTTCTTCGGCAAAACCTTTTACGCGTATCAGTATGATCCGCAGGCCATCATGGGTGTCCTCATCAAGATCCTGAAGTTCCTATACGACGAGAAAATGATCGAGGTAAGCGGTGAAAAAATTTACGCCACCAGATTTGGGCAGAGAGTTTCCGATCTGTACATCGACCCGGTTTCTGGGGTTGTAATCCGCGATGCGCTGCAGAATCGTGCACCAGAGCTTACTGACGTTAGTTTCCTCCAGATGATCGCCCACACGCCCGACATGTTTCCAAGGCTTAGGCCCTATTCAAGGGAAGTCGATGAGCTAGCTCTGTTTTTGGACAATCATAGGAGCGAGTTCATGTTTAGGATCCCCGATGAGTGGGAGAACCGGATCGACTACGAGGAGTTTCTGGGAGAAGTGAAAATCGCTTGGGTGCTGAACGCGTGGACCGAGGAAAAGTCGGAGGACGAAATCATTGAAAGGTTTCGAGTCCAGCCAGGCGATCTATACCGCCTCATCGAAACAGCCCGATGGCTCCTATACGCGTCTCATGAATTGGCAGTTCTCTTAGGGCACAAGGATTTGTTAAAGCCGATAGACGAGCTCACGGAGAGGGTTGAAAAGGGCGTTAAAAAAGAGCTGCTTCCGTTGGTTCGGCTCAGAGAAATCGGTAGAGTAAGGGGTCGCATACTCTACGACTCCGGGCTAAGAACTGTCGAGGATCTGAAAAGCGTTCCCATCGAAAAATTGATCGGCCTTCCCCTGATCGGTCCCAAGATAGCCAAGAAGATCAAGGATCAAATAGGTGGTTTTATCAGATCAGAGGAGTGGAAGAGGCTAAAGAAAGGGGAGAGCTGGGAGCAGAGAGCCCTAACCGAATACTAGCGACGCAAAGGCCTACGCAGAAACGTGCAGTCTACCTCTCCGCTAGGACCCCTTGCAGACCCTTTAGGCTGTACTTATACCCTCCAATCTATACTCCCGTATTTTTCCTAAATCTCCTATACCAAGACCCTTCACGGAAACAAGAAGCGATAAATTAGCGCGCGCTATCTTAATGGCGTGTATGCAGAAGGTTAAAGCAGTATTAGCTTTTAATAATTCGTTGGCTGGGGTTCTATGCCGCAAATTTACGAGTTCAGCCTGCTTGATTATCTTGACATAATCCTTCGCCTTTGATTCGAGGAAATGTCTATTATAGGTAACAATATAGTCAACTTTCGCTATTACGGCAGACACCAGATGCGGCAGGTCCTTATCGGGAATGACACCCTTAAACCTCGTTATCCTTCGTTTCACTCTGTCTCGCGGTATGATCTCAAGACTTGGAAGACTAATAACATAGTAGACTTCGTTGATCGCAGTTTTCCTGTTATATTTTCGCGAAAAGTATTCCCTTAACTCCTCCAGCGTTGCGTATGAAATTATTGGAGTAATCTTCCTCTCTTCTATCAGGTCTAAGATTACACGAGAGTTTGACTCCGGCCTTTCCTTTCCAAAAATGAACACGTTTGAGTCTAAATACACTCTCAGCCTCTCAATACTTAAAGTATTCCTTCTCCCTACTCCAAAGCTCCTCCCTAATTCTTCTTAACTCCTCGATTAACTGGTCTGGGTCTGTTGGCGGGGTCTTGCTGGCACCTATTGCCTCCTCAACCCGAAGCCTATAGTATCGATATGGTTCGAGTAAAAGCATTTTTGACTCGATTAAACGTCGGATGGCATCCCTGATGGCTTCACTTCGACTCTCATAAAGCCCTGCCTTAACTAGATTGTCCACTTCCTTAAGGAGCTTTCTCGGCAAGCGTAGGGGTAAGGTAATGGTTTCCATACGCAAAGTCTTGTATACTAATCATTTATATAAGCGTATACAAAAACGTTTAGTTAGTCAATTGTTGCTGGCGTTTTTAATCCTCTGGCTATTCTTTCTTGCTTTGTCTTTTGGATGGCTATCTCAACTTGTTCTACCGCTGTGCCTAGATAGTTTCGTGGATTTAGCGCATCATCAATTTCCTTCTCGTTCAACATTTTTTGCACAGTATCGTTTTCTAGGAGGATTTCTTTGAATGACCGCTTCTCCAGCTCGCTTTTCATCGTTAGGCTTCGGAGGAGTTCGTGGGCCACTTGGCGGCTCATGCCCTTCCTTGTTAGTGCGATCATGACCGCCTCGGACATGATTCGGCCCTGTGTCAACTCCAGGTTCTTCAGCATCCTTTCTTCACTAATCTGTAAATCTTTCAAAACGTTTGTCATTAAAACCAACATATAGTCTGTGAGGATGCATGCTTGGGGTATGATGAACCGCTCTGCTGAGGACTGCGTTAAGTCTCGCTCGTGCCATGTCGGGATGTTCTCCAAGGCTGGCACAACGAGGCTCCGCATGATTTTGGCTAATCCGGAGACCCTTTCGCAAAGCTCTGGATTCCGTTTATGAGGCATGGTTGAGCTTCCCACTTGTCGCTCTCTTTCGAATGGCTCGAACGCCTCCCCTATCTCGGTTCTTTGCAACTCTCGAATCTCGGTGGCAATCTTATCCAATGTGCACGCAACCATGGCGAGAAGGCATATCAGTTCTGCATAGCGGTCCCTCTGGATGATTTGTGTGGTGATTTCCGCTGGTTTGATGCCCAGCCTTTTCATAGCGATTTCTTGTATTTTGATGGCGTGGGGTCCCAAGCCCGCTTGGGTTCCGATGGCTCCGCTCATTTTTCCGACCAACACCCGTTCACGGCATTGGTGCAAGCGTTGAATGTGTCGAGCGTTCTCCCTCATCCAAACCGCGAATTTGAAGCCCAATGTGGTTGGTAATGCGTGTTGACCGTGGGTTCGCCCCACCATAATGGCTCTCTTATATCGCTCTGTCAAGTGAAGCAAAACTTCCTGAAAATCGTTTATCCTTTGCTCGATGAGGTCTAAAGCCTCTTTGAGTTGAAGAGCCGTTGCTGTGTCCAGGATGTCTGAGCTGGTGGCTCCAAGATGAACATAGGCTCCGCTGGGGCCGCATTCTTCAGCCAAGGCTCGAACCAACGCGGTTACCTCATGCTTGACTCCTCTCTCAATCTCCTTTACACGACCAAGCTTTACATGTTCGATAGAAGCCATCTTCACGATCCTCTCCGCATCTTCTCGGGGAATGTTCCCTACCTGGCTGTGCGCCCAAGCTAGGGCTGCCTCCACATCCAGCATCACCTGGAGTCGATGCTCCTCCTCAAAGATTCTCCTCATTTCCGACGTTCCATAACGACCAGCATCGATGGGAAGAATAGGCAATTTTGTCCTCCTCTAGTTCAACTAATAAAATACGTTAAAGATAACTTTTATTGATTTCACACAACAAACGTAAATTCATTTTCAAACGTAAAGAGTTTGAACGAAAAGCGAGGAGAGGAAGTGTCTATAATGCTATTCACTACTGCCTTTGAATAGTGCAATATAGGTTTATATTTCTGGGTGAGTATTGAGGAAAAGGTGGCAAGGCCCGAAGGCATGATGCTCGAGATGGGTAAAAGGCTTAAGAGGTTTAGGACTGGAACATACGGCATTGACGGTTGTGGCTTGTAATGTGCCGTGAAGCATGGGGGGTGAAGATTAGTGGGGGCAGCTGAACTAATAATCTTCGTGAGAGACTTTGCCATCTTCTTTGCCATCTATCTTATAGTGTCGCTTAGCCTCAACCTGGAGTATGGCTACACCGGGATTCCCAACTTCGGTAAAGTGTTGGCTGTGGCTGGAGGCGCCTTCACCGTCGGCTTCTTCCCCGGTAGGATAATAGCTTGGCTCTTCGGGATAGGTCCCGGCTTAGACTACGTCGCGGAAAATATGGCTATAGTTGGGGAAGTGAGCCGAGTCCTTGCGAATAATCCAGCAGTCGCTCTGGCACTATTTTTCGCTACTTTAGGTATTGCTGGGGTCATTGGTGCGGTTTTAGGTTTCATAGCTAGCTATCCAGCCATAAGGCTTCGTGAGGACTACTTGAGCATTACCCTACTCGCGATGGGGGAGGCCATCCAGGTTATAGGCTACAACTATACTCCAATCATCGGAGGAACCCTCGGCATCTCTGTGCCTGACCCATTTGGGTGGACTGGAGGGCTCAGATATGTGGCAGTAGCATTGTTCGTAGTTGGTATATGTCTTGTTGTGCTCTATTACCTTGAGCGCTTAGTAAGGACTCCGTTAGGTAGGATGTTAAGGGCGATTAGGGATAACGAGGACGTGGCAGAATCGCTAGGTAAAGACGTTACTCACATAAGGATGAAGACCATTGTAATTGCCTCGGTTATCGGATCGATTGCTGGTGCGCTGGACGCGTTTAAATCAGGTGGCGTAATCAGCATGTCTTACCACAGGTTGTCGTGGACGTTCTGGCCCTGGGTCATAGTGATCTTGGGAGGCGCCGCCAACAACATGGGCGTTGTAGTTGGGACATTTGTCTTCGTAACTCTCAGAAGGCTCATAGATTATTTCAAAGAATATCTAGCTCCCTTCGTTCCCTTCAGTGTGGTATGGCTCGACTACCTAGTGCTCGGAATAATGTTAATATTGATACAGATGTATAGGCCGGAGGGCATTCTGCGGGAGAAACCTACATCTACGTTAAGCCACAAGAAGCTTGAGAAATTTGTCAATGTAAAGAGGGCAATTTCTTCATCAAAGAGAGAAAATTGAAAGACCGTTCTAGGGAAGGTTATTACGCTTCACTTCCAGCTCTAAGCCTGTGTCGGGAAGCCAGCTTCCGCATCGAGGTCACTAGACCTCGCCAATTAACTCCAACAAGACCCTTTGGAGCTAAGAGAAGGGTGACTGCTATTGCGATCAGGGGGATCAGAGGTCTGTAGGGTATCACCCATGCACCGAGCCAAGAGGCCAGGTAGCTGGTTCCGAGTATTTCGGCAAGTCCGATTAAAAAGCCCCCTAATGCAGCACCGTAAATGCTGGTGAGCCCCCCCACTATGCTCGCCGCAAATGTGCTTACTATTAATTTTCCGCCCATATCTGGATTTCCGGGAAACCAGAGGGGCAAAAGTGCTCCAGAGAGTGCCGCTAGCCCACCCGCTACAAACCATGAGACCGCATAAACTAGGTTGACGTTTATGCCCATCACGCTGGCTAAAGATGGGTCCTCGATGGCTGCTCTCATCGCAACCCCGAACTTCGTTCTGGTCAGAGCTAAATATAACAACGTGACTGTAACCGCCGCGAGCGTTGGGGCAACGATCAAGAGACCCCTCTGGCCTGCAACATCGACATCGTAAGATGCGAGGAGGAAGTATCTTGACTGCCACTTTAACTCCCTCGACAAGTAGTCGGCGTAAATGTTCAGTACGGCTAACAGTATAAATTCGATGGCGAGCGTGGTTATCATCAGTCCAATGATCGAGGCTCCTCTCCGCATGAGAGGCCTGAAGACAATGACGTACTGAGCCAGCGCAGTCATTCCGCCAATTATTAGAGCTAAGAAGAGGTAGTGGTATGCGTTGCCTTGTATGTATGGGTGCATAACCACCGTTAGGGTGACGTACGCTCCCAGCGCTGCAAAGGTTCCATGGGCGAAGTTAGGAACCTTAGTGGTCAGGTAAGTGAGAGTAAGTCCGATGCTTAAAAGCGTGAGAAGGCTACTGAAGATGATTGCTCTGCTGAATAAAACGGGATCAATCATATTCCCTATCAGAGAATGTAGGAATAGATTAAGTTTACTGTTAGCCGAACGGTATGTAAATTACGATGTTTCGGTCTTGAGCGCTGAAAGCTTCCTCTAAAATCACATGAGCTCTCACGAGTTCAATTAAAGATTTCATATAAAATTTTATAATCCATCAAAAGATTTATTAGTTGTAAAGCTTATTTATAAATTTTTATAAGGTGAAGAAAAACATGTCGAAAAGAGGAATAACTACAACGATGGCTGCTGCTTTAGCAATAGTTACTCTCCTCGTGGGAGTTGCCATAGGCATCGTAGCGTCACCAGTCGTGCTTCCGCCTCCTAAAGTAGGATTATCTGGTGAGGTTCTGCTTGGTGCGATACTGTCGTTGACCGGAGACTTGGCCACCTTTGGTGAGAATGAAAAGGTTGCAGCGGAATTTGCAGCCGAGCATGTGAATGAGTTTCTTAAGGCATACGGAGCCGAATGGACTCTGAAAATTGTCGCCGAAGACACCCAAACAAAGCCTGACATTGCCTTAGAGAAGGTAGAGAGCCTCGCGGCAAGGGGCATAAAGTTTCTCATAGGTCCGTTAAGCAGTGCAGAAGTTCGAGCCATCAAGGGATACCTTGACGCCAACAAGATATTGACCATAAGCCAGTCCTCAACTGCACCAGACCTCGGTGTAGACGGGTTGCCTGCTACAGATGACTATGTATTCAGGTTCTGTCCCACCGATAAGGCGGGACAAGGACCCGCGCTTGGCAGGATAATGTACAACGATGGGAAGATGTATATGATTCCAGTATGGAGGGGCGATGCTTGGGGAGACGGACTAGAGAAAGCCGCGGCAAAGAAATTTACAGAGCTGGGGGGCACCGTTCTCGAAGGTGTAAGATACGCCCCTGAAGCAGTGGAGTTCTCAGCTGAGGCAGCTGATCTGGCGAGTAAGGTTGAGAGCGCGGTGGCATCCTATGGAGCAGAGAAGGTAGGAGTCTTACACGTATCGTTCGAAGAAGTCGTGGCCTTCTTCACTGCAGCTAGGGAATACGACACTCTCTGGAAGGTTAAGTGGTATGGAAGTGATGGGACGTTTGGAAGCGGGGCAATGCTTGACGACCCGGCAGTGCGAGAGTTTGCTATGGCTGTCAAGTATCCGTGCACGATGTTCGCCCCAACCCATTCCCCCAAGTGGGAGATGGTTCGACAAAACAATATGAAAGTGCTGGGAAGGGAGCCTGAATCCTATTCCTATGCGATCTACGACATAGTTTGGGCGTACGCTTTATCCCTAATGGTTGTAAACAAGTACGATGCTGAAGCCGTTAGAGCAGTTCTACCCACCGTAACGAAAACAATGTTCGGCGCTTCAGGCTGGATTGAGCTCGATGAGGCTGGAGACAGGAAAGCTGGAGACTATGACATATGGCAGATCGCGGAAATATCTCCCGGAAAATACGACTGGGCACCCATAGGTCTATGGGTTTACCTGACGGACTCCGTAACATGGCTATAGACCAATCTATTCCCCCTCTTTTTGTGTGATGATCATGGAAGACGTCCTCGTCGTCAAAGACGTTAGAAAGACCTTCGAAGGCTTGGTCGCCCTAGACAATGTCAACATGAACGTCGAAAAGGGGCTGATGACCATGCTCATAGGTCCCAACGGAAGCGGTAAGACCACCCTAATAAACGTTATCGCAGGATTCTACAAGCCAGACAGTGGAGGGGTCTGGTTTATGGGTAAAGAGATCACCAAGTGGCCACCGCATAAGGTGTACGACGAGGGCGTCGTAAGGACCTTCCAGATCCCACAGCCCTTCCAAAAGCTCACCGTCCTAGAGAATCTGCTCACAGCTTACAGGAGGAACCCTGGGGAGAGCTTTTCAAGAGCTCCACTCAAGAGGTCATGGGTCGGCGAAGAGGAGAAAGCGACGGAGATGGCCTTCAAGTTTCTGGAGCTCCTCAACCTCGACCACATGTGGGACAGACCGGCTACTCATCTAAGCGGAGGACAGATGAAGCTGGTTGAGGCTGGAAGAGCCATCATGAGTGGAGCAAAAATGATACTCATGGACGAACCAGCCTCAGGCATATATCCGAGACTAGCCCATGACGTCTTCTCCCATCTCGTCGAAATGAAGAATAAGCTAGGAGTCACCTTTCTGATCATAGAGCATCGGCTCGAGCTGGTCTTACCCTACGTTGATTACGTCTACGCCATGTCGAGGGGGAAGATCGTCTCGGAGGGTGAACCAGAGAAGGTCCTAAGCGACCCGGTCGTGATCGAAAGCTATTTAGGTGGATGAAACGTGTTAAAAATAGAGGGCGTTAACGCCGGCTACGGAAGACTTCACGTGCTTTTCGACGTCGACACTGAGATAAAAGATAAGGAGATCACGGTGCTTGTGGGACCCAACGGAAGCGGCAAGAGTACATTGCTGAAAACCGTTCTGGGGATAACACAAGTGTATTCTGGAAAGATACTTTTAGACGGGAGGAACATCTTAGGACTACAGCCTCACGTGGTGAGTAAGCTGGGCATAGCATATCTGCCTCAGGTTAACAACGTCTTCGCAAACCTTAAGGTCAGGGAAAACCTCCTCATGGCTGGCTACACTTTAAGCAGGGACGAGGCTAAGGAACGTGTTCAGGAGATTTTGAAGGATTTCCCCGTGCTCAACGGGTACATGGATAGGAGGTCGGGCACGCTCAGCGGCGGTGAAAGGCAGATGCTGGCGATGGCGATGGCTATGATGAGAAGGCCTAAAATCATGCTGTTCGACGAGCCAACCAGCAGCCTCGCCCCAAAAATGGCTCTCGAAGTGCTTGAGAAAATAGTGAACTTGAGGGACAACTACGGAATGACCGTGCTGCTGGTCGAGCAGAACGCCAGAAGGGCTCTTGAACACGGAGACGAGGCTGTTCTCCTAGTCAGCGGAAGAGTCATGTACGAAGGCGGGTCACGCGAACTCCTGAATCACCAAGAGCTGGGCAAGGTCTATTTAGGCATCAAAGCGGCGTAAGCGCGTTTCTCCAGAGCCATCTAAAGGTCGAACTCGTTTATTGCATAAAGAATCAACAGCTCAATAACTATAACGATTTTCATTCACCGTTGCTCCACTGTGGCCTAGACGATGGGCGCAATAGTCGCTGCCGTCAGCAAGAAAAACGAGAACGTCGTTCCCGCAGTCATCGCTATGCTAAATGAACTAGTGCACCGAGGAACCGATTCCCACGGCATCGCTACGCCAAATCTTGTAGCTCTCGCGGGGTCAATCGGGGAATTAGCGACTGAGGGTATCACGTCTAGCACGGCTCTAGGCCACAATCTTTCTCGCATCTTTTCGAGGGACGATGCACAGCCCTTTCAGGGAGAAGGCCACATGCTTGTGTTCGAGGGTCGCTTGTTCCCAAGCTCAAACGTGCCCGACGCTCGTGAAGTTTCAGGACTGCTCGGGTCTAATCCTGAGAGAAACGCCCGAAACGTCATCAAGAAACTTGACGGATCATACGCATTCGTCGTCGCTTGCTCCAACAAGGTTATTGCTGGTCGAGATACCATGGGAACAACTCCGCTTTACTACGGCGAGAGTGAAACAACCTTCGCCCTAGCATCCGAATGCAAGGCTCTTTGGAAAGTTGGAATAAAAAACGTAAAATCGTTCCCCCCGGGAAATTTGGCGTTCATCAGCGATCGAGGCTTCGTGTTTCAACCTGTAAAAACTATTTCGCAACCGCCGCTCAAACATTTGGGAATGAAGGAAGCAGCGAGGCGTCTTCAAAGCTACCTATTGGAGTCCACGAAAGAAAGAGTTTCAGACGTTAAAAAGGTGGCTGTAGCCTTTTCAGGCGGTTTGGATTGCAGCGTTATCGCTAGGCTAACAGAAATATGCGGAATAGACGTCAGTCTCATCTCCGTAGGTTTGGAAGGCCTACCAGAAGCTAAACACGCGGAAGCCGCGGCTGAAGCATTAGGAATGTCTCTTCACATAAAAACCTATACTTTTGATGATGTCAAACGGGTTCTCCCCAAAGTTTTGTGGTTAATAGAGAAGCCCCACGCTGTTGACGCTGCCATCGCCATTCCTCTTTACTGGGCGGCTGAAACCGCTTCCAAAATGGGTTTTCACGTGTTCTTAACCGGCCAGGGAGGAGACGAGCTTTTTGGTGGCTACCATCGCTATTTCGTGGAATATTCGCGGTCTGGAATCGCAGCCGTCCAGAATGCTTTATTCCAAGATGTGGAGTTATGTCACGAAAGGAACTTTCAAAGGGATAACAAGGTCTGTTCTCTCCATAAAGTGGAGCTACGGCTTCCTTACGCCGATCGTGAAGTGGCAAATTTTGCTTTGAGTCTGCCCATAGAAATGAAAATAGCGTCTAGGAACGATCATCTCAGGAAACGGATACTACGACGCTTGGCCCAAAACGTTGGCTTGCCCCCATTCGTTGTTAACAAAGCCAAAAAGGCCATCCAATACGGAACTGGCGTGAACCTGGCTTTAAGAAGGCTGGCGAAGGAGGAAGGCTTAACACCTAGAGAATGCATTAATAGAACCTTCCGAAAAGTGTACCCCAACCTAGGAATATAAAATGGCTAAAACAGCCATAATAGTCACACCGAAATATCTGGAGCACAACCCCGGATTTGCTCACCCCGAATCGCCCGAGCGTTTGAAGTCCATCATGGCGGAGCTGGAGAGAAGCGGCTTACTTGAAACCGGGAGGTGCGAGCTTATTGAGCCCAGGCCCGCTAGCACCGAAGAACTGCAGCTTGTTCATGATCGCGAATACGTCGAACTTGTCAAGAGATACTGCATGCTTGGGGGAGGTGCAATAGACATGGGCGACACGGTGGTTTCTAGAGAGAGCTATGACGTAGCCTCGCTTGCTGTTGGAGGCGCCTTGAAGGCTGTAGAACTCGTTGTGAACGGAAGGTTCAAAAACGCCTTTGCCTTCGTTCGCCCACCAGGGCATCACGCCGGATCATACTACGCCATGGGTTTTTGCATATTCAATAACGTGGCAATCGCGGCACTCCATCTTCTCCGTCGCTATGGCTTGAGTCGCATCGCAATTTTGGATGTGGATGCCCATCACGGGAACGGAACCCAGGAGACCTTCTACGATACAAACAAGGTCCTCTACATAAGCTTGCATCAAGACCCAAGGATGTTCCCCGGAACGGGTTTCATAGAAGAGACGGGTGAAGGAGAAGGGCTTGGATACACGGTCAACGTTCCACTCCCCTTTCGAACCGGAGACGAGACCTACCTCAAGGCTTTCAAAGAAATAGCGATCCCCATTGCTCATCAGTATAAACCGCAATTCATACTCGTTTCCGCAGGCTTTGACTGCCACTACACAGATCCTGTTGCGAGTCTTTCTCTATCCTCTTTCGCTTATTCAGAAGTTTTCGCTGACATTTTGGATATGGCATCTAAGCTTTGTGAAGGAAAAACGGTGGCAGTATTGGAAGGCGGGTACAACATCCACACTCTGGGAAAACTGACGACTTTGGCTGCTGCAAAAATGGCAGGGCTCTCATACGATATTCGTAACAAACGCACGTCTACGGGAGCAAAGGCGCGGATTAAGGCTGAACAAACCTTGAAAGATTTGAAGAGCCTTCAATCATCATTTTGGAACGTATGAAACTGGTTTACACCCAGCTCTGCATCAACCTGAAAGAAAGAATAGAGGTCATTCGATGATTTCGATGGCTCCGTTAGGGCACTGTACCTCACAAGCCCTGCAGACGAGACAATCATCAACGTTTACCGCCACCGATTTCCCTTCCTCCACCTTAAGGACCTCCACCGGACAGACATCAACACACGTTCCGCATCCATCACATTTTTCGCTGTCTATATTTATTTTAACCATGGCATTTTGGCTCCTTAAACTCAAATTGAGGTGAAATCCCGTAATAAAAATGTTTAGGTTTAGCACAAAGATCCAATACAAAAGTTCCCTTTTCCTTTGCTTAGCGTCGAATTTTCAACTTCCCTTTTTTACTGTGACGTTTAGCGAATCTCTTCCTTAAGCCGCAGAAGCGCTCCTTCAATCATTGTTCTCGCTCTGTCCTCTCGCCGGCGATACTCCTCCAAAAGTTTGTTATGCGCCGGTTTAGAGATCTCTCCGCGACGGAATAGGGTGGTGGTCCTCCTAACGTCCGCTTCCACTCCCTTCAGTTCGATTTCTGCAACCTCGATTTGCCTCATTAAATCCGCATACCTCGGTCCTGCCGTGCGTATGCTTTCTCTAAGCTCATACAGATCACGAGATAAAACAGAGAGGCGGTTTTCCAGCGTTCTTTTGCGTATTTTATATTGGCGTCGTGGAATCTTTTCCTTTCGAGCCTTCTGTTCTGTTGATTCGATGTCGGCTAGAACCCTCTGCTTTTCTTCGTAGGCTTCAACGAACCTTCTGAGGTCTTTCATGTTGATCGGGATCGTAGGCGGAGGCGGTGTAGGTTTAGAGGCTTTATGTAAGAGAGCAATAGAACTTGCCACTATAATCACGATTCCCATCCACAATGTGGGGCGGAACGATGCCCAAAGCATGGTGTACTCAAAATCAAAATCTAAACGAAGGTCATGGAGGGGCGTGACGTTTTGAAAGGTATAGGTTATCGTTTCTTTGAATACGCTCCTCCGAAGGTTATGGGGGGCTGGTGAGAAAGCGTAGAACTTGGCTCCTTCCGGTAAAGTCAAAGTCACCGTCAATCTTCTTACGGTCCAGCTGAAGTTTTCAAGAGGAATGAAGCTCAGATGGTAGTCTCGCCAGCTGGAGCGGTTGATACAGCTTTCCCACGGAAGGGAGTATGATACGACAAACGTTTTCGTTTCATCCTTTCCTAGGGGAGAGCGGTGTGAATCCTCAAGGTGTATGGCGTATCTTGTCGTGTTTTCTTCGCTTAGTTCCATCTCGAGGAAGCCCAGTTCGTCTTCCGCCGATGGTTCCACGGCACCTGACGGCAAATAGATCTCCAGTTCACTAAGGCCTCTATCGAGTTTGTTTGTAACGTTATAAAGGTCGCGTGAAATGATGTGCCCCCACTCGTCCAGAGTTATCTCTCGATTTATGTTGTTAACTGCTATTACCGATGTGGCGGCTTTTTCCTCCATGCTAAACCTTAACCAGGAAGGCTCGTAGGCGAATTCTTTAACTGGGCTTTTTTTATGGTTCAGGGTTATGCGGGAATCGGATTCCGTCAGGTTGAAGTCAGTTCCGTCCTCGGTTAGAGAACTGTTCAAGTAGGAAGCCTTGTCGGGAAGAAGAACCGTTACATTGCACGAAGCATCAATTGGGAGGCTTGGATACAATGGAAAGTTCAGCGTGTACTCCAACGTAGCCGTGGTTTCCCCTGTCACTGGATTAGAAACAGTTCTCACCGCCGATACGCGTACTAGGTTGGAGAAGACAAAAACGACAGTGAAGTTGTATGATTTGCCATCGCTGAGATCCATCGGCTCGTGAAAGATCACGGTCACGCCATAATAGCCGATCTTGCCCAGTTCCGTCTCTGTATCTATATCCAATTTTTCCTTAGTTGGTTCCACATGCGCAGTTACGTAATCGAGGTTAAAGCCGTATTCAAAGGGAAAACCCACAGAAAAACCGTACAGCGGCTCAACTTTCTGTCCAAGTTGCGGTGAGAGTCTAAACGTATCGCTGATGAGAACCAAACCGCCGTTCCGAATCTCAATCAGATGATCCACTTGAACACTCATGTGGGATGAGAACTGTTCTGCGTCAGCGGAGTGTGGAGCGATCATTAAAAATAGCAAGAGAGCAAGGGCGGTCATGTGGAACGCTAGTAGAGCCTTCTTCAAATTAGGGATCATGCAATCTCCTGAGTGTTCCCTTTTTTTCCATATGTATGGGTCTTCCCTTATTTACTTTTAGAAAAGTCTGTTAGCCTCTTGTCTTTCAACTCAACGTATCGACTTATCCTTCGAGCCATGTTCGCTCCTAAGATGCGCTCAAGGTCAGCCGTGTACCGGATGCCGGCTCTTCCGCGCGCTTCAATTATCTTTTTTGCAGTTGCAGGTCCGACGCCCGGTATTCTCATAACAATGTGGTGGGAAGCGTCGTTTAAGTCTATGGGAAAAATGTTTGGGCTCATCCTAGCGAGAGCTAGCTTGGGGTCAACATTCGATAGAAAACCCTCATCGTCCACTATCCCAGCGAACAAATCACTCTTGAATCCATAGTCTCTTATGAGGAACGAGCATTGATAGAGCCTATACTCGCGTGACGGCGAACAGGCAACTCGCCTTTCCAGAGGCGTGTGGGGTACGGGCTCAAACCCGCTGTAGTAAACCCTCTTTAATCCGTGCCTTTTGTACAACCACTCGGTGACTTTGAGATATTCCCAGTCGTTGTCGTCGACCGCGCCTACGACCATTTGTGTGTCGATGCCTGCCCTGGCGAAACCGAACTGGCGCTTCGTTTTTTCGCTTTTTATCCGTTGGACCTCCTCGCCGATCCACTCCAAACGTTTGAGGACAGCCTCCTTGAATCCACCCTTGTCTGGACAGAGCTCGTCAAAAATGTCCTTGTTCGGAGCCTCGAGGTTGACCCCAACCCTATCCGCTAATTCTGCAGCCTCCCGAATGTGGTGCCTACCCACACCGGGCATAAGTCTTAGGTGAATATACCCGGAGAAACCCATTTTCCTAAGGTGGCGAAGAACTTCCAATTGTTTTTCCATGGTGTAATCAGGATCCTTAAAAACCGAGGAACTGAGGAAAAGCCCTTGCACCTTCCCTTCCTCCCAGAGGTGCATCGTGAGTTTTGCCAGTTTTTCAGGCGGCCATGTCGTTCTTGGACATCTTCGATCGCTCCGAAGGGCACAGTAGGCGCACTCGTTCTTACAATGGCTTGTTAAGAGGGTTTTCAGGAGCGGGACGCATTTCCCGCGTGCAGCAGCCTCGTAGATGGGGGCTGTACTATGGTCCCAGCGGGCTCCAAGCTTCAAAAAATGCCATTTGTCCCTTCCACGCGTTTGTCTCGACACCGGAATCATCCGCGAACAAGCCTAAAAACCAGCTCGTTTGAGATAGTAGTCGTCTTCCTTTTTGGGTCCAAAGCTTCTAACACCCCTTTTACGGAGTTGCCTCCTCAGCTTTTGAGCATACTCGGAACTTATTTCTCCTCTCCTTTCCACGTATGCTATTATTTCTTCCGCCTGCTTTCCGTTGTCACACCGGCGGAGGAAATCGATTATATCCGGTGTGTATCCGTTGAACTTCTCTGAAGAAGCTCTTTCGCCAGCTTGCTGGTCGGATCGCATCGACGTAATTTTCACGCTTCGCTCCTTAGATTTCATCTCCTTGGCAAGGTTCGGGAACATTTTTCTGAACTCTTCTCTCGTGGTTTCCATGACGCTCACGCAGTAGGCTGTACGCACCGTTTCCATTCTATCTATTCCTAGCAACTACATAATAGGGTTTTCTACAGCCTTCTAAGTAGACAAAGCCCTTGATGATCTTAAGAATTCTCCAGAATGAAGCCTCTGCAGAGTTCACATCACTCGATTTTCAGCATTTTTGGTCGGCTAGCTGTCGAAAACCCTTGCCATGTCTATGATTCAAGATTAAAAAGTAACTTTTACCCAGCAATCCTAGGTTGGAGAAGCAACTTAGACTTTCGGATGCCCACATGGCGCAAGGGAGATATCTTTTTGGCTTCATTGTATATATCAGACGCGATTTTGCCAAGAACAGCTTCTTGAACAAACTGATCAAAGGTGAGGCTGGCTGCCTTTTCCCCGATTATCCTCTTCATGATGTCGCGCATAGAGTTCTCTTGGGAGGTTCTGACCCGTGTGAGGGTGAAGGCGCAAGCCGCCAGCCTCAATTGATGCCCGTCCTTCGTTGTGACATCGAAGATCCCATCAACTCTTGTTGTCCTTCTTCGAACAAGGCTTCTCAGATAGTCGCGGGAATATTCATGCCCTTTAAAAACAGTGTTAGCTCTGTTGCCGTTTACGTTGGTTACCTGAAAGTACATCTTCATGTACTGGTGCGCAAAGTCGTCGGTTAAATCGTAGAGCGTAGCCTCGACAACCCTTCCGACCAGTTTTGAGGGTTCATCTGCCGGAACAGACGCCAGCTCCATCTCTCCAAAGTATGGCGGGGAGACTACCGTGTACCAGTCTTTGCTACGCCACTTGTCCCGAACACGTCTTCGTGAAGACATATCAAACCTTCATGTGACCTTGAAAGTTTCCTATGGAAGTATAAAAACTTTAGTGCAGGAAAGAATTGTCATCCTATTCTATCAACCTCACCCATGTACCGCCTTAAAACTTTGGGAATAACCACCGACCCATCTTTTTGCTGATAGTTCTCTAGTATGGCGACAATTGTTCTGCCGGTCGCTATGGCGGTAGAGTTAAGGGTATGGGCAAAGCCTTTAGGAGGCTCTCCTTCTCCTTCTCTGTATCGTATGTTCAGCCTTCTCGCCTGGTAGTCTGTGCAATTGCTGCAAGAGATGATTTCTCGATACCGCTTCTGAGCTGGCATCCACGCCTCCAAATCATATTTCTTTGCAGCGACAGTCCCTATGTCTCCGGTGCAAACGTTCACAACCCTATACGGCAAGCCCAACTTTTGAACGATTTCTTCAGTGTTCTTTATTAACTCCTCGTGCATTTCCCAAGACTGCTCTGGCCTGCAGAAAATGAATTGCTCAACCTTGTTAAATTGGTGAGTTCTAAACACACCCCTGGTATCCTTGCCATGTGCTCCCGCCTCTTTCCTGAAGCAGGCGCTGGTTCCCACGAACTTCAGTGGCATTTCATCCGCTTTCAAAACCTCGTCCATGAACATGGCGGCTATTGGGTGTTCAGAGGTTGCGATTAGGTACAGGTCTTCCCCCTCGACCTTGTAAAGCATTTCCTCAAAATCGCCGAGGTCGGTCACGCCCTCGTAGGGTTTTCTCCTCATCATGAAGGGAGGCTCGACTGGGGTATAGCCCTTCTTGATTAGCTCGCTTAATGCAAAATTCATCAGCCCCATATCCAGCAATACACCCGCGTTCTTGAGATAGTAGAACCTGGCTCCAGAAACCTTCGCCGCTCTCTCAACGTCTATTATACCGAGGTTTAACCCTAGGTCAACGTGGTCCTTGACCGGAAAATCGAACTTCGGTATTTCGCCCCAGAGCCTAATTAGGGTATTGTCGTTTTCATCCTTCCCCAGGGGAACCGATTCGTGCAAAATGTTAGGAAGCCTCATCAAGATGTGGTCCATTTTACTTCTGTACTCGCATACCTCCGCTTCCAACCCTTCTATTTCTCTTTCTTTTTTTTGCGCCTCTTCGATCCTTCGACTAACGTCTCCTCCCATTTTCTTCAGCTTTGCAACTTCTATGGTCGCCGCCTTTCTTTCGTGTCTCAATTTGTTCAATTCAGTTAATGACGATCTCCATCTCTTGTCAAGGTCTATCAGGTCGTCAAGCATCCTCAGCTTCCCGGCGTCGCCTCTTTTCTTTAAGTTATCCTTAACGATCTCTGGGCGTTCCCGGATCAACTTTATGTCTAACATTTTTCGTCACTCTGCGAATCTCTTAGACTGAGATGTGTGCCATTCTCATCCTTGCATCTTGTGGCAATTCTTCCTCAAATTTGTTCTGACAACTTTGAGCCGCATGTTACATATTGCCCTTAAGCTAACATAAAGCCACTATTTAACTTATGTGAATATCCCATCCTTCGGTTTTAAGATGCTTCCAAGCGTTTCGTTGTCGATAAAATCCTCTCAGCAACCGAGGCACAGCTCAATAGGTCGTCAAGCGTCGCTATAAAAGTTTCAAGTCTAGTTTCACACCGCACGAGGGTATGCACCCGGAATTTCACCCTTTTTGTTTCAATGAACAAGCCAGGCGGAACCTTCAAGTTGTCGGGTGTCAAAGCTTTGGAAACGGCTTCCGCTTCCCTTACATCTCTGTAGGGCAGCGTGACTTTAGCTTTCAAGCTTCCTCCCCTTCAATTGTTTTTCGACCAGTTCATCTACAAGCTTTATAAAGGGCTCTATGTTTTTGACTGGTACCTGAGCACCTGCGGCTATGTCGTGTCCCCCTCCTCTTCCAGAATTTTTTTCGGCGGCGACACGCAGGATTTCTCCAAGGTTGAGACCTTTTTTCGTCGAGGAGTCTAACGTCCTTGCAGAGACTTTGGCTAATTCTTCCCCTTTAATTATGGAATACGCTACGATTGGTTTTTCAGGCTTGGCGAGATTAGTTGAAAGGATCGAAGATATCGTTCCTATAATTTTCTCGTTGACGAAATCCTCCCCGCGAGCGACGTAAACGTTTTCTAATTCTTCGATGCGACCCGGCTTTTCGGTTAACCAACCTAAGTATTTTGTAATGGTTCTTCGATACTCTTCAAGCACCACGTTGGCTTCTTCGAGGGCTGCTCCTCTATCTCCCATGCATACGGCTACGCCGAGGCTTGGTTTATCCATTCTTCCAGTGGCGTTAAGCAGAACGGCGAATTCTCTCGCATCTCTTAACGGGGTCCAAGGCTCCTCTCGGTTTATCGTGTAGATGTTTCCGATGAGATTTATCACGGCTTCGCTGGAATACCCTTTAGAGACAAGGTAGTCGGCTAGGGCGGAAAAAAGTTTCCTCTTCTCCTCCTCCGAAAGGTCTCTCAGGGCACGCCACCTCGCTCCCTGTTTTGGCGTGATGCCCAAGCTGGCGAGGAACGCTAGGCTCTTGTCTTCTTCCCCGCTTATGCCTGGAATGAACGGGTTCGTGGTGTAGGCTAAAGCTTTGTGGATGGGTCTAGTCTCCCTTCCGAAAAAGAGAATATCTGTTTGGATCTCGATGAGGTCCGCCTCCACAGCATCCTGCACGATCAAATCATTAACCCCCCCCAACTTTCTCTTTTCATATTTGTCTTGTAAGTCGCCTAGGGCTCCCACAACAGCCACGCAGGCCAGATCAACGTTCGCCTTGTCGAGGTTTTTTGCGACAAAGTATGCCACTCCTGACCCACTCAAATCTCGGGAGCCATCGATTCCGTTGAGGTGGGGGTTCACGTGAATAATTTCCTGCGGAGTTTCTCCAACCGGTTGATGATGGTCAAGAACTATTACATCATGGCCTGAAAGCCTCTTGTTCAATAGGCCAAGATCCCCTGTTCCAAAGTCTGTGAATATGGTTAGGGAGGCTCCTTCCGTAGCTACCTCGTCAATAAGTTTTTCGTCGATCCATCTCTCTATTCGAACACGTATACATGCCTCTAAGCGACTAAGAGACTTGCCCATGATTCCGGCTGCCGCCAATCCATCAGCGTCGAAGTGAGAGACGACGTTGATGAAAGCGCCATCATCCACGCAATTAAGAATAAGTTCTGCCGCTTCGGAAACCGTTTCCAAAAAGTTGTCTATATTCTCCTTTTTAACGGACACGTAGACCCCTGATTTCAGACGAGAGACGCCGCTTTCGGTTCGTATTTCCAGCTAGGCGGCAAAACTCCTTCACGTTTGTAATAGTTTGATAGCCTATGGATCCTTGTTTCAATAGTTTGAAGAGCTCGCTTGTTATTCAAATCCTTTTTGTTTCTTTCAAGATGAGTGCGAAGGTGCACAGCCTTTTCCAATAGCGTCCCCAAGTCTTCGGGAATAGCGGGCGCCAGCCCCACTTCTCCCATAATTTTGGTGACGCTTTTTCCAGTTATAGATTTGACCAACGGTATTCCGTACTGGTCGCGTAAAACGATGCCGATTTTACTAGAATTGTTCCCTTCCCTCGCGAGTTTGGTGACTAATGCCTCCACTTCTTCAGGTGCATATTTACACCACATCGGGGCTCTTTTGCTGACTGGTCGAGTGGAGTGCGATCTACCCTTTTCCTTCTTTGGCAATTTCTGCCCTCCAGTGACTCCTTAACAGCGAGAAATGCTGATATTTAAAACCTTCGTTGACGAAGAGAAACATACCATTCAGCAAATTTTCGCAGGGCTTGAGCCCGATGTGAGAATCGGTTCTTCTCTTGCACAGTCATCTCCGCAAAAGTTTTGCCGTGGCCATTCAGGGGCTCAAAGACAGGATCAAAACCGAAGCCAAAACTTCCTCGCTCCTCAACCGAAATCTTTCCTTCAACCCTGCCATGGAAGCAATTAGGCGTTTCGATTTCAGAGTCATAGAAGGCAACAACAGAATGAAAGTAGGCGTCTCTTTTTTTCACGTTTTCCATCAATTTAAGAATTCCTGCGACTCCTATTGTTTGATATGCGTGAGAGGAGTAGGATCCAGGAAAACCACTTAAAGCCTCGATGAAAAGACCAGCATCCTCGACTATAATCGGTAAATCGCATTTCTTAACGGCGTCTATAGCTTTCGCCTTCACGATGTTTTCGATTTTATCATCCTGAATTTCGGTGGTTTCTATTTTAATCATGGCAGTTGCAACTCCATACTCAGCCAACACTTGACGAGCTTCGTCAAATTTATGAACGTTCTTGCTTACAAGAAAGGCTACTCTACCTTTCAACATAGCGTCCCCTCCTCTCTATATCCCTTATTTTTTTAAGAACTTCTTTCGCCGTATCCTCTCCAACGACTTCGCTATACCCTTCGAAAAATGTGGCAAGGCTCTCCTTGGCATCCCTATAGTGTGTGCTTTGAAAGGCTCTTCTCATGAGGTGCAGGTCGACACCCCTAGCCTCAAGCTCTGTTGATATTTCGCTTAGACCGAAGTCCACAAAGACCACGCTGTTATTTGAGGTTAGAATCATGTTGGAAGTAGTAAGATCGCCATGAATAATCCCGTTTCTGTGGAGTCTCCCAACCAGCTTTCCAATAAGACGGCATAGACAGGTTTTTCTGTCGGGTGGAAGCCCGTCTAATATCCGCTTTACCTGTTCTCCATCGACATACTCCATTATTATGGTTGCCTCCGCGACATCGACCATGAGTATGGTGGGTGTTGGAACACCAGCCTCCTTTGCCCTGTGGATGATTTGAGGCTCATGGATTGTCCGCTGAAATCGGATTTCTTCGTCAAGTTCTGGAGCACGATACCCTTTAGGCAGACGTCTCTTTATGATTACTCTGCGACCGTGCCACTCCTCTAGGTATAAATCGGCTTCAGCTCCTTTCTTCAAGAGCAAAGCTCAACCCTCAACCCATGGGACATGAAACTCGTCTAGCCGCCACTTCAACTTTACTAAACTTCTCTCCACGGGAACAGTCATGCCGTGTCGATGGGCGAGAATTCCTGTCCACGCAATCATGGCCCCGTTGTCCAATGCAAACTCCTTTGGAACGACACAAAACCGAGCGCTATGTTCGTCAGCTATGATTCTCAACATAGATTGCAGGCGCCTGTTTGCCGCAACTCCTCCAGTTAACAGGATCTCCTGTTTTTCCGTGTGCGCTAACGCTCTCTCCGTGACCTCTGTTAACATGGAGAACGCAACTTCCTGAAGACTGTAGCACAAGTCCTCGAGGCTGTGTTTTCCTTTACGAAGTAATTCAACGGCAGCCGTGAGAAGACCACTAAAAGACAGATCCATACCCTTCACCGTGTAGGGAAGGTGGATGAAAACTTTTCCATGGCTAGCCAGCTCTTCGACCATGGCGCCGAAGGGCTTACCCTCCTTCTGCCGTAAACCCGCTTCCCGCGCGAAGACGTCAAGGCAGTTGCCAACAGCTATATCCAAGGTCTCACCGAAAACACGGTACCTACCAGCCTCAAAGGCAGAAACTATGGTGTTTCCTCCAGACACATAAAGGGTGACGGGGTCTTTAGCCCCCGTTATGAGCTTGCCGATCTCTATATGTGCGACAGAGTGGTTGACCCCGACCAACGGAACCTGCAGATAAGAAGCCAAAGCTCGAGCCGCCGTTGCCCCTGTGCGTAGGCATGGACCCATTCCTGGTCCTTGAGAAAAAGCAACCACCCTCACGTCTTTAGGTTTTATGCCTGCTTTTTGAAAGGCTTCTGCCACAACTTTTTCAGCGATCTCTGCGTGGTGTCTAGCTGCTTCCCTTGGGTGAATACCCCCCTTTTCTGGTATGTACGCTCTCTTTACGTTGGCAAACACCTCACCTTTAAAGGAAAGTATGCCTACGCCAAAGTCGTCAGCCGTAGACTCTATACCCAAACAAAATGATGAAGCGTTTTTTCCACCCTTTCCTTTTGAGAGCGATTTTTTAACGGTCAATGAAGACACAGGCAACGGTTCAGCCCCCTACGGCGGATTGTCTACACGTACATTTTTATCTAATGAAGTACAATTATTTATTGAGGAACGAAGGAGATAAACATGCCTAAACGCGACGACCTGGAATATAAGGCTTTACACATGGTCATAAACACCGGAAAGAAGGGTATGCTTCAGTCTGAACTGTGGCGAAAACTGTATGCCACCAGTAGAGAAGGTTCTCGGATCGCCATAAAACTAGAGAATAAAGGTTTGATTTCTCGGAAGCGTGAACTCTCCATCGGAAGATGGACATATAGACTATATTCAAAACGACAGCAGCCTTCCATCAACTCAATAATTGAGGTTCCATGCTTAACCTGTCCAGACGATCCTCGATGTGTAGCATGGGGAATCGTTTCACCGAATAATTGTGAAAAACTAACTGAATGGATTTTGAGTTTTGCGAAGGATGAAACGAAGAACCTTGGTGACAGCTAGTTTTGCCCAAAGCGTGGATTAGGGAGCGGAAGAGAGACTACTACTACCGAAGAGCAAAAGATGAGAAATACCGGTCGCGAGCGGTTTTTAAGCTTCTCCAAGCGGTCAAAAAATACGGCTTCATTAAGCTAGGCGACGTGGTGGTCGATTTAGGGGCAGCTCCCGGCGGCTGGCTACAGGCTTCCTTGGAAATTGTAGGTGAAAAGGGCTTTGTACTCGGGGTTGACGTTAGGCCCATAGAATCAATCGGCCAACCTAACATCCGTACACTCGTAGGCGACATAACGGACCCTCAAACACTTATGGAAATAAAGGAGATTCTGCAGCGGTTAGCCGACGTTGTGATTTCCGACGTCTCACCAAACGTTTCCGGAGTATGGGAGCTCGATCACGCTAGACAAATAGATCTTGCCCACCATTCTCTGAGGATCGCTACGTCCGTTCTCAGGCGGGGAGGAAGCTTCTTCGTCAAGGTTTTTCAGGGCGACATGCTTGAGAACTTTATCGATGAGGTTGAACAACGTTTCAGCCTTGTAAAATTGATTAAGCCTAAAGCCAGCAGGGCCAAAAGTGCAGAATTGTATATTCTTGCGATGGATCGGTTAAAGTTGAAGCGTGAGTCAAACGAGAATATTTAAACAATAGGAGCAGGCTTTCGCCCTCCAGATTAGATTGGTGAAGCATAACTCCTGCAGAAAAAGGGAAACAATATATCTACTTATACCTACTACGTCTCTTCTCCCTCTTCTTCTTTTCTCGGCGCATTCTTTTCTTTTTCCACTTTGCTCTGATCGCTATCTACTCCATCATTATTCTTTTTACATTAGCTAAATGCACTGACCTTTAAGGTTTTACTCGATAGTTGCATGAAGCTTCCCCATTTCCTCCTCTGTTTTTCCAAGTCTATTCATGAGCTCTACGATCAAGCTGTCTAGAAAGATCATGCAGTTGTTTTCAAATATGCTCCCCAGTGGACTTAGGGGCTCGCGTTCACCGAAGAGTTGCCTAGCCAAGTAGTCTTCCTCTCGTGGCCAACCACTTTTTGTTCGCCCTACAATCACCACCACGTGATCTGCGATTTTACCGAGCTGGGAATCGAGGTAAGAGGTAACCGCTATAACCCTTGCTCCAATTTCTTTTGCGGCTGAGCTTGCAGTCAAGACCATTTTCGTTGAACCTGTGCCGGAGACCGCTATGAGCAAGTCGTCCTTCGATGCCGCGGGAGTGATGGTTTCGCCAATAAAATAAACGTTGAACCCCAGATTCATCAGGCGAAGGGCAAAGGCTCTTCCGACACACCCGCTTCTTCCCATCCCGATTAAGAAAATTTTTTTGTCCTTGGCGCTCAGAATCATATGAATCATTTTCTCTACCTGCTCTGGATCGAGTCTGTCTAAGGCACTTCGGGCTCCCTCTATTATCTCTTCAGCCGCTGCTCTCAACCACTCCAACGTCCTTTTCCTCACATAGGCATTTTTGTCACATCGTAAAAAGTTTTTGGTATAATTTACGCCTATGGTGTCTATGGTCTTATGTCTTGCCTAAACGACGCTGCTCAGCCATCCTTGCGCTCAGTCTAGAATAGGCATCTAGAAGCTCCGCCGCTTTTTCAGCTTTCAGAATTTTGAATCTAGGTAAAGAGCGCCATTAACTGAGGAATCGGAACAGAAAAACGGACATAAGCAGCTATTACTAGCATGCAAACAGTGATGAGAATAAGGGTGTAATCTGTCCTTCCAATCTTAAGCGTATAAAAGTTCGTGCGCTTTTCAGAAGCACCCCAGGCTCGAGACTCCATGGCTTCGGCCATCTCTAAGCTTCGACGGATGGAGCCTACTATGAGTGGGACAAGGATCGGTACATAGTTTTTAACTCTCTTCATGAAGTTCCCACGATCGAGTTCTAACCCTCTCGCACGTTGAGCGTCCATGATGGTCTGAGCCTCCTGAGCCAGAACGGGAACGAATCGCACAGCAGTGGTGAAAGCGAAACAAAACTCGTAGGGCAGATGGCTCTGTTCTAAGGCTAGGCTCAAACGATCGGGCGATGTGGTTAAGAAGAACAAGGAAAAGGATTCAACCAACACAACGAAGCGGAGCATCATGGTTAGGGAATACTCCAAAAGGTTCAAAGACCAACCTTGCTGTATATACATGGCGCCGAGGTTAAATGCGAA
>Ga0315314_1000593_pt1 | contig 38142 bp, 31 predicted proteins | sample TDP9_MG_FD_203631 | JGI IMG/M metagenome (GOLD analysis project Ga0315314, IMG submission 203631) | Freshwater sediment microbial communities from Lake Towuti, South Sulawesi, Indonesia - TDP9 | ecosystem: Environmental > Aquatic > Freshwater > Lake > Sediment | place: Indonesia: South Sulawesi... | reverse complement strand
AGAAGTTCTTTTTCCGTGTTTCTTTTTGACAAAATAGCTTAAATTAGGCTTCTTTCGATTTTCATACGAGCGTGGCTGAAACGGCTTACTCCACTAAATCTGAAGTGAAGCCCATCTTAGGCATAGACATCAACGACACTACTTATGACACTGAGTTGGATGCTTGCATCGCATCCGCTGACGGGTTGATTGACTCCGTTCTCAAGTTTCACGGCTTCACGGTCCCCTTGACGGGAACCATCCCACAAAACGTCAAGGACGCCAGCAGATACTTCGCAGCCGCATACTTCCGAGAGAGACGGGCTCCGCCAGCAGAAGTCAACAGGCTTTACGACCGCGCCATGAGCTTTCTGAACGCCTACGTTCAGGCTGAGAGAGAGGGGACGCTGAAAATAGTATGATTGGGGCGAAATGGATAGAGTTCTATCCCTCCTTTTCAAGAGTGGCGTTTCTCTCCACACTCAACTTAGGAGGATTCTATCCACGCCAAACAAAGGTGAACATGTTTGAGTGAAGTGACACCTCTAAGAAATTTTGGCGCCGAATTTCATCTAAAAAAGAAATGGAATGAGTTATGGGGTCAGATAGGTGACAGACTTTTAAAGTTGCCAAAGCCTCAACGGCAGATTCTGCTTGAAGACTTCCTCACCGCGATTCAAAGCCGAATCTCGGTTATGGAGAGGATCAACGAACACGCAAAGGAAGCGAAAACATGAAGCTGACAAGAGGAACCATTCTACCCTTATTCGCTGTCGCATTGGTTATGACGGCGGTTTCGGCAGCCCTCTTTTATTCTTGGCGTATCACCAGCAGAATCCGCGTTGAGTATCCTGAGCCTGAGCCGCCCCCACCGCCACCGCCTCCACCACCAACCGTCAAGATAGGAGTCTACACAGGCTCGGATTGCGCCGTATCGGTAACGGAGATCAACTGGGGAACCTTAATGCCTGGCGACACCGCCACACGACCGATTTACATTCGTAACGAAGGTGACGTACCTGTGTTATTAACCCTTTCAACCGAGGCTTGGAACCCGGCAGAGGCAGAACAATACATGGCCTTAACCTGGAACTATGATGGCTCACAAATCGCGGTCGGAAACGGAGTCAGTGTAGAGTTTCAGTTAACGATCTTCTCCAACTGCACCGGCATCACCAGCTTCAGCTTCGACATCGTGATAACCGCAGAGGGATAATTGTTTGAGCTTTTCTGTTAGAGTTGATATGACGCTGTTTAAGGCTTACCTTGATTTTTTGTCCAAAGCAATAAAGGAAGCGGCGGATGAGGGGTTACACGTTTTGGCTCACGCCGGCCAAGCAATTATGGTTGCGGAGGCTCCCGAAAGAACTGGCACTTTGCGGAGATCCATCACAATAATGAAGGAGGGAGACGCTTACGTTATTACTCCACTGGTTTCTTATGCTGTTTATGTTGAACGTGGGACCCGTCCACATGAAATTGTTGCGAGAAGGGCGAGGGCGCTACGTTTCGTTTGGCGTGGCAGCGTTGTGTTTTTCAGGAGGGTTCTGCATCCGGGCACGCGACCAGATCCTTTCATTTCACGAACGCGAGACCGAGTAAGCAATATTGCTACGGAGATGATGGCTGCAGCGTTTAGGGAGGTTTTGCGATGATTGAGGAATTGCTGAATAAAATTATTGAAAAACTTAAAGCGGAATCGGATTTGGCAGGAATTACTTGGCATTACGGCGAACCCACCAAATGGAAGACCCCAGATCGGGGCGAAGGATACGTAAGCCTGGCGCCTATGGAAGAGCTCACAGTTGAGCCTTTAATGCGGGGTCAACGTCATCTTATCCGCATCGCAGTCGGCATCGCCCATAGGAACATAAACGAGGAAGTTTGCGACAAGTTTGTTCACGATAAAAGCGAAGTTATTTGGAGCGTTTTTCAAGCCAACGAAAACTGGGATGGGTTAGCCAGCGAAAGCCATCTTAGCGGCTACATTTTTATTCCTGGCCGAGAAACCGACTATGCTTTTGACGTCATGATTAACCTGCTTTCTGTGCGTAAAGAGGCGTATCCATCATAATCCTCAAAGGACAAAAACCAAAAAAGAAGGAGGAATGAAAGCAAATGCCTGAACGCTATGTTGCCGTTGGAGAAGAAGCCAGCTATGCACCAGCGACGCCGGTTGTGCCAAACAAGTTCTTTGACGCCAACTTCTGCGAAACCAGCCTAGACCCGGGACTAGCCTTTCCTGTGTCGATTCGAGGCAGATCACTGCTGGAACATCGTGAAGGCTACTTGCAAGAAGCTGTTGCAGTGAACATGGACGTAAAACCCAACAACATGATCGGTTGGTTCCTAAAATGGATTCTTGGAAGCGTCACATCAGCTCAGCAAGGCGCCACCATAGCATACAAGCACACCTTCAAGTCAGCAGAGACCGTGCGAAGCTTCGCTTTAGGCTCCAACTGGGATACAATCAAAGAAAAACGGGTACCTGGATGCATCATGACCGGCCTAAACTTTAGTTGCGTGAGGGGAGCAACGCCGCTTATCGCCGACATCAGCGCTATAGGGCAAACAGAAAAGTTGGAGACTGTACAATCTCCAAGTTGGCCTTCCGACGCCTTAGCGCCCTTCAAACCATACCAGAGCAAAGTGGAGCTCGCAGATAGTGAACTGGCAAATCTTGTGGAAAGCTTCACCATAAACATGAGTCAAAGAGTCTTCGGCGTAGGAGACATCGGCGTACTAGGCAGTCGAAAACTGCCACGCATTGAACTCGCTGAGAGAACTATCGGCGGAAGCATGGACCTACCTTTACTGAGCGGAACCCTTGACGTTTATCAGCGATTCCTGAAAGACACGGGAGCAGTGGAGCCGGGAGAACCAGTTGTGCCCTTCAAACTAGAATTGTTGATCGACACTGGAATCGTGATCGCAGACACCTACAAGTATCGCTTGGACTTCACACTGCCTAAATGCGTGATCTCTGCAGGGCCTCCAGTGAGGATCGAGCGGCAAGAACGGAAAATGTTCCGCGTAGACTTTCGATGTGAAAAAGACGCCACAGCCCAGACAGAGATTCAGGTGGAACTGACAAACAAAGACACCGCATATCCGGACGCCACATAGGAGGGTGGAAGAAGTGTCAACTCGTGAGATAACCCTTGCCTCAGATGTATTTGAGAAACTGTACGAGATAATGAGAAAGAAAGGTTTTCCCGAAAAAGCAGTAAGCGAGAGTCAAGTTGTCGCAGAAGCCATCGAATTACTGCACAAGAAGAATAAAGCGGCTAAAGAGGGTTAACGCCTTTGGCTGGGGAGACTGAGGACAAACCTGTTGCTTCTGCTGAAGAATACCGGAAACTTTGGCAGCCTGAGGAAGTGGTGTGTCCAAGCGGATTAAAAGTAGAGATGGCCTACTTGGACCCGCTTGAGCACCTACTCCTCTACATTGATGAGGACAAGGTGGCTGAGTATGAACGTCGCAGCCTAGAGGAAATCGCCAAGGAATCTGAGAAGAGCGTCAAAGAGGATGAACGTAAAGCCCAGATTAAGCTTCTTTCCAACATCGTTGTAAAGCCTAAAATCGTTGAGGGAAAACCAAACAACAGTGACGAGTTAGGGTTCGATGAAATTAAGATCTCTGACCGAAGATTTCTGGTGAGTCACGCAATGAACCATGTGGGTTTCGCTGGGAGGGCGAGTGAACTAAGAAAATTTCGTGGCCTGCTCAAAGCTAAGGGGAGTCGTAGACCTAGTGGCGGAGAGGTACCATCAAAGACCCAGTGACTTGTTGGATCCAGAACATCAATACTTCAAAACGAGTTGGGAAAGGCTTCTTTTCGACGCTGAGTTTGCAGCAACACGAGACTTAGGTAAAACGCAGCTTCCTGAGCTTGACGGATCAGTGAGTGCGGAGATCCTTAGGCGAAGGGCGTTAATGGAGATGAAGAAAAAGGAGATGTATTCATAATGTCCAGTCCAGAAATTAAAATCATTTTGTCACTGATCGACCAGACTAAAGAAGGTTTAGCTCAAGCTGGGCTAGGAGTTAAAAACTACGCGGCCACGGTTGAGCAGGAAAGCAGAAAGACTCAGGTTAGCTGGAAAGAAGTCGCTACAAGCATTAGCGGTCTTGTCACTGCGGGCTTCGCCTTATACAGCATGTACGAAAACATTCAAAGACAGCAGCTCATGGTAATGCGGCTTACCAACTCCTTGGAGGATGCTCAAAGACGCCAAAATAATGCTCTTGAAAAACTAAACCAAGAAATCGCTAAACATGGTGCCAATAGTCAAGAGGCTGCGAAAGCCCAAGAAGCTTACGATGCGGCATGTAAAGACGTCGTAGTGGTTCAGGAACGGTTAACGTATGCGCAGAACAACTACGATGAAGCAATGTTAAGAACGGCAATTTTCACAATTCCCAGCGTTATAACGGCGGTTGACCGAGGAAAGGTTGCTTATGATGAATTGAAAAAGTCTATTGATGCAGTGGCTGCTGGTCAAGCGTCCCTTGCAACAACAACTGTAGCTGCCGCAGGAGTTATCGGCATCGCCGTAGCCGCGACAGGTGCCATGTACTTTGCCTTTGAGAAACTTGCTGAGTATTTATATGATGCTTCAGATGCCGAAGAAAAGCTTAGAGAAGAATCATTGAAAACACTGCAAGTTTTTGAGAATCTAGAAAGTCAATTGAAGGGGATAGAAGACACTTTACCGGGTGTAGAAAAAGAGGTTGATGCACTCGCAGAAGTTTTTGTTACAGGCGCAGATAAAATCAAAAAATCATATTTCGATGTTTTCACGAAGGAAAGTGAGGAGTTTCAAGAAGATTTACACGCGACAGCGTTGCTTGTGAATGATTTTCTGTCTCAGATGGAGCCAAATTTCGCGGCGGTTTCACTTATAGTTCAAGACTTTCCTGATCAATGGGGCATAACTTGGGACCAAGCCAAAGCAATTATAATGGATGCGGTCTCGGGAATCAACAAGGAACTTGAGGAAATCCCTAAGCAAATGGACACGCTTAAGGGCTCTTTCTTTGACATTTTCACTGAGGAGAGTGAAGGCTTCAAGGCTGATTTAGAAGCTATGGGGCAAGCTGTTTATAATGCCATGTCTGGAATGGAACCCGATTTCGCATCTGCAAGAGACATGATTCAAGAGTTCGCGGATCGTTGGGGGCTTACGTGGAATGAGGCTGAATCCATTGTAATGGATGCGGTTGAAGAGATTAAGGCTACAGTAGGAACTATTGCTCCAACATTGGAGGAGGAGCTTATCAATAAGGCTCAGGCAGCTATGGAACGCTTCAAAGAATGTATGGGTGAGAAAAGCACTGCTACGAGCGAAGAAACTCGACAAGCAATGGAAGACATGGTTTCATCTGTCAATGAGTTAATCAGTGTAGGGCTTCTCGGTGAGGCTCAAGCCTTAATGGACACATTCAAGGAAGCTGAACCCGATAAAATGTGGAAGATGACTGAAGAAATCGATGCAGCGATTGAAAGCCTTACCGCAGAAATGGAGGCGGAATTTGAGAAGATGCTTGCTGCTGCGGATGAGTTAAGCGGTGAAGAACGGGACCTCATGATTCAACGGGCTGAGCAAATGCGTGACGAATACCTTGCGAGAATAGAGCAGTTGGCGGAGTGGAAGGCACAGATTCTTTTCAGAATGCAGCTCGAAACGCAAGGCTACATGGATGAGGAAATAAACGCTATCATGTCTGGGCTTACTGAACTGCAGTCTTTAAGCGGCGCCAAGTGGAGCGACATCGTTGCCTTGTGGGAAAAGTGTCTTGCAGAAGCGAAAGGCGATATCGCCGCAGCCATCGTTGCTATCCAAGCGGAGATCAACAGTCTCGAAGGAAAGGAAGTTACGGTAACCACACGTTATGTCAGTGTCTATGAAACAATTGATAAAAGGGAAGAACTAAAAGAAATCAGGACTACTGGTGCTCCTACTGAACCTGTTACAACTACTACAACAACAGGAACAACAGGAGCACCTCGACAGGAGGCGGGAATGCCTGGACGCGCTCGACGCCAGATGGGAGAGTGGTATGTTCCCTACACTGGTTTTCTCGCTTCGCTCCATCGTGGCGAAGCCATTTTAACGGTTGAGCAGGCGGAGCGTTGGCGCAGAGGTCAAACGGGAATAAACATCAACATAGGTCCAATTTACGCGACCATAGCCAGCGACATGGATATCCGTGAAACAGCCCGTAAACTGGCTCGATACGTGGCTCAGGAAGAGAGGAGGCTCGGGCTTGACTGAGCGTCAGATTCAGGTTCTCATCTGTAAGCCAGCGGGTTGGCGAGATGACTTCGCTGACCCTTTCGCGACAGGATGGAATGGTGGAGGAACAATTGAATGTGACGGCGACATCCTTAAATTCACGAAGGGACCAACCGCCGATTTTTATGTTCGGGCACGTTCAGGCTTAAATATTGACACTGATGATTATCCGTATTATGCCTTTAGAGCTAAAAAAACCAGCAATTTAGTGGGTGTAACAGCAACATGGATTGAGTTTTATGAAGGAGGAGTTTATGTTGCTGGTCGAGAGTTTACGGAGACAGATTTTGCTCTTCATTGTGGAAGTCTTCCACCTAACAAGATCATAAATGAAATCCGTTTAGTGTTTGCTAACCAAGGAACAATTGTTGGCAGCATGTACGTGGACTTTATCTTATTCACCTCTGAAAATCCCTTTTATTCTGATGATGATTTAGCGGACGTTTTTGATATTCCTCAGTATCGGGGGGGTGTGAATGATCGGGCTGACTTCCTTCAATTCATTGTAGACAATCATAACGGACAACATAAGGATCGGTTCGCCTACCGCGACGAGACTTATCTGTGGGTTAAGAAAAACGGTGATTTTGAACGGATTTTTGGAGGCTACATTGACGCTATTGATCCTGAAAGCGTTCAGTATGGCAAAGATTATCTTACGTTGAACATGTTAGGCTGGTCCGCTCTGCTTTATGAACGCTTCATCGCTGAAACCTATGAGGATCAGGATGTGGACGATGTTGCGAAGAACATTCTCGATTTAGCGGAGAAGCAAGCGGCTATCGGCTTAACAACCTTTGGCATTAAGGATGTTCAGAAGAAAATTGATGTTTTAAAATGCGATTATGATGCAGCTCTCAGCAAGCTCGTAGAGATGGTTGAGCAGCTAGATTTATGTTTTCACATTGAACCTAATAGGGATGCCAGCCTGTATCCCCTCGGTAAACGTTTTCTTCGTTACGCTGGCTGGATGGAGGACACTTGGGAGAAAGGTTGGGCCTGCACCGCCTATAGTTTTGAAACAGACGGCGACATCGCCCAGATGAAAACAGCATCCACGGGGGGAACTGGAACCCTATACCGTGTTACAGTCATATCCGTGGACTCAACAGTTTTTAAGAAGCTTCTTTTGGAGCTGAAGGGTTCGGACAGCGACACCCAGTATTCCGTAAAAGTCGTGACCGAGGATGATGCGGAGTATATCGTTCAGGCTTTGACGGCGGCTCCAACATCATACACGGTGAAGGAATGGGATTTAACCGACATAATCACGGGAGCCAACAAGACCGTTAAAAAGGTTCACTTGCTGATTTCCAAAACTGGTAGTCAAGGCACTTTATATTTCAAATGGCTTGGATTCTTCTCAACGACACCACCCTATCAAAATGTGACATTAGATGTGGCTACAAACGTTCACGCCGGAGCCTTTCAACGGGACCCTAAGAAGGCTCGGAACATGATCATCGTGAAAGGCGACAAGTTCACGTATAACGTGCCACTGGATCCAGACGAGTGGACGAAGGAACCTGCACCAACGATCATTGAGGAAGATAACCCCACGTTTTGGACGCCAGGAGCGGGAGGTTCGGGGGGAACTATAGGAACACCTGTAGTTTCCGGCGACACCGTAGAGAAGAAGATGGGTACTCAAAGCACGAAAATCGTTGTCGGTTCTGGTTCATATAAATATTGGTGGCTCGAACACCACTACGCATCAGCGGAAGATTGGTCTCTCAAGAATTACATTTTCCTTTGGTGGTACGGAACAAATTCTGGCAAAAAAATGTGTTTTCGGATAGATAATGTATACCCGAATTCTTTAGAATACTATTTTTATGATAATTTTTCAGGATGGCCCGCAACACCTATCATGATCAAGATTAAAGAACCGGATTATGTGGGCGGCGACATTATATCAATCTTGAGTAATGTTACAGACATAGTTTTAGGCACTGTAGAAGAAAACATGGGAGGAACTTTCCGTTTCGATGAAGTTGTTCTCTCCATTACCCGATATGCTTGGGGAGCCATCTGGTGTACTCTCAGCAATGACCCAGACGCGAAAGCCGGCATCTATAGCCTAAAAGCTAAATTGGAAGCGGGTGTAAGCAGCGATTTTCAACGCAAAAGCAGTGGCTTCATTCTGCAAGACCCCTTCAACACCTTGGACTTGACAAAGTATGATAAGGGAGCTCACGGTGGAGGCGAAGGAGACACATACGTAGAGGCAGGAGAACTTGTCAACAAAATCAGAGAGATAACCAGCTCTTACCGTAGATACATAGTTACAAAAGATTTGAAAACACTAAACGGCATGGTTATTGAGTCGAAAATCATTCTGTCAGGGATAACACTAGGAGCCACATCAGATCGATTCATTTTATCCACGACACACACCACGAACGGCGATCCCACAGCTACGGATCACGTGCAGGTCTTTGGCTTCCTTAACTGGGATGAGGTAAAGAATTGGGCAGTCGAAGAGAGAGATTACCCGAATGATCCTGTAAGGCATTATGATAGCGGTCCCTCCACTGCATCTACAAAAGTTGCGAAAATGGTCATAACCGAAAACAACATAAAAGTTTATCTCGATAATGAGCTTGTCTGCAACAAAACCCGAGTATTGAGCTTCACGGATGCTTACATCTACCTTTATGGTAGCACAGGCGTAACGACATATCAATATCCAAAACAGGACAACCTCAAGATATACAAGGGACTCAAAGTCTATGTGGAGGGTCTAAGTGCCGGATGGAAGGTGGAACTTTGGAGTGGAACCAACGCCTCGCCGGGTGAAAAGAAGGCTGAGGCAGTTGTGCCAGTTGGAAGCAGTGTCGCCGAGCTAGACGTTTTAACTCTGGATTTTCCATTTACCGGTTTCTTTAAGGTTTATAACGCACAAGGCGTACTGGACCATACCTCACCTGACTACTCAGACATTTGGGGTGGAGACATCTATAAAGCGAAGATAACAACCGCGTATGAACACCTCATCTATTTTCCAAGGACAAAAGACCTCGCCATAAACGCTTTAGCGTTGAAGAAGTTGAAGTTTTGGATGAAACATGACGTAGCAGAGGAATCCTGTAGGCTCATCCTAGCCACAGACGACAACAACTATTATTACATCGATTTCCAACCGGTGCCAAAATGGAAAACGCTTTTTGAGTTTAACGTGGGCTTCATGCAAAACATTGAGTTTGAAGAAGTTGGTAGTCCTCAACTTAAAAACATTAACTATATCGGTTTCCTATATCCGAAAGAATCCCAAGTTTCGTGGTGCAAGATCGACGAGTTCCATTTTGAGGGTGAAACTGAAGCTTGGGGCATCGCTAAAGACGAACAAAGTATCAGTGATCTCGGAGGTTTACAACCTGAAAAAATCTTCAGTACATACTATAAAACTCAAGAGGATGCTCAGGCCGCAGCAGAATACTTCTTGTCGATCTTGAAGAGCCCACCCTTAGTAAAAGGCTCCTTAACTCATCCTTGGGGATTGCCCTCCATACGCGCAGGAGAAATGGTTATCGTGAATGTTCCAAACCAGAACATAAACAATGAAGAGATGATTTTAAAAGAGGTGATTCACAGTATTCCACCCGCGTCCAGCAAATTCACTACGGAAATCAATCTGGCAGGAGTCCCACATGCCTTAACAGACCCCCAGAAACGATTGAAAGAATACATTGAGCGTCTAGAGAAAGCAGACGTTTACGCTGAAAACGTGGAGCTTTTCGCAGGCCCATTAAAGGATAACATGACTATCTCCGATCTTCTGCAAGTGGTTTTGGAGACAATCCTAGAAGACTCTATGTCCATCAATGATGTTCTTGAGGCTCTCATAGAAGTTCTTGTATTTGACAACATGAACATAAGCGATGATTTGAAAGCTGAGTTAGAGACTACGCTTTTAGACGATATGTCTATAAGCGACTTTGCGGAAGCTCTTTGGGAAGTTTTTGTTTCCGACAATATATCTATAGGTGACTATTTAGAGGCTTTGATCGAAGCTTTACTTACCGATAACATGGGTATAAGCGATTATCTTCAGGCTAGATGGATTTGGGAAGAGTTTAACGCCCTCACCGACTGGACAGTGGAATCGGGAACTTGGAGCGCTGATGGAGTAGCTCATCAAACTGACACAACTGCAGCCGGTAAGAAAATTAAGTATGCGGGAGGCAATGTCTTTCCCGCCGATTTCTTCTTTGAATATAGAGCGAAAGCGCTGCTTAATGAAAATCAACACATGACTATCTATTTCCGTATCCAGCCAACCGGAACGAACATGTATGAAGTGACGTTAGATCCTTACAATAATCTAGTAGAGGTTTGGAAAGCCGTTAATGGAACCTGGACGCAATTGGCTACAGCCGCAAAAACGATGGTCCTAGATACCTTCTATAAAGCCAAAGCAGATCAACGAGATGAAGGAGCAAACTGGCGAATCAAAGTTTACTTTGAAGATGAGTCAACCCCATGCATAAACTATTTGGAGTCACCACGAAGTCACAGCGCCGCAGGAAGCTTGAAGGTAGCTGCTTATAATCAAGTTGCGGGACCAAAAACCGATTTTGATTATTTCAGGATGTGGACAGAGTGATCATAGAAAAAACATATCTTTGCCCCATCATCGGAGCGGGAACCTACGAAGACCCGAGGAGACCGAGCGTTGCCGATGCACCAATCAAAATGAGTTGGTTTATGCAGGAACTGGGTGATACGGGTTATTGTTTAGTCTCCATTGTGGCAGAGGAAGAGGATCATAAGAAAATATTGTTGGAGAAGGATGTGACTCATTTTGCCACTAAAACCAAAGTTGAAAGCTCTGTTGATCATGATAAATTGAAAGGAAAATTTAAAGACTTAGAGTCCAAGTGGACCGCCATGAAAAGTTCTTGGGTTACGTTTCAAGAACAAACCGGAAAGGAGGAATAAGAATGGAGGAAAAAATGAAAATAAAGGATGAAGTCTACGCCATCGTTGAGTACAAGGATGGACGAAAAGAGATTGTGAAGGCAGACCCCGACCTAGTTGTCAACGCAGGCTTAAACTTCTATCAGCAACGCATGTACAGCGACACAGTAGCAAAAATGGCTTATGGAGCCGTTGGCACAGGAACCAATGCACCAGCCGCCGGAGACACCGCTTTGCAAACAGAAGTGCTTCGCAAATCTTTAACGGTGACAACGAACCCGAGCACGGGCAAAGCCCACCTAGAGTTTGTTGTGGATTACACAGAAGCCAACGGAAACACGTTGACAGAAGTGGGCATATTCAACGCGGCGGCAGCAGGCACAATGCTAGTGAGAAAACTGTTCGCCAGCAACATCCCAAAGACAAGCGACAAGAAGATCACGGTTGTGGTGGAGACAACAATAACGGCGGCGTAAAATGGTGGAGCTTATCAACGTGATCGTTGCGGCGGTTTGCGGCTTCATCCTAGGCATGGCCGTGCACAGCGCATGGCTACACACGAAGGAGAAGAAGCGAAAATGGGGAATCAATCATGATTAAAAATGGAGAAGGGTGCGAGCGTGGCTGAACGGCTTCGTCACCCCACTCCAGAGCACCACACCGGAGGAGTGATGCCCAACGAAAAGTAGCGATGAAGTTCTTAAAACGGTTTCGCAGCTCCGCTTCGGAGACCTCGTCGAGGTTTATTGGTGCGATGCGAGTAAACGGGAGATAAGGCTTCATCCCAAGGTTAAGGGGAAACGACACGTTTTTGATGTACCTGTGCGATCTGTCGGCTTTTTCTTTGGGTTGGTTGGCGAACAGGTTAAACACATAGTGATTGCCCGCGATATCTTCTGCTGGCCTGGAAAAGGCGATTTCGACGTGGACCTCACGGCCATTCCCCTGGGCATGGCAAAAGGCGTAAAAGTAATCATGAACGAGGTCTTAGATCCGAAGCTCTGTTTCCAGCTGAAAACAGCCTTTGAATCGGGAACCGTGCGGATTGTCAAACGCGGCAAACAGCTAAGACTTCATTTAAGTTGCGGTGACACGAATTGAGAAACTCGATCCGAAAGGCCTTAACCAAAACCGTGCGGACTAAGAAGCGGGAGATGGAGCTTCCGCCCAGCGAGCACATAGTATGGATGGTGTACTTCGCCAGCGTCGGACTCATCGGTTTAACCGCTCTCGAGATCCTGCATATGGTGTACTTCCAAGCTTGGAATAGCGAGATCTTCTCGGCGATCACCGGTCTAATCGGCACGGTTATAGGCATATTCATCTCGCAGAGGACGTGAAAACCTCAATGAACCTGAATAATGAAAAAAAATATTTTTTTAATACATACAGGACCTTCCGCAGGATCGCTAAGGAACTTGAAAAGTTAGAGGGAAAAGACTTCGTTAAGGCTGAGTCCTTTTCTGAACGTGACAGAATATCCCGCATTTTCGCTGCTGAGTGTTATGAGTTAGCGAAGAAGTTTGCGAAGGAACAGAAACATAAACTCAGCCTGCAGTACATGAAGCTTGCCTGTAAACTTCTGAACATGTCTCTGAGACCAAAGAAACTATCTGATTTAGAGGAAATCAGGAAGGTTTTGGCGCAGGTCAAAAGGGAGCAAGCTGTTAAATGAGCATCGATTGGAGAAGCCAACCCACCAGTATCCCAGCCCTATGGCGTGAAATTGAAAAGCTACGGACTATACAACTGCGGGACTCGGAGCGTCGAGATGTATGGTTTGTGGCGAAGGCTTTAGCTGAGGTAAGCGGTCAACAAGCCAACGAAGTGTTCAAGCGTGTTCTGCCAAGAGACGAAGAGCAGCTCGAGAACACTTTGAAGCTTTATCAAAAGATTAAGGGTCATGCTGTAGCTGAGATGCTAAAGGAACCATTCTTTTCAGAGGTCTTCCTCAACTTCCACCCAACACCTTACCAGCTAAAATTTCTGACAGACACAAGCAGGCAGATAGCAACCCGTTGGTCGAGGCAGAGCGGCAAAACAAAGAGCTTCGGCGTTAAAGGCTTAAAATTCTGCGTATTGCATCCCATGAGCCAAGCCATAATTGTGGCTCCTGGGCTTAGACAGAGCATGCTTGTCTGCGACCGGTTTGAGGAAACCTATTATCAGATGGCTGAGCCTGCCCGAAAGGCTTGGATATCCAAGCTGCAGAGAACAAAGGTAACCTTTCACAACCGTTCCAGAATGAAGTTTCTACCCTACAGCCTGCACAGGCTTAGGGGTGAAACCAGCGACCTCATTTTCGTGGACGAGGCAGCGTTCATTCGCGATGACGAGGTTCTCTTCGACAATGTTCTCAAGCCAATGATGGCCACTCGATGGGAGAAAGGCGCCCAAATAATCGCCAGCTCAACTCCCTGGGGTCGAAACAACATGTTCTATCGGTTCTGCAAGGACCCGAAGATAGCGCCGGAGTGGAGTCAACATCACGTAACATGGAAAGAAGCAGTGCAAGCCGGCTTGATTCCGCTGGAGTTTATTGAGAAACAAAAACGAGAAATCCTGTTAGATAGGTTCCTCCGTGAATACGAAGCCGAGTTCACAGAGGACATCGACCGCTGGCTACCCCAGGACCTAATATCGAGATGTGTCAGTAGCGACATAGAACCGTGGGAGTTCGAGGACTTCTTCACGGGCAAAGAAGTTTTTCTGGGCGTGGATTTGGGCAAAAAAGTAGACTACAGCGTGGTTGTAGCAATCGAGAAGATCGGAGACAGCATTGTGCTTCGTCATGTAAAGATTTTCAATTTAGAAACTCCGTATGCGTCGGTTATCGGTTATGTTAAGGTTTTGTGTGAACGGTGGCGCTCCACCATCAGAGTGTTAGTGGATCAAACTGGTGTGGGCGAGTACATTGTTGAGGACATGAAGCGAGCTCTCATAAACGCTCAAATCGAAGGCGTATTATTGTCATTGCCGACTAAAGAAGAGATCTGCAGCTACTTGAAACAGAAGATGCAAAACAAGCAGTTCAGCCTCTACTACGACAACGACGTAATCAGCAACCTCAACGTGGAAACCTTCGAGTTAACCAAAGACGGACGCATCCACTTTGCCCATCCAGACGGCACACATGACGACATCTACTGGGGTATCGCCTTAGCATGCACAGCCAGTCGATCTGAACCTTCAGCACGATTAATGAGGGCTTATTGAATGAGGCGCAGAGAGTATTTTGAGATTCAGCGGTATGCTCGGGTTTACGATAGAAGAGAAGGCAAGTTCATTATTAGCCTCTCCTATAAGACTGCGACGGACATAACGCCTCGCACGATTCAGGTGGCTGAGGCCTTCGGGCTTGGCGTGGACCAGTATCAAAAGCACGTGATTTACGATAACGTGGAGTTAAAGATCGGTCCAAAGGACATCGTGTATCTCACGGGTGACAGCGGAAGCGGCAAGTCCGTGCTCTTAAAGGCCTTCAAGAAGGACCTGGGACCGGAAGCTGTGGACATGGCGGATATCCAGGTTGACCCAGATGAGCCATTAATTGACACGATGGGCAAAACCCTTGAAGAGGGCCTTGAGCTGCTCTCTCGAGTAGGTCTCAACGACGCCTTCCTCTTTGTACGCCGCTACGATCAGCTCAGCGACGGGCAGAAGTATCGTTATCGGGTTGCTAAGCTGATTGAGAGCGGCGCTCAATGGTGGATGATGGACGAGTTCTGTAGCACCCTGGACCGAGACACAGCTAAGATCGTAGCGTTTAACGTGCAGAAACTCGCTCGGAAAGAAGGAAAAGCTGTTATCGCCGCAACGACTCACACAGACCTATTCCAGGATCTAAAGCCTTCCGTCCATATTCACAAAAGGTTCGGCAAGGAAATTAAGGTCCAGTATTACCCCAACGCGGTCAACGAGACCTGTTCCTTAACTAAGAAGATGTACGTCGCAGAGGGATCTATTGAGGATTATCATAAACTCTCGGGCTTTCATTATCGTGACAGCACACAGGTAGCCGCTGTGTACAAGGTTTTCGTTTTGAAGCGTGGAGACGAGGTCTGCGGCGTCGTTCTGTACAAGTACCCGGGCTTAGCGTGTCAAGGAAGAAAGGAAGCCCTTGGCAGAGTCTTAACCATCCAAGAGCTGAATCGAGACCTAACCACCATCGCCCGTGTGGTGGTCCATCCGAAATACCGCACCATAGGCCTCGGCACCAAGCTGGTGAAGGAGACCCTGCCCTTGGTTGGCAAGCCCTACGTGGAAATGATCGCTGTCATGGCCAAGTACAACCCCTTCGCAGAGAAAGCGGGAATGCGAAAGATTCTGGAAAGCAAGCCCAACCCAGCAGTACTTGACGCCGTAGAAAAGCTGAGAAGGTTAGGCTTTAACCCTGTTTTCCTTTCCTCGGAAAAATACAACATCCATCAGTTAAGGGCTCTTCGAGCGGTTAGTCAAGTCAAAGCCGTCCTTGAGGAGCTTTCAAAATCTGTGGGAATCTACCGCAAGCGCTTATTATCGGGCCACAAAGCCTACTACACCCACAAAGAGTTTTGCAAACATGTGGAGGAAGCTGACGTTAAGAAATTGGGGAAAATGCTTCGCATCCTCGGCTTCCTAACACAAACAAAAGTTTACCTATTTTGGAAAAATCGTGCGCGAGCCGACAAGGAGATCCTGGAGCCCGTTCAATCCGGATTCTCCATGATCACGGAGGTTAAACGAGATGAGCGATCTCGATGAGGATGCCAAGGAGTTTCTTGAGGCCTTAGATCCGTCGACCATGAGGGTTTATAGGGTGGGCCTAGGGTCCTTCCAGTCCTTCTACGGGTCCTTAAAGGATTTTCTGGACGCTGTGGAGGAGGACCTGCGCAAGCCTAGGCGCCAGAGTGCGAGGGTGGCTAAGAACGCCCTCAAGGGATTCGTGGAGTGGCTCCAGGAGAGGGACTACGCACCCAAGACCATAAGGACCTGTGTTGCCGCCGTCCAATCCTTAGGCAAATACTACGAGATCCCCATCTCCACCAGATACGTGAACCTGCCCGCCAGCCACCCGGTCAGCCAGAAGTTCCCCTGGACCCTCGAGAAGGTGGCGGAGTTCATCAGCCTGATCAGGAAGCCAGAGGTGCGATCCGTGGCCGTGACACTGTTTCAATCCGGACTCTCTGTCTCAGACGCCTTAGCCCTCACCTACGGGGACATCAAATACGAGTATGAACGTGGGGTCGTTCCCTTATGCTTTGACCTCGCCAGAACAAAAACCGACGTGCCGTTCATGACCTTCATAGGGGACTGGGGCGTGTCGCTGCTCAGGCAACACCTGAAAGGGAGAAGGCTGAGGCTTGAGAGCCGCCTGTACACCATATCCCACAGGGCGGTCGACCACTGCTTTGAGAGGCTTGGCAAACGCTGGATGGGAACCCATAAGGGTCAAAACCCGTGCAGGCCCCACAGCCTACGAGCAGCCTTCCGCACCCTACTAGGCGACGCCAAAATGGACCGAGACATCGTCAAGTTCTTCATGGGCCAAAGGCTTCCGGAGCAGGACAGAGTGTACCACAGCAGGAGCCGAGACGGTTGGAGAAAGATCTACGCTGAATACGAGTGGGCACTGACGCCGAAGAACTGAAGGGAGATCCGATGAAGCCAGCGCTTGGCATAAAAAGCAGAGCGACCATGTTTTCTTTAGGCATGCTGCATAAAGACAGCTACACTAATTACTAGGTTTAGCCCCGCAATGCATGCATGCCATTAACTGCGATTAAAAGCAATGTGCGTGCATGCACCGGAACGGGTTTCTTGGTGGGATGTGACATCCCTGGTCTCAGAGCCGATCCGAAGCCTGAAAGACTTCTTGACTGTGAAGAGATGCAGCCGCTTAAACCAAACATCTCTTTCTATCAGCCAAGCATCCCCCTTCCTGTCCACCCTTTTTGAAGAGGATTCGCCTCATCTTGGGGTGCCTTTCCCTGATAAACTCCCTAGCCCTGTTTTCCGCACCCACGGCGATTATCTTTTCCATCGCGCGAACCTCTTCCACTTCTTGCCCTTTAGCGCGCGCGCTAGGGGTGTTTGTTGGGGGCTGGGGAGCATTGTTAGCGCGCGCGCTAACAGGTACCATACGCCATACTCATTATGTTGCTCATATCCCAAACAGCCATGAAGACAGGTAAATACTTCATCTAACGATTTTCCTACTTGCTGACGCGAATTTTGAACCAAGCGTGCGCGCATTTAGGTGCTGAGAAAGGCTTTGCTGTGGCTAAACTGATTACTCCTAAAGTGACGATATTTACCTTTTTGAAAGCTCACAGCTGAAGACCGCTTGCAGTTTCTGTTTTTCTGTTCCCATGCTAACAAAAATCTTAATAAGAATTCTAGCAGAGCTTTACACGCCTGAGCCCTGAGGTGATCCCTTGACGGATAAGGTTAAGGCTGTGGTGTTTAGTGAGCCTGGAAAAATGCATATAAGCCGATTTGATCGGCCTGAGGTGGATGAAAATTCCGTTTTGCTTAAAGTGGAGATGGTTGGGGTGTGCGGAACCGACCTTCATATCTTTAAAGGCCATTTGTCGGGTGTACCGTTTCCTATAATCCCCGGTCATGAGATACTGGGAATAGTTGAGGAATTAGGTAAAAACGCGAATGAAAGAATGGTGATTTACAACGGGCCCCTTGAAACCGGAGATCGAGTTACGTTGGTTGCTGGGATCCCTTGCGGGGAATGCTTCTATTGCCGTTACTACCCCCATTATGACAACCTATGCACAGGAAGGAAAGCGTATGGGATCACCAGAAGCTGTAAAGATCCACCACATCTTTTGGGGGGCTATGCCCAGTATATATACTTGCTCCCCGGGACATCTATATTCAGGGTTCCAAAGGGAATTCCTGCAGAGGCTGCCGTTCTAACCGAGCCCTTAGCGGTGGCTTCTAGGGCGGTCGAGCGAGCTTTCCAACCTGGAGTGCCCTTCTCAGGCGAAGGATTTGGGTTAGGTTCAAGTGTGGTGATTCAGGGCGCTGGTCCGATCGGGATTCTCGCTACAGCGGTTGCGAAGGCTGCTGGAGCCGGACTGGTAATAGCGATAGACTCCGTGGACACGCGTTTAAAGATGGTGAAAGAGTTTGGAGCCGATTTTACGATTGACCTAAAGGAACTCAAAACCAGCGAAGAGAGGATTAATAAGGTGCTGGAGTTAACGGATGGACACGGCGCAGACGTGGTCATTGAATGCGCTGGTATACCAGCTGCTTTCAAGGAAGGCTTAGAGATGGTTAGGCGGAGAGGCAAATACATTGAAGTCGGACATTACACTGATGCTGGCCCAATCGATATAAGGCCTCACACGATCTGCAAGAAAGATGTTGACATACTAGGTTGCTGGGCTTATCCTCGAACACAATTTAAAAAATCGCTTTCCTTACTTGGTTCAGGTCACTATCCCTTCGAGAAGTTGGTTACTCATAAGCTTTCCATCGATGAAGCGCCTAAAGCATTCAGCATAATAGAGGGAAAAGAGGCCATCAAAGTAGTTATAGTACCAACGTCTTAAGGCACTTTCGATTACTTAGTTACTTTACCTCCAAGTCTATGCGTTTTTTATCAACTCCTCTTCTTAAGATAGGCTCTCCACGTCATAGACCATTTTTCAGGGTCATCTAGTAAGGTTTCATTCATCTTTGCTATCGTTGAGCAATGGGGTGCTGTTTTAACTATCTCAGGATTTGTATACGCCTCCTTTAATATTCGCCTGAGCACCGCGATCCAGTAATCAATATCTGCCTTCGAATATGTTTCACATGGCTCAGGGGTAAAAGGCTCTGGAACTATCCAAGGATGATGACTCGTGAAATAGCTCTGGACACCGAAATCTACTATCCTACGGTTCACGTCCTCTGTTCCTACGCCGGTATCTTCTTTCAGTTTTTCCAAGCTATATCTGATCTGATCTACCCTTCTTTTCACCTTGTAAGGCTTAGTTACTCCACGAATTGCCAACAGCTTCTTTTCAAGATAGTTGTTATTTATCATTGATACTTCAGCGACCTCTCTTAAACCCTCGGCACCCATGCTCATTGCCCATGCGTATGCCCTCAGAACGACCTGAACGTTTCCGTAGAAGTCTCTGATCTTCCCAACACTGTATGGTCTATCATAATCCAGGTGATATTTGCTCCCATCAAATGTGACCACTGGAACTGGAAGAAACCTTGCAAGCTCTTCTATGACCCCAACAGCGCCGCATGCTGGCCCCATGCTCCCGTGAGGAGATGAGAAGGTTTTGTGGAGGTTAAAGAAACACATGTCGAAACCTGTGTCCTTAGCCCTTGTTATACCTAGGATAGCATTGGCATTAGCCTGATCATATGCGCAAAGTCCCCCTGCTTCATGGACAATCTTTGTCCATTCATCAATTTCAGGGTTAAAAATGCCCGTATCTTCGGGATTCGTTATCATTAAGCCCGCGGTATGCTTCGAGACCGCGGCCTTCAAAGCCTCAATGCTAGGACGGCCAGTTTCTTCGTCTGGATAAAGAGTTATAACATTAAAACCGGCTGTAGCTGGGCTTGCGGCATCGCAAGGATGCGAGAAGATTGTGGTAATAATTTCATTTCTCTGTTCGAGTTCTCCATTAATTTCATGATACTTTCTAATTATACAAGCATTATTATATGTAGCCTCGGCGCCGCCACCCGGCTGGAAACTAAACTCATCCATTCCAGAGATCTCTCTTAGAAACACCTTGCCAAATTTGTATACTATCTCGAGGATGCCTTGAATCGTATCTTCATCTTGTAATGGATGAATCTCAGCTATTTGTCTAGCCAATTCTTCGTTAACCTTAGGACTGTATTTCATTGTACAGGTTCCCAAACCTAAATCAACATCTAGTTCCATACCAAGTGTCTGTTGGGACAAGCGCAGATAATGCCTCAAAACCTGTGGTTGAGAAAGTTCTGGAAGTTTTGGAAGCTGTTTCCTTCGCATTTTTACTGGTATGTAGGATTCGGCATCACCAACTGCCTCTTTGATTTCCTCTTCAACCTCTGGTACTATGATACCTCTTTCTCCCTTACGCACCATTTCCATAATAATCGGCTCATTCCAAACAGGCGCATGATATCTCCTCAATTTTTCATCACTTTTCATTTAACCACCTCCGCCAGAGCATTGGCGAGCTTCTTAAGGTCTTCTATAGTATGTATTTCTGTGACACAATATAATGCACTGCTGCCCAACTCAGGAAACTCTCTTGTAATATCCTTTCCTCCAAAGATTCCATGCTTCAAAAGATCCCTGTTTATCTCGTAAACAGTCTTACCTGTCCCATCAAAGTTAACGATGAACTCTTTAAAGAAATTTGAGAAGAGAATTTTGATACCCTGCACCTCTGACAACAGCTTCGCCACATAATGCGACTTTTGTATGATAGCCTCTCCAATCTCCTTCATACCGCTGGGTCCCATGAGCGCCATATAGACTGCGGCAACTATAGACCATAAAGCTGTAGAAGTCCCTACCCAATCTTTAGCCTTGTCCCTCCCCACATACGAGGTTCTATCGTATCTACATTGGCCGAATGCATACTCACCCTCGCGCTGGGTGTCAGTTATACTTATCAAAAGTGAAGGATACTCTCCCACATATTTTTCTTCATCCCGTGAGGCAATGAAACCACAGAGGCCCCCTCCACAATGCATATGTATCCCAAGAGGCTGAACTTCACCGCACACTATATCCGCGCCATATTCAGCTGGCGGTGCTAACACCCCTAACGAAATAGGATCAATACCTACTATGCTCTCCGCTCCATTCTTGTGGGCTATCTTAGAAATTTCTTCGCCTTGAGCCTCGATGATTCCAAGGTACGACGGGTTTTCGAAGTAAACCCCCGCTGTCTTCAAAGAAATCTTGTTCCTCAAATCCTCAAGGTCAAGCATGCCAGTTTCAGGATCATAGTTAACTAATTCGACATCTATATGGCCAGGCATAAGTGCGGGTTGACAAAAATTCCTTATTATGGATAGTCTTCGGGGGCTGATTATCTTCGGGACCAACGCTTCCTTCCGACCAGTTATCCTTGAAGCCATACGAATGGCGTTACCGGCAGACGCTCCCCAATCGTAGGTGGGAACGGCTACTACATCCATTCCAACAAGCTCACCCATCATGCTTTGAAACTCAAAAAATGCTTGAAACTTTCCCAAATCTGAATACGTCCCACCCGCATATGCTGTCAAAAATTCTGACCTTCGAGCGATCTCGTCGCAAACTGCTGGAACGTAATGTTGCCAGCAACCCGCTCCCAAAAAGTTCAAGTATTCTTTACACGTCTTGTTTTTGGAAAGTATCTTCTCCACATGCCTTTTTAGGTCATATTCTGCCAGTAAAGGTTTCGGCAACTTCATAGGTTTTTTGAGTCTAAATCTTTCAGGAATCATTTCCATGTAAAGTTCCTCAGCATCCTTTACACCGATCTCTCTAAGCATCTCCTCTTTTACTTCTGGGACAGAATTTGGTATATAGGGGTGGACAAGATGTTTTTTGCCCATGTTACACCGCCATTGCCTAAATTCTAAAATAGCGATAAAATAAGTCTTTCCGTGAGTCTCATTCCCTTTCTAAGTCTTCCAGTCTCCGCTTTTCCAGTTTCTTCTTTGTTGGTTCAACCATTTCGTCGACACTTTGGACATCCTGTCTTGCCAAAGAATTAATCACTTTGATTTAACCCTATAAACAACTCCCCTCCCGTATCCCGTTATTACTTTGACATAACCACTCAGCATCTTGTCAACGTCCTCATCACCTGTATCTACTAACAAGGGCTTCCCCATTAATGAAGCAAGTTTATTTGGAGTAGCCACTACTATAACATTCTCTTTTCCTACTTTTCTAATTACCTCGGAACTTATTTGTTGATTTCCCCTGCCGAATATGAAGCCTTGCCCACCAATCACAGTTACTACTATCTTCGCATTTTTGCCCTCAATGAGTTTCAACAGCTGGGCCTCATTGACATCGGAAGCCATCAGTTTTCCTTTGAACACCACATCTACACCCAATAACGTCTTTTTCAATCCAAGTTTTTCCGTGATAGGCCTTGTCGTCGTCCCTGGCCCAATTATATAAATATAATCGTCTTGCATATTCTCTACAACGTCACGGGCAATGGCTTCCATGAAGAAACCTTCTTCAGCAACACTACCAACCTTTGGGCTCTGAACCAATGTTTTCTCATAGGGAACCCTAAGATAACCGTATAACTTGGCAGAAACTTTATTCTCTCTAAAAGCTTGCTCATCAATGTCCATAACCTCTGCTTCATGGATAACTGTTGGTTTTCCTTGTAAATACATTACAGCTAAATCTCCAGCACTTCTGGGATTTATTGCAAACACACCGGAGTGGATTTTAACACCCGCTGGTACACCTAGAACCGGCACCTTTTCATCGACAGTCTCACAGATATCTCTGGCTGTTCCATCTCCGCCTGCAAAAAGTATGAGATCCACTTGCAACTTCAACATCTCTGTCGCAGCATTTTTGGTATCTGCAGAAGTTGTTCTTCCTTTTGTTATCGAACCTATAACAACAGGATCAAAGCCGCACTCTCTGGCCTCATCTTCACCCATATCATAAGGATACGTTATAAGCTCAATACTATCTTTGATAAGGGCGATTCTTCTAAGTGCTTCAAGTGCTCTGCTTGGACAGATGGGGACAGCGCCTAATTCTATTGCTCGCATTAGAATTTCTTGTCCATCGCTTCCCTTAAGCCCTACTTTACCGCCCATCCCAGCAATGGGATTCACAATAAAGCCCAATCTTTTCTTTGATGACAAGGCCTCGGCACCAGCCTCGATTTCATCGATGTGCTTTTTACGCTAATCTCTTTAAGCGTTTTCATTTCTGGAACAAATTGAAACAGAAGATCAATGTAAAGATACTTATTTTTTGTTCGGATATGCTAACTTTCTGCATAAACGTTTGATATCGCGTTAACGAGATCTTGGATTCGATCATACACCTGTCGGTATATACTATAGAGTTTGTCATAAAGTAAATGTGATTTTGCATCCGGTTTAACCGTGCTTTCTATTCTGACTAAATTGTCGGTGGCTCTTTTCACTTCTTTATGCCATCCGACGGCTACAGTTCCTAGGATTCCTGCACCGAGGGCCCCCGTATCGTGAACATTAAGAATTTGTCCCGGTAATCCTAGGATATCTACAAATATTTTCGGCCATAATAAGCTCTTTGCGCCACCACCAGTAAACCTAATCTCAGAGATGGTTGTCCCTGAAACTTTTCCTGCCTCTTCTACCATTCTACGATATTCGTATGCTACTCCTTCTAATATTGCCCTAATTAGATGTTCTTTTTTATGGGAGAGCAATAACCCAATTATTGCGCCCCTGTCATTGGGATTCCAGTAGGGATACTCAGATCCAGCAAAATAAGGAATCAGCATTAGCCCTAAGGATCCGGGAGGTGATTTAGCTGCTTCTTCATCCAATAACATGTATGTATCTTTCCCAAGGGAATCGGCAACTATTTTTTCAACTTCTCCAAATTCATCTCTAAACCATCGGTATATTATTCCTGTTGTTCCAATTCCACCTTCCGAAAGATAGGCGTCTGGAACAACATGGATCACTGCCTCAAGTAGGTTTTTGGGGTCAAAAGGTATCTGGTCTGCGTATACCTCCATGTTTGTGCAAGTTCCTAAAATGCAGGAAACCCGGCCCTGTGAAACAACACCTGCTCCTAGCGCACTACACTGCTGATCGCCTCCTCCGTATATCACAGCGGTCTCTTTATGGAGGCCGGTTTCTGTACAAGCTTCCGGCGTGGCATTTGACACCAAGGTCCCAGAGGGCTTTGCCTCTAGCACCTTTTCTCTATCTATATCAAGAACCTGAAATAGTTCATCGGACCAAATTTTTTTATTTATATCAAATAGTTGTGTTCGCCCTGCGTTTGAATAATCTGTGATTAAAACATTACTAAGCTTGAATACGACGTAATCAACAACTCCTAAAAACTTCCATGTCTTTCTATAGAGATCGTTTTCATTTTCTTTTAACCACATTATCTTAGATGCCCATGGCATTGTATTCACTGGGAGCCCAGTTATTCTATAAACCCTCTCACGCCCAACCGTATCTTTTATCAATTTGCAAAATTCCCGGCCTCTCGAATCCTGCCATGAGATACCTTTTCTCAAAATTTTTTTGTGTTTATCCATGGCACCTAAAGTTTCTCTTTGACCTGTAACTGAAATAAAGCCGATGTTCGTAGGATTAACCTCGGATTTATTTATTAAATTTTTGATAACACATATAGTTTTATTCCAGATTTCATCGTAGTCTTGTTCGATAAAATATTGGTTAAATATTTGTAATGGCAACTCTAAATTAGATTTACAAACAACTGTTCCACTTGATTCAAAAAGGATGGCTTTGGTTTCTGTGGTTCCTATATCAACTCCTATGAAATAATCATCCACACATAATCCTCCCCACGTATAGAGATACTTTAAGAGCCTTATAGTGAGAAGATTTTATGAAAGCCTAGAAAACTTTTTAAGAATATCAAAGTTAGGGATTACGTCCGGATTCCTACCCCTGACTATCGCAGAATAATAGACAAATAATTCTACTGGGGTAATATAACATAATGGAGTAAACATTTCGTTAATATCTGCAGCCACCACTAGGTTTCTAAAGGTTCCTTTAAATGGTTCCTCTTCATTGGATATTACTATTATCTTTAAACCAATATCTTTGATGACTTCAATTAGCTTTATAATTTTATCGAAGTTTTTTCCTTCCGGAGCGACCGCAATTAATGGCATTCCAAGATATCCGGTGTATAAAGGTCCGTGTGCAACTTCTTCTACGTCCAGTCCCACTCCATGCAACCCTGCGCATTCTCCTAAGAGCCAGCCGCCAATAATAGCCGTTGCATAGTTGGGCCCCCCGCCTATCATGAAAATGTCTTTATCGTCTTTGCATGCTTGTGCGATTTCTTTTACATTATCTTTCTGATCTAACACCGATCGGACTATCTCTGGTGTCCTAAAGAGGTCATCTTGGAGTTTATTTAAAGTTGAAATCTTTATTTTGTTTTGTTCCTTTGCCATGTCTATCGCTATTTGGTAGAGTGTGGCTAAAATGGCGTTATGACCCGTTATAGCATGGGCCTCATGGAAAGCACGTGTTAAGATGGATCTTTTACATGCTTTTTCTAAATGGCTACCTTTTGTATTTGTTATGCCTAGAGTTGGAACCCCCTTTTTCTCTAAATGTTTTGCAGCTGCCACTGGGCCAGGTGAATTGCCCGTTTCTGAAACTAATATGACAAGATGCTGTTCACTTATTACACTCTCATAGTTGATTAGATCGTTTGGCGGAATAGCGATAGTGGGAGTATGCGTTAATTCTTCAAAAGCGTATTTAGCTCCAATTCCTATGAAAGAGTTTGTATGGCCAGTTATATAGATTATTTTAGGATTCTCTTTGACAATTTCTATTGAAATTTGTTTAATGTTATTCCTTTCTAAATTTAGCGTATCTTCTATTGCGTTTGGGATTTCAATAATTCCTTTCAATACGTTATGTTCGTTGACCATTTTGAACCACTTGACGTATTATTTTCGATAAATATACATAAATGTTTCCCTTTGATGCTATATCAAGTACAAGAAGTAAAACTTTAAGCGTATGGAGCTAGAAGCGTTTGGAGACCTTTCTCGCCTTCTTTTCTATCTTAAAGGGGACTGCCAATGGGTTTAGCCACTGTGAACTCTAGGATGACGAAAAACTTATCTTAACAAAGCTTAAAATAACGTACAAGGTGAATAAAATGATACCAGTAGAGAAATGGGGATATAGTTTACCTATAACCGCTCCATTGTATAAGGAACCACCAGAAATATGGTATGGAGCTCGTGTACAATGCGTAGTTTATGAAACAAAAGAAGAAAGAGTAAGAGAAGTGATTCCTGAACCACTAGAACCCGTAAATAATACCGTAATTGCTTGGGTTTCAGATAACCCATTAACAAACGTGGGGCCGTTCCATGAAGCAGCCGTATACGTAACTTGTAAATTTAGAAAGATAGTCGCTGTTTATGAGCCCTTCCTATATGTTGATCAAGAGGTCCCCTTTGCGAATGGAAGGGAGATTTGGGGTTACTGCAAAAAACTTGCAAACATATCGTTAAGGTTAGAGAAAGAAATTGTGATAGGGGAAGTAGAAAGGGTAGGAACTAAAATCATGACTTTGCTTTCAACGAATGATAAGCCCGCAAAACTTGAAGACATACCTTGGACTGAGGACGGAATTTTCTCAATCAAATACATTCCTAGCGCTGAGACTGGAAAACCACCATTGAGGCAACTAATTCTAACAAAAGCAGACTTAAAAGCTAGACCAGGAGCCTTTTTTGGAGGAGTAGGATCTATCCGTTTTGAAAGATCAGAAATCGACCCACTTTACAGACTAGAACCCGTTAAGATCATAGGTGGATTCTATGGAATCTGTGATATGAACCTACCACTAGGCAAGATTCTCCATAGTTACTGAAAGCGTTAACAAACTTTGACTCCCAAATAGATCCCAGTCTCAACCTCCCTTGTCTGAACTATTCTGAAGTGCGCTCCTCAAGGTTGAAGGTATAAATCTGCCCCTCAGCGCGGGCGGAGCCTAGAGACGGTGTTGACTGCGCCGAAGACTAGGTCTTCAGCTATAGGGTTTCATTTCCTAGCATGACCAGACAATAAACAAATATTGTAACTTTTTTCACAGTTCTGTGTTTTGCGTGTCATTCTGGAGCTCAAAGCTGCGATGAAAACTCTTGTCCTTTGTGCTTCATAATTAATACTGGGGCTCCTGAATGGGAAGACCTAGAGATGAACGTTCTGTATTGCAGAAGTCGGCGGAAAATCTTGCAGTTTCTGAGGTCAATAATCAAAATGGATCAGTCTAGACTGAAAGACATCGCAGGGAGACTCTGGATTAGAGGAATAAAAAATGGATGTGAGTGAGGCTATTACAAAAGACGAAGTATCCGAAAATTCTAGTCAGACGACCTCCCTAAAATTGTTAGAAGTTTTAGATTCAGCTTGATGGGCGCGCGCCAATTGCATAGAATTCACAACTATGAGAATTCATCACCGTTAAGGATGACGATGTTAAAGCAGAGATAACCAAGGTTGCACGATACGGCTTAGGAAACTGCGTTTACGGTCTACTTACAGTTATACCTTCAGTAAGCCTTCCACCACTCCAAACTGTAAATCAATTACAACAAAGGTATGCGAGGATTTATCTCAATAGCGGGTACGATCGATTTCCTCTACTTCTTGGTACCACTTGGCCTTTGACCCTATTTTTGCTCTTAACTTCCATTTAAGTGATTTTGGTTTTCGATACACGTAATCAAGAAAGTAATTAATTTTATATTTAATAGCCTTCTTTTCGTCCTCAGTTAGGGCCTTACATGTATCTGCGAACCTGAGAACTTTTTCGAGGTTTATTGTCACAGTGTAATAGAAGCCCCAATCATCACATAATATGTCAGCAACTTGTTTAAGATTGATTTTGTCATGATCATCTTCTCCAAATTCGTGCTCTAGAAGCGTTACAACTAAATCATTTATGTCCTTTTGATTTATCTTGACTATTTGTGTTTTTTCCAGAAACAGCTCTGCTAGTGGAACTGTTGGATAGTCAATTCCAAGCCTATCTTTGAAGTTGATCGTATGACACATACGTAACTCGTCCATGAAAACGTCAATGTGTAAATGACCATGTTTTTTATCAGAGAAAATCATTCTGCCTCGGTATAGTCCAGGAGTTACACCCGGTCTTGACAGAAGCTCATAATTCAGATCTTCCGTGAAGAGTCTAAATATTCTGTCTTCATCTTTTTGGTATGCAGCATAATCTATATCTGTTATGTACCTGCCAAGGGATTTGAGAATATGAGAACATTGCGGACTATGAAGCCTGATGGCTATAGCGCCTAGCAACCTCAAAGCTATTCCTTTTTCCTTTGCCTTTTCGATGTTGTCTAACGCCATTTCAACAATTTTTTCTGCAGGCAATGTATTCTTGACCAATTTCGCTTCCTCAACTTAAAGTTTAAGCTTCTCTTAATATTTTTTCAGATTTTTCTTTTTTCAAGCTTCTTCTCGTCAAGTATAGTGTATTGGTCAGTACACCCGCCTCTTCTAATACTCTTTTAATCTTTTTCCAATCACCACCTTGCAGATAAGTCATTGTTACGGTTCGCACCTCACGCATCTCGCTATGTAATGCTTTATTTGGCGTTTGCCCTAACGCGTGCTACTCCTCCGCATTCCAGTCAGCCAGAGGTAAATAGATGATTTTTGACTTTTCCCTTTACTATTTCTATTAGTACTCCACGTAGAACTCCTTCTGCATACTCGCTGCCTGGATTAACGCAGTAAGTTGATCCTAATTTGGTAATTCCTCTCGATTCATGTATATGACCATGTAAACCCAGTAACGGCTGATGTTTCTCTATTGCTTCGCGAACTGATTTGCTTCCAACATTTACCATCACTGGTTGCCCTCCAGACATTTCCACATTAAAGTTTTCGTCAAGCTTAGGAGCTAAATCGAGAGGAGTGCCATAAGGTGGTACGTGAATGTTAAATATGCAGTTCTGCATTTTGGACACATCCATCGTTAGCTTCCATATTTTTTCAGCTAATTCTTTATCAGGGATGTCTCTTGGGCAGTTCCAAGGAGTTGGGTTCGAGTACCCAAGGCTTAACATTTCATATTTTTCGTTCTTAAACTCTATGTTTAGAACTTTCTCTCCTGCATCTATTAATGCTTTGGATTCCTTTAGAACTTTTATTACATCTGGTGGGTCGTCGTTTCCTCCAGTAATGTAGACGGAAACATTAGTATCTTTCAGTTTCTCCTCTGCCAGAAGAAGCCATCTTTGGATTTGACTTTTACTTAACTCTATGAACAGGTCGTCTAATTTCCGCTTATTCTCTTTTAAATCTTCAAGTTCTTCTTTCGTAGTCACGTAGGGATAATAGCCCGAATCCCTAATGTTTGATTTTAAATCTTCAAGTTCTTTTTCCGACTTGACGGTATACTCCGTTCCGTAATATTTTGCTTGATAAAAACCCTTCAAATCTTTAACTATCGGAATTATCATCTTACCCGTTAGATCTCCTCCAAGTATCGCTATGTTTGCTTTGTAAATTTTTATAGCATTGAGGAATTTTTTGAAGCATACCTCAGAAGCGTGTAAATCGGTAACGAAAAAAAAGCAAGGGGAATCTACTCCTCTTACTAATCTGGAGGTATTTCTTTAAATTGCATTTCTACCGGAATTCCTCTGCTCTTGTGATAGTAGTAGGACGCATAGTAAATTATGATCGGCAATAGAATTAGTGTTACTACTGTTTGCGCGTAAGTCTCCGCTGGATACAATCCTGCAAAGCATGGCACCAAGCAGCTCCACATAATGAAAATCCCAACTATTATTGTAAGAAGTCCTAGTATTGACACAAGCGGGATACCAGCAACTTTTTTCTTCACAATTTCTGGCGCTTTGTCAAATATTCCAGGTTTACTGAATGGGAATACCATCCCTGCAACCCCGACTAGAACCCATCCGAGAGCCCAAAGGGTTATTGTATGTAATGAAAAGCCCATGTATTGAGGAGCGAATAACCATAAGTACGCGAATATTTCTGATAATATGAAACAAAGAACCACAGTTAACCATGGGGATCCTCGTTTATCAACTCTGGTGAAAGCTGTCGGAATTATTCTATCAAAACCCCAAGCAAATATATTTCGGGAAGCAAACAATATTGATCCTAAGCCTATTGCCCAAACCATAGGAATGAAACCAATTGTTGCTAAGAGGGCCACAGTCATATTTGGTGATGCATAAGCAAGGAGATGGTGCCATATAGGTTCTACGCCCCCTTCTAACGGACGTATTCCGAGACCATTTAGATACCCTATGGCGCTAACGAATTGAGAACCTAAACCTTCAAATGTAACATAGTATCCAAGACCCCAGTATAATATGAAAAGACCTAACGAACCGAAAAGTGCGATGGGAAGGGCTCTATGTACTTCCTTAAGCTCCCCAGCTACTGAGCACACACCTTGGTTGCCGAGAGTTTCAAGTAATATATACGTTGCCCCCGCCATTATCGATGCCGTAAGGCTAAACGTTCCGGGCCAACCATTGTCTCGCGCTAGTTGTATAATTTGGTTGTAATCTGTGCCGCCCCATTGTTGCAATCTCTGAATAAAGAGCTGATTACCGTACATAGCAAACCCTGCTATGTAACAGATGATCCCTATAGTTGAAAAAACCGTGACGAACCACATCGTAATTGTGGTTGCTTTAGCCCCCCTCCAGATTATAATCGTCGCCACAACTAATAGAATTGTTGTTATCAAGAATCTTGTTGGTAAATCGGCATAGATCATATAGCCTATATTATAAAGTCCCTGAGCATTCAAGAATAACCCAGCTTCCATCAATGCATAACCAATACCTATACCCGCTGCAAGCCGGCAAACATCACCCACCCAGCATAGAAAGACTATTGAAAACACCCAGCTGGTAAAAAATCCAACTACCGGGTGTAATATCCGCGATACGTAAATATATTCTCCTCCGGACCTAGGCATAGCAGTCCCTAGTAGATAGTAGACACCCATTACTGGTATTAACATCAGTATACTAACTATACCTAGCGGCATGTATGCTTCTGGATAAAGACCAGTCCCCCAAAGTCCAAGGTAGGTAAAGTTATAGATACCAGGCATTGCAAATGCTATAGCCAAAGCAGACCAAGGGCCTATTACTCGAGTCAATCCAGACGCTCTTCTTATGAAAACTTCGCTAGTTCTCTCTTCTTTCATTTTATTCACCTCATACGGTTAAGCATGATAGTAGTATATAATTTTTTTGCAGTTGAGTGCCCCACGGGTGAAACGGTCGAAAAATAGAAAGCAGTGATACGAGAAACATATTATTTATGCATGCATGCATGCGATTAAGCTAGATTAACAGCATGCACGCTACAGTGAAGATCCTCTCGGTTTCACTACGACGTACATAATCGGATGCATGCATGGCGCCATAGACAATAGCGCGCAGACGTCAAGAAGTTTTCTTAGTTAAGAAAAGCCCAAAAATCAGGAGGCTTTCATAGAAATCGTTTCCCACATCCTCTCCAGGGTCCATCGTATAGCTGACTTAGACGGAATGGAAAACGCTTTTTGGGTTTGCGTCGTGGGTGTTCCAGGTGGCTTAGGCCCGGCGCCACGACAAACTCAGGTCGATTCCACTCTTTTCTATATCCCGCCACAACTTCTTCATTTTTGCAAGAGTTCTTCTCAAAAAATCGACATTTTAGGCAACTCTCACACTCTTTTGCATTCCACGTTTTTCCTTCTTATGTATTCATTGCACCAACTACAGAATTCAGCAATCATGACTTCACACGCTCTGCTCACAGTAGCCACCCGTTACTCTGTTGTGGTGATGGGGGATATTTCGATGGTGATGCGGATGGGTGTGTCGTAAAAGTTTCCCTGCAAATCAACCGTGTGGCCTGGTCCCAATTCTTCCACTGCTTTCTCCACGTAGGTCTTGAATATTTTGGCTATGCGTCGCCTTTCAGGCGTTATGGACTCCAGCTTTTTCACGATTTCCTCCAACTTCTTCACAGCCTTTCCTCCTTACGGTGCTTTCTGCGCGCGATAATCCGCAACCGACACAACTCGCTGTACAAAACAATAATTTTAAGTATATCAAGCTTTAGTAGGGAATTTTATGTCGATTTACTCTGTTCCATTTCTTGTTGAACCTGGATGGGGATTGGTAGGGGAAGACCTCGAAAAAATTATCAGGTTGGAAAATCTGAAGGATTTAACTAAAGATTTCTTAGACCAAACAAAACCTTTAATCGAAAAATTTGGGTCCCTCTTCAGCGTAAGGATTGTGGCATTTGATGAAAATTCCGGCGTAGATTCCAATTCAAAAGACCTCTTTGAATCATTGATGCTCTATGAAAGAAACGTGTTTTATTATCCTGTGGTGTCGAATAAAGAGTGCTGCGTGATTTTCATCCATGGCTCCAAGGGACCCCAGGAGTTGAAGTCAAATGAACACATCCTCGCGCATGAATGCGCACACCACTTCCAATTCGCCTTTGCAGGCTTTCCATACTATGCTTGTCAAAAAACATATAGAGACTGGTTTCCTCCCTTCACTAAAGGTTGCGGGATCGGACCAACAAGCGGATCCGTCTACGTTGACAACCTGCCCTTTACAAGTGTGCCAGATCCGACCACCCATGTAATCAAAGATTGTGTCGAGAGAGTGAATGACATAGTCTGTGAGGGATTATTAAGGGAAAAAGGCCTCACCAAGGGATTCGTTGAATGGTATCAGGAGGACATGGCACAACACAGAGACCCCACCCTCAAAATGCCAGACTACATGCGCACCCCAGATTTTAAAAGATACGTCAGAAGACTTGCCCTGCGAGACTGCGCAGAATGGGGAGCAACCGTCCAGTTGGCATATCCAAACCGCGACCTCACCCAAATCCTTTCAGAAAGGAAAAAATTCGCCACCAAACTAAACAAGAAGCATATAAATGCACCCCCCATATTCGACGAAATATTTAGACTCTGCATCAACACAAACTTCCACGCATTTAAATCACCTGAAAAAACCAGCGACTACACAAAGAAAATCCTCAACCTACTAAACATAAAAATAAAAACACGGGAAAAATGGTAACGTGCAACACTACAGCGCGCGCGTTAGGGTCCCTTGCTCCTTAAGCAAGGCTTTGGCTCGAGCCCTAGCCATCAGCATCTACGTATTTTTCCGGGTTGTGGCTGGTAGAGTAGTCCCTGCTGGGTTAGGCGCCATATGGCGGTTTCAACCGCAGCCTTTCCAAGGCCGGTTTCCTCAGCAGCCAGCTCAGCCAAGTCTTCTATGGGCGTCAGCTCTTCTGGTAGGTTCTCCGCGAGCCACTTTAGGGCTTGACTCAAACCCTTGGTCTGTATGGTCTCAGGCACCCATAATTCTCCTCTGCCCAAAGCTGTGGGGCCTTGTGGTTTGGCTTCAGCCAAGACTGGTTTTGGAGCTGTGTAGGCTGGCAATTTCTCCTCTGGCTTAGGGATAAGAGGTAGCGTCCACGTTGGCTTGGCTTCTTGTTGAAGCATTTGTGGAAGCTTCCTGTTTAGTTCCCTAATGATTTTCCTCATTTTCTTAGCCCTCGTCATGCTCGACCAGTAGAAGGCCTCGTCTAGGGTGTTTTCAGCTATCAGAATGGTGACTTTGCCCGCTACTCTGCGTCCTGTTCTTCCTCTGCGCTGTATGTATCTTATCTCGCTGGGAACAGGCTCATAAAAAATGACGTGGTCCACCTCGGGGATGTCTAATCCCTCCTCGGCTATGCTTGTTGCCACAAGCACCTTTAATTCTCCGTTTCGCAGCCTTTCCAGGGTCTCGTGTTGCTGCTCTTGGGTCATGCCTGGGTCGCCTTCCCTGAAGCCTTGACCCACAAAGCGTGCGACCCCTATGCTGATCGTTTTCTCCAGCCTTTTCAGCACGGCTTTAACCGTGTCCCGGTACTGGGTGAAAACTATGATTCTCGAGTTGGGGTTGGCTTCGAGCTGCTGGTTCAAGATTTTGGTGAGCTCTTGCACCTTTGGGTTTTCAACCCGCATGCATGCCGCTAAGTTTTGTTTCGCCTCCATGAACAATGGGTCGTTTAGTATGGACTTGTGTCCTTTGCTTCCCTCAGCTGCCATGCGCCTCAAAGAGTTTTGGATGAACGCCTGAAGCGTTTCTGGTCCCTGCGTCTCGATGAGCTCAATCATGTGCATTATGCTGAGCGCTGCCGTCGCTTGAACCTTCAACCCGTATAGGTAGCCTCCCTCACCTCCTCCTAGCCTGCGCTGCAGCTCCTCGTTCAGCTCCACGAGGTCTCGTCTGGTTATGAAGGCCGGCTGCTTGTCTGATAGGACGCCGAGTGACTGCAAGCCCTTGACACGTTCAACGATCATTTCTCTAAGCCTGTCTCTCACCTGCAGGTAGGCTTCCGGTGGCTTAACCCGCGCCCAATCCATGTCGATGGGCTGAATGTAGGGCTTAACATCCTTGTCCTCGTCTACTCGATACTCGATGGCCTCTATACCCAGGTTTCTGCAGACCTCGACTATTTTCTCCTCGTATCCTCCTGGAGAAGCCGTCAAACCCAAGACCATAGGCTGCGAGCCCTGTCTAGAATAGCACTGGGCTATGCCCACATAGGCGTAGTTTCCCCTAGCCCTATGGGCCTCATCAAAAACTATGAGCGAAACATCCTCTAAGTTTAGAACTCTACTTTTCAAGTCGTTCCATACGCATTGGGGCGTTGCAAAAACAACGCGTCCACTCTTGTACAGGCCCGCTCTCTTGGCCGGTGGAAACCTACCCGTAACCAGGATAAGCTCTTGGTCTTCGATGAGGGTTTTGTCGCAGAAGGTTTGGTGATGCTGCTCCACGAGCGGTCTTGTAGGCGCCAAGAAGAACACTTTCCCACGCTCGATTCTTTGGATTGCCAGCAGCAGCGCAATAACGGTTTTTCCGAGGGCCGTGGGCAAAACAACCAGCGTGCTCCTCTGCCTAGCCGTTTCCAAAATCCTGTTTTGGTAGAGCCTATCCTCAACAGCTTTGGGCCTAAGCCACTCATCAGTTACATGTTTCTTCTCAACAAGTGCTTCGGAGATTGCTGGCTCGGTCACCCTTAAAAGCCCAGAATTAGATTTGTCTATTCCGCTTTTAAATTTAACTTAACGGATTACGAATACTTTCACCCACCTCTCCCCCCGCCGTATGCTGTCGTTGGGTCAAAGGCTTTAAAAGCGTAAGGATGCGACCGCTTAAGCGGTGTGCACATCTTGCATAGAAAGAATGGGCTGCATCTAAACTCGGCTAGGGCCATGGTCGGCAGGCACGTGAACCTCCACCTGAGGGACGGCTCGGTCATCGTCAACGTTCGGGTTGCGGAGGCTCTTCATGGGAGCCCCAGCGTCCTCTGCTACAAGGCATCGGACAGGAGGAAGGCGTACAAGGTTCCGTTGAGGGACGTGGACTGGCTGGAGCCCCTCAACCCCTATCTGTTCACGCTTGCTTAAGGGGGCTGCCTTCATGGGTAAATCCGTTAGGAAGCGGGCTGCTTCATCCGTGAGGTTGGAGCGCTGCCAAAACCCCTGGAACGGTCAATGCCGAAGCACGGACATCGAGCTCTACATCACGTATAGGGGCAAGCGGCTCCCCATTTGCAGGCGCTGCTGGAGCCTGCTGGGTGAAAAACCAGTGGAGTGGGGAGAGTCATCGCCGGCTAAAACTTTGGAGCGCTAAGGAGGGTTCATGTTGGAGCTGGAAGAGATTAAGGGTGTTGGCGAAGCCGTAGCCAAGAGGCTGAGAGGCGCCGGATTCATAAACGTTGAATCCGTGGCGGTTACCCCAGCCAGAGAGTTGAAGGACAGGCTTAAATACGAGAAACTTAAGCCCGCCACCAGGATTGTGGAGGCTGCTAGGGAGGCCTTGGGCACCAAGTTTATGACCGCTTGGGAGCACTGGCAGATGACCAAAAATCGGATGAGATGCACAACCGGAAGCAAAGCCTTGGACGCCCTGCTTGGAGGGGGAATAGAAACCCAGTCCATAACAGAGCTCGCAGGCGAGTACGGAGCAGGAAAAAGCCAGCTGTGCTTCAGCCTGTGCGTGAGGGTCCAGCTTAAGCCTGGGGAGGGGGGACTTGGCGGCAACGTCTTGTTCTTCGACACGGAGGGAACCTTCAGCTCCGAGCGCGTGTACCAGATTGCCAGCCACAACGGCTACGACGCCGACGAGCTGCTCCACAACATAATCCTGTCGAGGGTCTACACCTCGGACCATCAGATGTTTCTGCTGGACCACGCCTTCCAGCTGTGCGCTGAACAAAACGTCAAGCTCGTGGTGGTGGACTCAGCCATATCCCACTTCAGGGGAGAATACCTGGGAAGGGAGTCTTTGTCAGAGAGGCAGCAGAAACTAAACCAATACGTGCACAAGCTCCTACGCCTAGCAGAGATCTACAACCTAGCCGTGGTGATCACCAACCAAGCCCAAGCTGAACCCGTCGTGTCCTACATTCCGAAACCAATACAGGGTCGACCCACAGGAGGCAACATCATGGGCCATGCCTCCAACACAAGGGTTTGGCTGAAGAGGGCAAAAGAATCCATAAGAGTAGCCAGAGTCTTCGACTCGCCCTGCCTACCAGAAGGCGAGTGCATCTTCCGCATAACCGACAAGGGAATAGAAGACGTGCCAGAGGCAGAAAGCACAAAGATTAAGCAGAAGCTGGAAGAGCAACAGCAAGAGGAAGAAGAGGAGCCATAGCCACTCTCACTCACGTTTAGGGCTGGATATGCTTTTGGCGCGAATATGCAGGAGGGTGGTTCGAATAAGATACTACAGCAAGTCCAGCTACCAATACGAGACGCGTTGGCTTTACCTGCCCAAAAGGTTTCACGACATCCTCAAGCCCTACGATAGCCAAGACCTGGACATCCACATTCAGCAAAGAAACGGAAAAATCCATATAGTGCTGGCTCTAAAACAGTCGAAACCCTAGCCAAAACATTTCTGTGCACAAAAAAGCTCGTCTAAAAGCCTGGCGTGATTAGCCCCAAAACTATGCTCAAAACCCCGTTTTTAACATCCAAATGTGTATTGGCCTTAAATGTTTGTTAACAAAAAAGTTAGCGTATAAGGGCATTTTTGTTAACAAAAACGTTTTCGCCGAGTTTTCGCCATACAAAAGCGTGCCTATAAACATGATAGCCTACTTTTGCACCATTTTTCCCTTCAGCGGGCTGCTGGGTCGGTATGTCGTGTGGCGAAGGGCAAGGCGAAAAGTGGGAGACTCTCAGTTTTCAAAGGCAAAGAAGCAAGGCTCAACAGAGCCATATTCCAGCTCCTTGCCCTAAAAAGCCCGCAAGCAACGTGGGACATCTTTAGGCAGTTTAGAAAACGAAAAGACCTGGCACACGTCAGATATTCAGTTTTAATCCGTAGAATGCAGGCACTCCAAGAATCAGACTACCTCATAAAAGTAGGTGAAAGAAGAACAAGACCTGGATCCGAAACTGCACTCTATCAACTAACGCCTAGAGCAGAACTCGCCATTGCTTTAGACCAAACCAACCTAAACAAGTTCATCAGAGAAGCAGACTACCATCGAATCATCAGCGCCCTAGAAGCTTTCAAACATCTGGAACAATAGAACACACAACATCCTTCAACCCGAATAGTCGCTTTGCAGGGGTCTACAAAGCGAATATTCGCTTTGCTGATGCCAGAAAGTCCTTAAACTTTTGGAGCGACATAGTTGGGAGGTGAGACCGATTGGTCAATTTGGTTGATGACTGGGAAGTTCTAGAAGGATACGCTGAAAGTCACAAACGAGGCTTCTATCAAGTCTCAGGCGATGCCAAAAACGTGGAAATTCGCATAGCCGTAGGTGGACTAGGCTTCAAAAAAGAATTCGACAACCCGGAGGATCCACTGCTCAACCGCATCCTAGCCTTCTGCAAATCCCAGAAATACATCAGAATCAGCGAGAACATCAGAGACGAATACTTCTTCAAATAAGCCGGCGGATGCGAGTCATGAACAGTAGCATATGGTGAAATGTAAATGAGCCAAGCCATCCCAAAGGGTTCACTTGTTTACATTCGGTACAAGGACCACGTTCTCTTCCGGAACACGCCTCAGCCCATTGAAGACGCTGCTGAACGTGAAACCGTGGGATGGCTAACTCAAGAAAACAACGAACTCCTATGCATCCAACACGACAGAACCG
>Ga0315314_1000591_pt1 | contig 38445 bp, 40 predicted proteins | sample TDP9_MG_FD_203631 | JGI IMG/M metagenome (GOLD analysis project Ga0315314, IMG submission 203631) | Freshwater sediment microbial communities from Lake Towuti, South Sulawesi, Indonesia - TDP9 | ecosystem: Environmental > Aquatic > Freshwater > Lake > Sediment | place: Indonesia: South Sulawesi... | reverse complement strand
ATCCCTGCTTTTACCTTTTGCCCTTGACTTTGTTCTTCTTTTTTGTTACCTTTTAATCAGTTGACCATTCTCCTTACCGAAAGAAGAAAAACTTACTTGCCTTTTTCATTCATTCTGCGAAAGAACCTCTAACTCAATGGGAGATATCCTCCCCTCGTCTTACTCAGAGCTGATGAACAGAAGCCCACTTGCGTTCCCCCGTAAAAGAGCCTGTGGCTCTCTACGGGGTCACTGTCCCCTTCTTAAGTGGAATTTTTCTTCAACCGAGGAATGGGATTTGAACCCACGCAATCTGACCATCTCGCACTTTCTCCTTGATGAGCCCGGAAGCGGACTCGAACCGCCGACCACCTCTTCACCCCGCACCTTTTTCGAAACTCAAGCCGAGGATGGGATTTGAACCCACGCAACTCGACCATCCCGCCCTTTTTAGTAAGCCGATGCGCGGGATCGAACCGCGGACCTTCTCATTACCAATGAGATGCTCTGCCAACTGAGCTACATCGGCAAAAAAAGCGGGATGCTCTACCGGGCTGAGCTACCTCGGCATCGGCGAACAGGTCTACCAACTGAGCTACGATAGCTGCATCTTTTTCCAAAATTTTAAGCCCAGAAATATTACAATAATAATTAACAAGTAAATTGTCAAGTAAAATATTTCTTTCTTGCTCCTTAGCAATCCATTATTGGCTACAATTTTATATATTTCTACAACTAAGGCATAAACCAACAAACCAGTAAAAGAATCCTGCTCCTTCTTTAAAACCCTTAACCAGTTAAATGGTTGACTTATTTCTATTTTCTTCAAATGTGGGAAAAAACGTGGCACTTGTTTACAATACTCTAGGTATTTTTGCCCGAATTTATCTTGGAGGAAATTTTCTTCTGCTCGCACAATAAACCAATATTGAAGAACAAAAAAGCCCATCCCGAGCAAATAGGCAAATAAAGAGTTATAAATTATTAAAAGACCAAGAAAAATAAAAAAATTACCAAGATATAGTGGATTTCTTACACAAGAATAAATTCCTCTCGTATTTAGACTGTCTGCTTCTAATTGATCAGCCCAACTACTTGTTCCTGGTGGTGCATAACCTTGAGTGAAAATACGGATACTTTGTCCAAAAAGAGCAACGAGTAGCCCAAAAAGAAATAAATAACGTTCCCTTGAAAAATTTTCTAAGAAAAAGTTTGGTTTACAAAGGAATAAAATTAATAATGCTACTGGAATTGGCGTATAACTACGATGACGGAAAAGAAAATTTCCGATTCTTATTTCAATTCTTGAGCTAGCACTATTCATTATTGAGCATGTCTTTAGCGAGAAACGGGGCTCGAACCCGCAACCGTCGTCGCTTCTCCCAATGGAGACTTCGTCCCCTCTTGCGAGATGGCATCTCGTCGGTTCTGTCACCCCTATAGTGTGGGAAAATTTTTTTTCCCCACCCCCTCTTAGTTGCGGATTATTTCTTATTCTTCCTCATAACGTTCACTAATTACTTATTACTAAATCACCAGACCTAAAAGCAAAAGACCCGCCTATTCAGCGGGCAATCCTCAGCTTGCCTGCCCGCCATTTTGTCCTTGGAGCGGGCGAGGAGAATCGAACTCCCATATACAGCTTGGAAGGCTGTTGTTCTACCATTGAACTACACCCGCATAACCACAGATTACACGAATTTTTATTCCGCGGAATCCGCAGAGAGTTTCTCTTTCTACGTAATCAGCGGTTGTGGGGGCGGATGGATTCGAACCACCGTAGAGCATAGCTCGCCAGATTTACAGTCTGGTGCAATTGACCACTCTGCCACACCCCCCTTACTCTCAACGGAGGATATCCTCCAATTGTGGTCGCTCTTTCCGACACTTTGTTAGTCGGAATTCGCTCCCTGTCCCTTCCTTAAAAGGTATTTTCCTCAATAGAGAATAAAAGAAGAATTTTTTTTATTTTAATAAAAAAACTCAAAAAATACAAGAAAAAAACTTTCTTCTGTTTTAAATAACAAAAAAACGCTGACCTCTTCTTTACACCAGCACCCCTTTGCATATACACATTTATGGTATCACAATCCCACCACAGTATCGCCATTGTGGTGGGACAACTGCGACACTGTGATACCATTATTAAGGTCAGGTTTGACATTTTGCATTCTAAGAAATAGTTCCATGCCAGAGTTGTCCTCCGTAAAACACAGCAGATTTACCTCTGGCAGAAAAAATGGTCAATATCAATTACTACTACTGTTATTTTGTCTCCTTTCTTATCTTCTGCTTTTACTATTTAGTTTTACCTCTAAGCTGCCCTTTTGTCATCAGTAATTCTTTCAATTTCTTTTTCTGTTCAGGAGTAAGTAATGTTTTCCCATTTTCAAAGGTTGCAATATCCATATAGCGCAACACCGCTCTGAGAGCGCTAATCTGCCGCAATTTTATCTCAACCTTTGTCAAGTCGACCTCTTCAGTAGCGAGAAGTTTTCTTAGTTCCGCCTCAGCCTGATTGACCTCACGAAGTTTTATTTTTTTGTCTTTCTCTAAGGCTTCTTTCAATCCTTTAAGCGACTTTAACTGTTCTGTAGTAAGTTCAAGTTTTTCTACCGTTAGAGGATGAACTAGTAAGTCTATATTTTCAACTTTTTTTAAGGCTTTTGATTGTCCCTTTTCTTGTTTCTTTTTTATCCATTCTGTTCTCCGGTAAATAATTCTATCTAATTCTTTACGTGCTATAGTTACCGATTCTTCAAACACAGGAACAATTCCTGCTTGGTAATCAAGAAATTCTTTGCTCAGGTCAAAGGGTGTAAGCGGCTCTTCTCCTGGCTTCACTACAGTTTGCTTACCCTTCTCTACGGAAACACCAATTATAGCCGTTGGAGCGGCAACTATAACCATCCCATCAAATACAGCAACTTCAGTTGTTTTATCTTTTCCCACTGCGGTGACAAATTCTGTCCCCTGGACTCCAATTATGGCTGTCGGTGTGCAAATTCCAAATTTGGACCCCGGACGAATAAATTTTTCCAAGTTAGAAAGAACTCTACCGATTTCTACATCTACAGCAAATCTTTTCAAGGCATATGTATCATCAGCCATTATACTCTCAAGAGTGATTTGCGAATTTCTTTCAACTTTCAAAGCGGTACCGTCATCAAAAATGATTTCACATTCAGAATTTTCCTCCGTTTTGATTTTGTCTCCCGGATAAACTGGTGAATGAACTTCTACTGGAGTCCAGATTTTTTTCGTTTTCGACTGGAGAAAAACTTTGCCCTCAACCCGGCTGACCGTACCGGCTAAGACCTTAAGTCTTACCTCAAGTTCAGGCGGAAGCGGGGTTTCTTTTATAATTGCTTTTCTTATTGTAGTATAAAGTTCTTTTACCCTTGGATTTTCAGGGAAATATTTATATGCCTTTTCCAAAAAAGCAAGCGCTTTTTCGTATTTTTTTTCTTGTCGGTATCTTTCCCAAAGTGTAAGTAACGACTGAAGCAGATAATCCTTTGCCAATTGGTTTTCTTTATCTTTCTCCAAAGTAGCCTCAAGGTAGGGGATTGCTTCTTCATATTCACCTGTCGTATATTTTTTAACCCCTTCCGCAAATTGAGCGTAAACTTTAGAAAGAGATAGACTAAGTATTAACACTAAATAAAAAACTAACTTTACCATTTTTTGTAATGTTGCCGGACTTTCACAGACAACAAACTTATGACACACTGTTACCTTTTCTCCTTTTATGGAAATAAAATAGTCCTCCTCTTTTTAGTATTTCAGAATCTTTAGAAGGAAATCGCAATTTCTCATCGTAATTACTCAGGTGAGGTTTCAAAGGTTAGTATCCAAAAAAATGTTCACTCAGCGTCTAAAATAGGACAAATTAACATAAATTGGGATAAGAACTGTTCCTGCTTTTCCTTGTTGGAAATTTAGTCTTTTATCAGATTTTCTTCGTCTTTTTGTATTCTTTATAGTTCGTCGTCCGCTTGACCACTCCACCATCTGCCCATTAAGTCGGTTCATAGTTGATAGTAAATAGTTTATAGTTACTACCAACAACAAAAAATCTTTTTTTATTTTAGTAAAAAAACCTAAAAAATGCAAAAAAAATTTTGCTGAGTTCAATTACAAAGAAACTTACTCGGTAGGTACTACTAAGCTAACCACGGGGTAGTTAAATTTCTACCTTCCAGCAGGTTTGTTAGATAACTTCAAACAATTTTTTTGCGGAATTCATCCGATTTCTTCCGAAAATACTCAGATAATTCTTTCCCATTCATATCTTTTATTTCCTTGTACACTTTCATTTGGTTCTTATGTAACCTCTGCATAAGTAAATCGCCAGGGAATTCTAATTCCGGATTTGCTTTTTCTTTAGCGGTTCTACACATATTTCCCACCTCCTAACTCTTCGGGACTGGCTATTTCAATTTCTTTAAGTCCCTTCAATAAATTAACCGCTTTTATTTTTCTTCGTGTCTCCAGATTAACTAAATGTTGAAAATTCCAACTCACTAAGACATCCAACTCATACAATGTAGTTACTGCTATATGTAAAGCATCCTCAGGATAATCTTCAGGAATAATTTCATTCTCAATATATACCTGAGCCAAATCTTCCGCTTCTTCCGGAACGCTTAGAACCTGAATTGGTTCAACTAATTTTAGTAATTTGTGTTTCAGATTTGGGTCTTCAGTTTCATTTAGTTCAGCATCGGTCACCTGAGAAATATATATTTCATATTTCTCATACATTAGATTCTCCCACCAATTCCTTGTTATTTTCTGGCGTAAAGGATTCCCTTTGTCATAGAAAGCAGAAGGTATTGATGCATCTAAATAAATTTTTAGTTTTCTAACCATGATTGATTAGTTTTGCTAAGTTTCTATCATCCATCAAGATAAATTTTTAATTTACACATTTTTTATTTTGAAATTATACAAAAATTTTTTGCTTTTTGCAAATAAAAAACGCTCCGTCGCTGAAGCTTTGGAGCGTAAGCGACCGCTAACATCAGCGGTTAAATTTCTACTTTCTGAAAGAGAATGTGAGTCACAATAAATCAAGAACTCAAGACAGGCGCGTTTCCTACATTTTCCTTAAAGTTTTACCTAATTCAACAATATTTAAGGAATACTTGAAGTCATTCAACTATTACTTCTATCTGCTTTCTGCTACTGAAATACCCCTCCGCTAACAAAAGGTACATAAGGAAATACTTGCCAGCCACATTAGGGCTTTTTATCTTCAGACTCCCTGGTGTAGAAGGACCAGTGCTTATATTGCCTAAATTTATTTTAATTGTCCTAATGTTCGGTACGATAAAATTATTATTTTGACGCCAACTTTTTTCTTCGGAAGGCGAAATAAGCCCAAATCCATCTGGCACATAAAACCAAACTTCCGCTTGTCTTGCAATTTTTCCCTTTTTCAACCATACTAAGAAATTTATTTCTAATTCAGTATTTCTACTGCAGGTATATGGAAAGGTATCTCTAAATTCTATCGACAATTCTTCTTCTTTTTCTTTTTCATGTAACTTCAGAGCTGTTTTAAACGCCTCAACCAATTTTTTAGTCTGAAACTCTTCCGATGCAATACTAACTTCTTGCACAAGTAGAAGACACCGACATAACCTGTAAATCCCTACAATAATAGCACTTACAGAGAGTAGCCATAATAGTATGGTAACTATGGTACCCCCCATACATATTTTTGCAACCTCGTTTAACAAAATTGCTAAAATGAAAAAAAATCCGGGATAAATAACACTTTCTTCAAATCTTAATAATGAATATTTCTTTTGAATTCCTTTTACTTGCTCGTTGAATTTTTTCTTGTTTCTTTTTAGTTCTTCTAATTATTTTTCAAGTTCAGTAATATTACCAGTTTCTTTAGCAGCTTTAATTCTATTTTCTATATCATTTATTTTGATATCAAAATCTTTACGTTCTTCTTCTTTTGCTCTTTCGATAGCATTACCTAAAAGTGTTACAGCGAAAACAAAAAATGGTATCATTATCCCCAAGAAAGTAATAGCTATTGTACTAGTAATTGAAAAGGGTATAAACATAATTCACCTCCGACACACTGTATCGTCAATTATTAATACACTCGTACACTCTTAAAAAGATGAATGGTTTTTTTCTCATTATAATCTTAATTAATGAAAAACAATCACATAGAAATTTTACAACAACCCGTAGTCATGCATTGCTTTTTTTAGTTTTTCTAAATTTTTTTCTTCCATCGGGGCTAAAGGAAGGCGTAATTCCGGAGAGCAGAGTCCAAGTAGACCCATTGCAGTTTTAATTGGGATGGGATTAGTTTCAATAAAAAGTGCTTTCACTAAAGGAAACATTTTATGATGTAATTCTTTTGCTTTTTCAAGATTACCTTTAAACCAAGCATTACACATCTCGGCTACATCCTTGGGAACGATGTTGGCAATTACCGAAATTACTCCCTTACCACCAACCGCAAGTTTGGGTAAAGTTAAAGAATCATCTCCGGAAAGTAGAGTAAAATCTTTTGGACAAACTTCAATAAGTTCGCTTACCTGGTCTAAACTACCAGCGGCTTCCTTTATCCCGACAATATTCTTACAATCACGGGCTAATTTCGCTACGGTCTCGGGTAGCATATTTACCCCGGTGCGTCCGGGAATATTGTAAAGAATAATTGGTAAATCAACCTCTTCGGCAACTTTACGGAAATGTTCATACATACCTTTCTGTGTTGGTTTGTTATAGTAAGGAACAACCAATAATACTGCGTCTGCACCGTTCCTCTTTGCTGTTTGACTTAAGTCAATAGTTTCCTGCGTAGAATTTGAACCCGCACCGGCGATCACTGGTATTCTTTTTTTCGTAACCTCAACAACGTAACGGACAACCTCTTCGTGTTCTTCATAGGTTAAAGTTGCTGATTCGCCAGTTGTCCCGCAAGGAACTATTGCCGAAGTGCCATTTTTTAAATGAAATTCTACTAATTTCTTTAAGGTTTCGTAATCAACTTTGCCATTCTTAAACGGTGTCACTAAAGCAACAATTGAACCACTAAACATCTTCCTACCTCCTTCCCCTCACCCATCCCGGCCTTCGGCCCACGCAAGGCTCGGCCTCCGGATTTGTTGGCCAGCGTGCCCTCTCCCTCAAATGGGAGAGGAAACAAGGTGAGGGTGATAAAAAAATTCGTGAATAAATTCGTGTTTCATTCGTGATTTCAGATATCAATTTTTCCTTCAAAAACAATTTTTGGTGAATTTTCCAAATATACATCTTCAACTTTTTTACCGTTAAGTTGATAATAAACTTTCAAAGTTTCACTACTACGAGTTAATACTTTTACTGCCAGTCGGTGCTTACCAACCGGTGGCTTGACTAAATTTTTCAGTCCAGCAATAATAGCACCAGCTACCACACCGGTCCCACAGGATAGAGTTTCATCTTCCACACCCCGTTCGTAAGTGCGAATTAAAATAGTATTTCTATCTTTCACTTTCACAAAATTAACATTTGTCCCTTCGGGTTGAAAAAATTGATGAAAACGAATTTTTCGTCCTAAATTTTTTACATCAATTTTATTGATATCCTCTACAAAATTTACTGTATGTGGTACTCCGGTATCAACGAAAGAAAGCAAGTACCTCCTTCCATCTATCTTCAAAGAAAAATCTAAATTTACCCCTTGTGGATTAGGCATTTTTAGTTTTACTTTTCCCTTCGTATAGAGGCGTGGCCTCCACGAGGCTTTACGCTTTTCCACAATTGCTGAAACAATTCCACTTTTTGTAGAAAAATTCATTTTTTGAGAGACAATCTTTTTCTGACTCGCCTTGCGGCGAAGCAGGTAAGCGAATAAAGCCAAACAACTTGCCCCATTACCACAAAAATTTGCTTCTGAGCCATCGGCATTGAAATAACGCATCTGGAAGCAAGTGTTTCTTCCCCGATTAACCGGCAAATTTTGAGGGTAATTACCCTCAAGAATTAATAAGCCATCTGCACCAATAGAAAATTTATTTTCACATAATCTTTTTGCTAATCTTGAGCAATTTTTTAGCAGAATTCTCTTACGGTTATCTAAAACAATAAAATCGTTACCCCCGGCTTGCATTTTCACAAAATGGAGTAATTTAGCCATTTTTTCAAGTAATCACCTTGAGGCTTCGCCCTGAGGGTCTCAGCCCCGAAGGGTATTCACCTCTGGAGGTAGTTACCTCCCCACGGATTAAATCGGCGTAAGACTCCCGCTCACGGATAATTTCCCAATTTTCACCATCAACTAAAACTTCGGCAACATGTGGACGAGAATTATAAGTTGAAGACATTGAAAAACCGTATGCACCCGCACCCATTACTGCCAAAATTTCACCTAGCTGAACTTCGGGTAGAAGACGATTTTGGGCAAAATAATCTGCTGATTCACAAATTGGACCGACCATATCAGCAACAATTTTTTTTCTCTTTCTTTCAATTACTGGGATTATTTCGTGATAAGCATCATATAAAACCGGACGAATCAGTTCAGTCATCCCGGCATCAGTAATCACAAATTTCTTTTTCTCCGTATTTTTAAGATAAAGTACCTTAGTGACTAAAATACCTGCATTACCAACGATGTATCTTCCCGGTTCAAGAATTAAAGTGTATTTTCTATCTTTCAGTAAGGATAAATATCCTCTTGCTAAATCGGTAGGAGTGGGTGGATTTTCATCTTTATATCTTATTCCTAAACCACCACCTAAGTTTAAATAACGAAGTTTAATTCCTCTTTTTTCTAATTGATTAATTAGATTAAGCAAACACTTTAAGGTATCTAAAAATGGTTTGAGGGTGACAATTTGTGAACCAATATGACTATGCATCCCTAAAATTTCAATATTTTTTAATTTACCTGCTCGCTCATAGACAGAAATTATCTGTTTTAAAGGAATACCAAATTTATTTTCTTGTTTACCGGTAGTAGTATATTTATGGGTATGCGGGTCAATACCCGGATTAACCCGAATCGCAATTGGTGCGCAACAATTCATCTTTTTAGCAATTCCAGCGATAAGTTCCAATTCTCCCAAAGATTCAATATTAAACATTAAAATATTTTCTCTTAAAGCGAACTCAATTTCTTCTTTTGTTTTTCCAACACCAGCATAGACAATCTTTTTTGCCGAAAAACCAGACTTTAATGCTCGGTAAAGTTCGCCTCCGGAAACGATATCAACCCCCGCACCCTTACAGGCTAAAATTTTACCAATCGCAAGATTAGAATTCGCTTTTAAGGCATAACAGATTAAATGTGGACATTGCACAAAAGCATTATCATATTCAAAATAGTTTTTTTCAATCTGCTCCCGGCTATAAAGATAAAAGGGTGTACCTACTTCTTGGGCAATTTTTTTTACCGGTACTTTTTCTGCATAAAGTTCATTCTGATAATAAGAGAAACTGTTCATTTTTTTATCTTTTCACTAAAGCGTGCAATGTAACCAGCGAGAAATTGACTCCGAGCCAAATTTTGTGCTTTTTCCGCGGAAGTGAAAGCCAGAGCATTCTCTTTTTGTTGGTAGTAGATAAGGGCTTGCAAGAAATAAGCAAGTGCACTTTGCGAATTAATTTTTAATGCCTGTTCAGCTTCTTCCAGTGCTTCTTTAAAATTGCCCCGTTTAAAATTAATTATTCCTCGTTCAAGGTGAATTTCAAAACTTTTGGGGTCTAATTTTAGTGCTTGATTAAATGCTTCCAAAGCAAAATCGTAAAGTTTACTCCGAAAATAAAACCAGCCAAGTAAATGATAATATTCCTTTGAGGTGATTACCTCTTTTGGCGTAATTGTGATTGCTTTCTCAAGATAAGTAATTGCTTTTTTAATTTCACCTAACTGCCGATAACATTCAGCCAAACGGGCATAATTCTTTACTTCTTTTGGGTCTAAATCTAAACTCTTTTGGTAATTTTTTATTGCTTGACTGTAAATACCTTCCCGGGAAAAAAGTTCTCCCAGATTGAAATATGCTTGAGCATTATCTTTTTTGAGGAGCAAAACTTTATAAAAGCATTCTTTTGCTTCGTTTATCAACTCAACATTGCTATACGCTTCACCTAAGAAAAACCAACCTTGCCAATCACGAGGATTCGTTTCAATTGCTTCCTGAAATTTTATAATTGCTTCGTTATACCTGCCTTGCGCAAGTAATTCTTTCCCTTGAGCAAAAGGGCTTTTTGCTTCCACAAAACATAATGACCAAGAGAAAAAGACTGAAAGCAAAAATATTTTTTTCATTGTAGAAAAAGATGAGTAAATGTTTCTTGCATAATTAAATTTTTAATCTCGGGAAGCATTTTCCGGGCGGCAATTATTCCCGCATCCATACATTCCCGGGCACGCCAAAGTTCTATAGCGCTTATATCTTTAACTTGTGGACGAATAACTAAGTGTGCTTTCTTTAACTGTTCCTGATTCAAAACTTCACCCTGAATATAAATTGCTTGATTTAAAGTGAGAAGAATATTTGCCGTGGAATACTGAGTAAAATCCGCACTTACCATAACCGCAATAATTATTTCCGCACCAAGCATTTTTGCTACCTCAACCGGTAGATTATCAACGAGACCACCATCAACCAAGTAGCGTTGACGGTATTCCACTGGTTCAAATACACCGGGGATAGTTGCCGAAGCCCGTACTGCTGGTGCCACCAGTCCCTCACGAAAAATAATTTTTTCCCCGGTCTTTAAGTCAGTCGCTACACAGGCGAAAGGTATCTTCAACTCATCAAACCGTTTGTTACCAATTTGGAGAGTAATATACTTTTCCATCTTTTCTGTAGAAAGTAATTTTTCTGCGGTTAAAAGTTTCACTATCGCTTCCGCGGAGAGATTAGTAATCTTTTCCCAACCAATATCTTCGGCTAAACGTTCCATTTTTTCTATTGGAACATTGGCCGCGTATAATCCACCAATAAGCGCACCAACACTCGTGCCAGTAATCACATCAATCGGTATACCTTCTTCTTGAAGAATTCTTAATACCCCGATATGGGCTAATCCCCGTGCACCACCACCACCTAAGACAAGACCAATCCGTGGTCTTTTTGGTGGAGTAAGGACATTTACTTCACTCCAAAGATATTCTTTAAAAATTTCTTCTTCACTAATTGCCTTAACTGATGAAGTAGAAATGAGACTGAAGATTAGGATTAGAATTAACACTGAAGAACAATTATTTTTCAACTAAACTTTTACCCATTACTTTTTCCAGTTTTACTTGAGCAAGAAGGTTTTTGTGCACAGTTTCTAAATATTTTTCTTTCACTAAAACTAAATTTATCAGTTCGCCAAGAAGTTGTTCAATTTTTATTTCTTGCGTTTTCCATTTCGTTTTCAAAATTTCAAAAAATTTCTCTTCTTCTTTCACTTCTTTTGCCCAGTTTTCCAATTCCTCTTGCCAGAAAATTGTTTCGTTATAGGTCTGACGGATTTCCAAATTTATGAGGTCTTCCCATTCCACTCTTTTTAATTTATTCTGTTCCAAATGAATTTGACTTTGTTTTATTCTTGACCAACCCGCCCAACCATCAAAAAGAGGAAGACTTATCCCGACATATGTTGACCAATTTTTTTCCGGGTAGGGAAAGAGTGAACCAACAAATAAATAGTTTATCCCAAAACTTAATGTCGGATATCGTTCAGCTAAAGCAAGATTTACCGAAAGAGTATCAATTTCTTCTTCCACTTGTATTTGTTTTAATTCCGGACGATATTGGTAAGCCCAAGCGAGACATTTCTCCAGATTTAATTCTTTGGGAAAAGTTTTTAATTCTCCTTTTAAAGTTAGCTCAGTATTCAATTCTAAACCAATTACATCAAGGAGTTGAAATTTTGTTTGTTTAAATTCATATTCAGCATTAGCAAAATTATTTCTCAATTTATTCCGGTGGAAAGAAATTTTTCTTTCTTCTTCAAGAGAAATACGTTCTTTAATTAACTCAAGATAAATCTGTTCCACAAAACTAAAACTATTCTCATAGAGGTGCTTTTTCTCTTTTGCCAATAGACAATCATAGAACGCTTTTCTTGTCTGATAAATTATTTCATTTTTTTTTCGTTCAGTTTGCATTTCTACTCTTTTTAGGTTCATCTGGGCTAACTTTTTTGTATTCGTAATTCGCCCGCCAGTATAAAGATATTGAGTTAAAGAAAATCTGGTTGCAAAGTAATCTTCTGGTTTCAAACCTGTATAAGGAAGAAAGACAAAGTTATACGGAAGACCCGGCTTTTTCTCTGCATCACCGGTAGCCATATAACGAAAATAGTTAAAATCAAAATCTAAATTAGGATAAAAAAAAGCGTTTGTTTCCCGAATACGCTGCTGGGCAACTTCATATTCTTTTTTTAGCAAAAGCAAAGATTCATTATTTAATAAAGCAAGACGAACACACTCCTCCAAGTCAAGAGTTCGTTCGGGAATAATTTCTTCTCCGTAAAGAAGCAAACAAGTAAAAAGTAAATAGCCAATTGCAAAGAGCAAATAGCCTTTTTTCATTTCTTTCCTCTTTTGAGGTAATCACCTCTTAATCCCGTAGAAAATTTACGGGATAAAGCAAGAATCCGCAGAGGTAAACCAAAAAGATTAATGAACCCTTGAACATCTTGTAGTTGGAAACTTTTGAGGTAATCACCTTTTATTTTCTCAAAAGTTGCTAATTCCTTCCAGTAAAGAGAAGACAGTGAAGAACGAGCAACAATTTGACAATTACCTTTATATAATTTCAATTTTATTCTTCCAGTAACATTTTTTTGGGTAACCCTAATGAAAGCATCAAATGCTTCCCGTAAAGGTGAATACCAGAGACCATAATAAACCAATTCCGCATAGCGTAAAGCAATCAATTCTTTATAATGTAAAGTTTCTCGTTCTAAAGTTAAAGATTCAAGTTCACGATGTGCCAAATGAAGGAGAGTTAATCCCGGTGCTTCATATATTCCGCGTGATTTTATTCCGGTAATCCGATTTTCTACTAAGTCAACTATACCGATTCCATTCTTACCTGCAAGATAATTTAATCTTTTCAATAGCTCCGTACTACTGTATTTTTTACCGTTAATTCTTACTGGAGTACCTTCTTGGAAATCAACACTTAAATAGGTAGGTTTAGAGGGTGCTTTCTCCGGAGGAATTGCCATTTTAAAAATTTCTCCTTCGGGCAGAGAGGATAAATCTTCTATAATTCCGCCTTCAAAACTTGTATGCCCCAAATTTTGGTCAATAGAATATGGTCTCTCTTGAGTAACCGCCACTGGCAGATGATGTTTTTTTGCATAAACAATTTCTTCAGTACGCGATTTTATCTCCCATTCCCGCCAAGGAGCAAGAATTTTCACCCCGGGAAGTAAAACCTGAAAAGCAAGTTCAAATCTTACCTGGTCATTACCTTTTCCGGTGGCACCATGAGCAACTGCATCGGCTTTTTCTTTTTTTACAATTTCGGCAACTTTTTTTGCAATTAAAGGACGGGCTAAAGCCGTGGCTAAGAGATATTTCCCTTCATATATAGCGTTAGCCTTTAATGCTGGCCAGAGATAGTCTTCAACAAATTCCTTTTTTGCATCAAGAAAATAAAACTTATCCGCACCACTTTTTAATGCTCTTTCTTTCAAGAGGGAAGGATTATCCTTCTGCCCGACATCAACTGCACAAGCAATCATTGTACATTGATATTTCTTTTTCAGCCAATGCAAAATTACTGAAGTATCTAACCCGCCAGAATAAGCAAGGACAATTTTTTTTATCCTTTTCATTTTTAACCTCCAAAAAAAATTAACTCATTTTAGTAGCTAAAATTGAGGCTGTTACTTAACTCATATTTTGTCATTCTGACCCACCAAATCAGTGGGGAAGAATCTCGTTTAAAGACGATGTTTTATGAGACCCTTCTCCCGACGTGACGTCGGGGTCAGGGTGACATATTGCCTTCGGCAATGGTGTCAATTTTATCACAAGAATATCGGTTTGTCAAAATTTTTTTTACTGGCTTTTATTCAATTTTTCTTGAGCAAAAGATAAATATTTTTTTGCTTCTTGATGATTAGGATTTATTCTTAACACTTCCAGAAAATTTTTTACTACTAAATCCCATTCATTTTTCTTCCAGTAAAGCACTCCTAAGTTATAATAAGCATCAGCAAAATCCGGTCTTAATTGTATTGTTCGTTGATAAGATTGTCTTGCTTCTTCATTTTTACCCATTTTCTCATAAACTACACCTAAATTGTTGTAAGCATCAGCAGAATCAGAATACAATTTAATAATTTTTTCATATAAATGTATTGTCCGTTCATAATTACTCTTACGAAAATATATCGCCGCTAAAGTAAATAAACTACGATAATATAATTCTCCTTGATTTCCTTCTTGGAAATAGTAATACCGTTGCGGCAAAAAATTTGGGTTAATTTTTTCTACTTTCTCGTATTCAAGAAGAGCCGTTTCTTCTTTGCCTTCTATTACATAAAGACAAGATAAAGTAAAATGAGCAACTGGATTATCGGACTGTAAGATAAGTAACCTCTCTGCTTCTCGTTTTGCTTCATTCAAATATCCATTATTCAAATAAAATTCAGCTAAATTTTCATGTGCATCAATATCAGTAGTAACATTATAAACAAATATTGAATAGCCAATTTTTTTTATTAGTTTTTTCTTTTTTAGCCAATCAAAGAGATTACGATCCGGAGAATAAATGGAATGCAGTATATTCACACTTATTGCCAGTAATTCTTTCTGTGGATTAAGTAAATTTATCTTTCTGCTCATTCGTGGTACTGCAACATAAAAAGGTAATTTTTGGTATTCAATCTTATAATAATCCGGATTTGCTGAACCAAAATAGCCAAGTAAAATCTCCGGATTACCTTCCTCTTCTAAATATTTTTTTAACCCTTTCAAATCCTGTCCCCAGTCAATATTTGAATCCGCCAGATATTTCCAACCATTATCCGGACCACCGACAAATTCGTTAAAGTAAGCTAAATAATGTGGATAAATCCTTAAAGAAGATATTAAATACCAGATACCAGTTAGAAAGATTAAAACAAATTTCAGTAATACCTTTTTCGTTTGGTATTTAACCACACTACTTAAAAGAATAAAGAGAAATGGATAAACCGGTAAAATATACCGCAGTCCAATTTGTTTTTTACTTAAAGAAGCATTTAAAAAAATTAAAATTATCGGAATTAACAAAAAGTAATCGTCTTTAAGAGACAATTTTTTTCGTAGAAGAAAATAGAAAATTAGCAATACTATTATTGATATTGGGGTCTTCAGCAAAAAAGCAACTAAATAATAATACCACCAGCCGGTATTTGAATACTTACCAAGAAGAAATGAAGTATGACCACTGGTTGCTTCGGAGATTATCCTCTTCAATCCGATAAAATAATTTTCAAAAGAAGTAAATCTATAGGTGATAATTAGAATTAACATTGCAAGAAAAAAAACTAAAATGAAACCACGCAGAAAATTTTTTCTTACCTTATTTTTGAACCAAAAATAAAAATAAATGACGAAATAAATCGGGAAAAGGATAACCGTAGTAAACTTACTGGCTAAGGCTAAACCTAAAGACATACCAGCAAAAATGAGATTGAATTTATTCCCTTCTCTTAAAAGTTTCCAAAAACTGTATATACTTAAGAAGATAAAACAACTTGCCGCTAAATCAGTGGTAACTAATTGCGAATGGGCTAAAATATTCGGACAGAAAACATAAAGAAATAAAGCGAAAATCGCCGATTTTGAATCATAAAGTTCTTTCGTCCATTTAAAAATAAAAAAACCTAAAAACATCGCTAATAATACCGTCGGTATTCTACCCCAGAAAAGTAATTTATCCGCATCAATTCGGTTACGGTAAACAAACTCTTCACTAAAACGCCACTCTCGTGCTTCTCTCCAAGAGAAATGTTCCAGAGGTAAAGAGGGATTAAGAAATAAGATTGGTAAAGCGTTAAGCATTTTCATCAATGGTGGATGTTCTATATTCATTCGGTAATCACCAGTTTTTAAATAAGAATAACCCGCGGCAAGATGTACTCCTTCATCAGAAGTTAGCGATTTTTCTTTCAAGCTGGTAACTGCCTGAACAAAAAATATGCCTAAAAGAAAAAAAACAATTAAATAAATTTTAAAATCTGTTTGCATCGGTCTTTTATCTGTCTGAATCAGTCTTTTATCTGTTCGCATCGTTTTAATGTAAAAACCTTATTCTCAGCAAATCAATCAACATTTTAAAACTATCAAAAACTGGGTGCACCCGGGAAGCCGGCGAATTTATCCAGCGGATAGGTACTTCTTTTATTTTATAATTATTCTTTTTTGCTAAATAAAGTATTTCTACATCAAAAGCAAAACGGTTAATCTTACTTAAAGCAAAAATTTTTTTTGCTACTTCTTTTTTAAATAACTTGAACCCACATTGGGTATCAATAAAATCTGGTAAACATATAAATTTAACGAATTTGTTAAATATCTTTCCCATTATTTCCCGATAGAAAGGTTGATGGACAATTATTTGCGAATCTTTTAAACTGCGTGAACCAATTGCTCCATCGTATCCTTTCTCTAACCAAAAGAGGAGTTTATCTAACTCTTCAATTGGTGTAGATAAATCAGCATCACTAAAAAGTAAATACCCGCCTTCCGCCAGAAGCATTCCTTTTTTCACACTGTAACCCTTACCGTATCGTTTTTCATTGAGAATAATTTTTATTTTTTTATTTTCTTTAGCCAATTGTTCAACTATTTCTTGGGTTTCATCCTGACTACGGTCATCAATAATGATAATCTCATAGTCGTTGCCAAACTTGAGGTAATCACCTCTTTGAGATAAATAAGAAGCGATGGATAAAATTGTCTTTTCAATTCTTTTTTCTTCGTTATAGGCAGGAATAATCACACTTAAGTTCAAGGAAGTAATTACCTCGGAAATTGAGAAAATACTGTATCCAAAATATTGATCGCTTGGTCAACATCTTTCTTATTGATAATCAATGGTGGAAGGAAACGGATAACTTTTTCCTGTGTACAATTAACCAAAAGTCCCTTTTCCAAACAGGCAGAGACAATTTTTTCGCCCAGTCCGCCTGCCTGCCCCGTTGAGCGGTGCGAGGCCGGGGAGGCGGATATTTCTAAAGCAAGCATTAAGCCGACACCCCTAATTTCTTTGATAAAATTATATTTCATTTGTAAATTTTTCAAATGCTGATAAAAATATCTACCCACCTCTCGCACCTGAGAAAGAAGTTTAGGGTCAAGTAATTTCAATACTTGCAAACTTGCACTGCAGGCAACTAAATTACCACCAAAAGTTGAACCATGGTCACCGTAGGCGAAAAGATTCGCTACCCGTTGATTAGCAATCGTCACTCCCAGTGGCAAACCACCCGCTATTCCTTTGGCTAAGGTCAAAATATCTGGTTTTACTCCGTAATGCTCGTAAGCAAAAAGTTTACCCGTCCTTCCTAAGCCGGTCTGGATTTCATCAAAAATCAAAAGAAGATGATGGGTTTGAGCAAGATGTTTCAAACCTTGGATAAATTCTTTTTTGGCAACATTTACTCCACCTTCACCTTGAACTAATTCAACCATAATCGCACCGGTCTTCGGACCGACTAACCTTTTCACTGAATCTAAATCGTTAAATTTTGCATACTTAAATCCAGGAACAAGCGGTTCAAATCCGTGATGAAATTTCTTTTGTCCAGTTGCAGTCAATGTTGCTAATGTCCTTCCGTGAAACGAATTCTCAAAAACAATTATTTCATATCTCTTTGCTCTTTGCTCTTTGTTCTTCGCTAATCCCCTCCATTTTCGGGCAAGTTTTATTGCACATTCATTTGCTTCCGCACCGGAATTGGAAAAGAATACTTTACCCGGGAAACTCAATTCAATAAGTTTTTTTGCTAAGAGAATTTGTGGTTTCGTGTAATAAAGATTACAAGTATGCACTAAATCTTTCAGTTGTTTTTCTACTGCTTTAATAATTTCTGGATGATTATGTCCAAAAAGGTTCACCCCTAAACCGGAGAAAAAGTCTAAATAGCGTTTACCTTTTTCATCCCAAAGATATTGCCCTTTACCTTTCACTAAAACTACCGGATTTCGTTTAAAAACTGGCAAAAAATACCTCTTTTCTAACTCAATGAGATTCATCTCAATAGACACTTTTTCCCCTCTCTACTCTCCTCTCCCTCAAGGCCCGTTCTCCGTAGTAGAATTACTACGAAGGATGAAGGAGAGGAACAAGGTGAGGGTTTCATTGTCTTATCCATGTTCCGGAATTAAATTTTTTCATTCCGTCCGTGACAATGACTTTTTTTACACCTTTTTTAATTGCTTCTGCAGCTGATTTAAGTTTGGGAATCATCCCTTGAGAAACAGTTTTTTCTTTAACCACTTTTTCAATTTCTTTTAAATGAATTGCCGGTATAATTTTCCCCTTTTTATCTAATATTCCCGGTTTGTCAGTCAAGAAAATAAGCATCTTCGCACCTAAACTTATTGCCAGAGCACTGGCTAAAGTATCCGCATTGATATTCAAGGTAGCACCTTTTTCATCAATTCCTACCGAAGAAATTACCGGGATTATTTTTTCTCTTAGAAGTAATTTAAGTAGATTGGTATTTATTTTTTTCGGTTTACCTACTAAACCTAAACCTTCAATCTTTTCCGCAATAACCATGTGGACATCTTTCCCCGATAGACCTACGGCTTTAATGCTGGGGACAATTTTCTGTGCAAAAAGATTAATTTTGTTAACCAAATCCTTATTTATTTTTCCAGAAAGTAACATTTCCACAAATTCTATTGTTTTCTGGTCAGTGTATCTTAATCCATTAACAAATCTACTTTTTATCCCTATCCTTTCTAAACTTTTAGTAATTTCCGGACCACCACCGTGAACAACTACTACCGGTATTTTTTGGCTAAGTTCAACTACCTGCTTGAGAAGATGACTCTTTTTCTTTTCTTCAATTAAAGTTTTACCACCAAGTTTAATCACTACTACCTTGCCCTCCGTAGTAGTATTACGAAGGAGTGGTGAGTCCAATTTTTTCATCATCTATCCTTTTAAACTGATAAAAAGATAAAATTGTATTGCCGTATTTTTCCCAACGAAAAAGTTGGTGAAAGAAATATTCTTCAGGTAATTTTTCCCGAAAATGATGCTGACAAATTACCCATCCTTTTTCAGTTAAAATTTCCTTCTGGGCAATTATCTTTAAGGTAGGTAAAATGAGTTCCAATTTGTAAGGTGGACCAAGAAAAATGAGGTCAAATTTCTTATCTTCGGGCAATCCCTGAAGAACATCCCTTTTCCATACTTTTGCTTTTTTATCAAAACCTAATTTCTGAAGATTCCCTTCAATTACTTTTACTGCCGTAGAATCTTTTTCAATAAAAATAACCTCTTTTGCTCCCCGGGATAATGCCTCAAGACCAACACTTCCCGTGCCTGCATATAAATCAAGAAAAACTGCATTTTTAATTTTGTTACCAATTATGTCAAATAACGATTTTTTAATCCTCGCTAACAGCGGACGAACGGTTTTTCCTTTTAGCGATTTAATTTTTCTCCCTTTAATTTCTCCCGCAATAACTCTTATTCCCATCAAACCATCCAACTATCCAACCAACCAACTACCCATCCTATTCCCCAATGATTTGCACAATAACTTTTCTTTCTCGGGGACGATTGTCAAAATCAACCAAAATAATCTGTTGCCAGGTGCCAAGAATCATTTTTTTGTCTTTCAACGGAAAAGAGCAATTTGAACCTAAAAATGCCGCACGAATATGGGCATAACCATTAAAATCACCCCAAGTGGAATTATGGGCATATTCCATTTTTTCCGGCATCAGCCGTTCAAAAGCATTTTTCAAATCTTTCACTAAACCCGGCTCGTATTCAATCGTCGTAATCCCCGCAGTTGAACCAACCACAAATACCGTAACCAACCCGTCAGAAATTTTACTTTTCTTAACTACTTCTTCTACATCTTTGGTGATATCAACAATTTCCGTATGCCCTTTAGTTGAGAAACTCAACTCCTGAGTAACAATAGTCATTTTTTCTCCCTAAATAATGAGAGCAAATCGCTCTGTATTTCACCAGGTATTTCATATTTTACTGCTTTTTTCTTTTTATGAAGCAAACAAATTTCTCCTTTTTCTAATTCTAATGGGGCTTGTGGAATAACAAATGCGTCTTTAATTTTATCCCAATCTTTATCTCTTACTGTCATCACATTATCAAGGTAAAAATCCCTCCTCGTCACTTCATAAGTAATGGTCACATCTTTTAAAATATCTTCTAAATGTTTTATTTATTTGTTTTATCTCAGATTTCCCAAATTTCGAATTCAGAAGATTCAACAATATTCGTTCGTCTATAAATTTATCTTTATAAAGGTTAATAATAATTTGCTTTTTAGTTACACACCCTTTCTCCATTTTATTCTCTCCAGGATCTACTGTTCCTCTTGTGAAGTTGTATCTGCTTATTGCTCAAAATCCCTAAAGATTTTCTCAAATAAAGGCCTCAATGTTGGAATATCCATTTTGACCGTGTTCCATACTCTTTTCAAATCGACTCCAAAATATTCATGGATTAGTTTGTCCCTCATTCCTGCCATATCTTTCCAAGGCATCTCAGGGTAATGGTTCTTCACTGAATCGGGTATTTTTTTCACCGCTTCCCCGATAATTTCTACAGCTCTTGTAACAGCGTAAATTGTCTTTTTATCTTTTACAAAATCATCGTATTCTATATCCTCCACAAATTTCATAGCATCATCCATAGCCCCAATAATATCCTCAAGATAATCTAAAAATTCCTCTTTCATATGTTTACTACTTCTTCCAAAATATATTTTCCTATCCTTGGTTTTAGTGCATTTTTTTCAACCAAATCCACCTTAACTTCCAATGTTTCACTCAGATAATTTTCGAATCTAACAAAATCCAAAAGACTTAGACTTGCCGACTCCTCAAACTCAACTAAAATATCAAGATCGCTCTCTTTGTTTTCTTCCCCTTTTATGTAAGAACCAAAAACACCAATTGTCTTTACTTTAAATGTATCTTTTAGTAATGGTTTTAATTCTTCTAATTTCTTCTTTATCTCTTCTATGTTTTTCATCAGTTATTCCTTAATTTTTTCCCTAATCACCTCTTTTGCCAGATTACTGGTGGAGGTGATGGGATTCGAACCCACGACTTTCCGCACGCCAAGCGTTCTTTTTTTAAAGAACAAATTGGTTAACAACTTTCAGAAAGAATTTAACCCTAAATCCCACTATCAAAAATTTTTGTTTTTCCTACTCCTCTTTCAAACAACAAAATAAATAGATATACGATAGATTCTTATGAGCAATTTAACGGATTTTTATTTGTATATAACTCCGATATAGAAACTAATAAAATGTCCATTATATTTTGCTTCTTCTATATCTCTTTGGAAAACAAACATATATGACAATTCTGGCCGGAGAGAAAAATTCTTATGTATTTTTAATTTCAGACCTAAAGTAGCTACTGCTGTCGGATCTAAATTTGTAAAATTATCATCAGATGAACTGACCTTCTCAAAAACTCCACCTAACCCGAATTTAAGAAAAGGATAATATCTTGCTGACCAAGAATAATATTTAATATAGGATAAGGTAATTGGAATCATTAATAATTTAGTTTTGTTATCTTCTTTTTTGGTTTGTTCAGTGATTCCCACATTTATTTGAAAAGGAAATAAAATTCTTGATGTCTCTAAAAAAATATTCCCACATATTCCTGTATTCAGTAAATTGCCCAATTCGCCAACAGCACTAATTGAACCAAAATTTACTCCTATTCCTGCCTCAAGTGGCAGTGTCCAAAAAATAATAACCAGAAATATAGATAAAAATCTTTTCATCGCTTATTCAAAATAAAATTGGTGTTCTGGACAATTACAAATATTTGAAGTACTCCTTTCAAAACCAGCATTCTGATAAACTTCATTTAATTTCTTTCTCACCTCTTCCGCTAAATAGGGAACAGGACACACCCAATGCCCATTTCTCTTCACCCCAAAGTGCACACATTGGTCAATATAACCTACTTCCCGACTGCCCAGATATCCTATGATATTCCCTCTTTCCAGAGACTCGTATAATCCGGCTGCCATTTTCTTTAGCGGTTCAAATAAATAAAGGAGAGTATATTCACTGTTATATTTCAACTCAACAGACCGAGTTACAGAATAGTTGTCGTGGTCTTCTACTATTGTTACGATAATGCCAGGCGACGCTGCTATAAACGGTGTACCTTACATCCGCTCCGATATCTATACCATAGTGTACACCACCCGGCATATCCGGATGGACTGTACCATAGACGCTGCCCACTCTTTTAATATTTTCCAGAGCCAGTGGAGTCCCGATAACAAAATCTTCAGAAAGATATTCTTTTTGACCAATGATATTGAATAGAGGCGCTCTCTCACACGAACTAAGAAGAATACAGACCAGCACAAATGAAAATAGTTTAGACCATTCCTTCCAAGATAAAGTAGATATTAGATATTTCAAACTCTCCATTTTAAAACGCACCTTCGTTAAACAATTGAAACTCAGATTTATATTTTTAAAATTCGTTCTACTCATTACAGGACTGTCCGTGACCCCGTATAGAATTTTATTCTCCGAGGTTTTACAGACTGGAGGCGAGGGGATTTGAACCCCGCACTACAACAAAAGTTGAGTGCGGGACAAGCCCCTGACCTCCCCGCACCAATTTCCTGGAGCGGAAGGGACTCGAACCCTCGACCTGTCGCACGCCAAGCGACCGTTCTCCCAACTGAACTACCGCCCCAATAAATTGGTGCGGGGCTGTTCTCCCACTGAACTACGCCCCCGTCGTCGCTACTGCTCCTCCACAAGGGGAAACCAAGGTTTCCCCATTTCATCGTCGTTTCGTCCCGTAAAACGGGACTTCACTGAACCCTTTCCTTTATAAAGAAAAGTAATTTATAGATAATTTAATTTTTTCCTCAAGTAAAAAGTCAAAGTTCCGAGCGCAATTTAAATATTTTTAGGCAAAAACAAGACTGCGCAGGGTTAAAAACAAATTAGCCTCATCTTAAATTTGTTTACCGAAGCAGACGCAGTTTTTGCCGACTCCGACATAACATCGGAGGAAAAATATTACTGGAGCGAGGAACTGACTTTTTACCTCAGAAATATATAATTATTAAATATTTTAGTCAAAATACTCGTTTTTGTCAACTGATGAGGTTTCGTAAAATAGTTAAATTGCGTTTATCTGCAGAGGGATTTTTTTTGGGGGTTTCCAAAATTGCCGGAAGGTTTTTGAAAACCGGATGATTCAAAATGAGACGAAAACCTTCTAAACCAATGTATCCTTTACCGAGATGTTCGTGACGGTCAATTTTTGAACCAAGCGGTTTTTTTGAATCGTTGATATGAAGGAGTTTAATTTTATCCAGACCAATAAATTCGTCAATTTCATCAACTGTTTTTTTTAACCCTTCTCTTGTTGAAATTTCATACCCGGCAGCATAAGCATGACAGGTATCAAAACATATACCTATTCGTCTTTTTTCTTTAATTTTTTCAATTACCGAACCTATTTCTTGAAAATTCCAGCCAATTTTTCGTCCACCACCAGAAGTATTTTCAATTAGGATAACAACTTTGTTTTTTATTTTTTTTAATATTAAATTGAGTGCATTACTTAACCGTTTACCTCCCTCTTCGGATGTACTGCCCTCGGAGTAACTTCCCGGATGGAAAGTAAGGTAGTCGGCACCAAGTAACCCGGCATATTCTAAATCTTCAATAAAGACCTTTAATGAATGTTGGTAAAGTTTTTTGTCTTGACTACAAAGGTTAGGTAAATAGGGAGTATGTAAGGTAAGTGGGTAAATGTCCAAAAATTTTTGTCTTTCTTTAAATTTTTTGAAGTAATCACCCCTTATTTCTAAATTATCAATTTTGCGTCTATTCCATACTCTCGGACTGCGAGTAAAAAATTGTATTGTTTGACAATGTAAATTTTCCGCTTCTTCTAAGGCACCTAAAAGACCATGAGCAATTGAACAATGGACACCGATACGCATTAAATTCAGTAATTAAGTGAGGAAGTGAAGAGTGAGTAAGTGATGAAGTGAGTAAAATATTGACTACACTCTTTTTTTAGTTTATAATAACTTCGTTCCCCTTGATTACTTAATCACTTTCTCACCGAATTACTGGTATTAATGCCGAAGTGGCGGAACTGGCATACGCGCGGGTCTTCAAACCCCGCACCTTTAATTACGCATAAGCCGCGATGGCGGAACTGGTATACGCGCCGGTCTCAAAAACCGGTGGCTTTTAAAAAGCCGTGTGGGTTCGAGTCCCTCTCGCGGCATAATACCCAAAGGTGCGGGGCAACTCCCACCTTCGGCATACAAAGTATGTCGAAAACCAAAAAGAGAACAAAAAAGGTGCGGGGCAACTCCCACCTCTGGCATTTTTGTTTGGTTTTATCTGTGTAATCCCTGCCCGACGAATTGGCAGGCGGGCGCCTTTGGCGGAAAATTTCTAACGGGGTTAATCTGCGGTCCTTCGTTTTCGGCGAAAAATTAAAAGTAAAACTATCCCGGTAATAAAACCGCCGATATGTGCCCACCAAGCAACACCGCCAGTTTGACTACCTAAAGTAAGTGTGCCACTGAACATTTGGAGAAGAAACCAAAACCCAAGAAAAAAGAATGCGGGGATTTCTACCAAACGCATAAAAAAACCGAAAGGAATTAGGGTTAAAACCCGTGCAGTCGGATAAAGCAGAAAGTAACTTCCTAAAACACCAGCAATTGCGCCACTGGCACCAATTGTCGGCATACTGGAATGGATATTAGTCAGCATTTGCCCGAAACTTGCCGTTAAACCACAGAGAAGATAAAAAATTAAATACCTCCAATGTCCATACCAATCTTCTATATTATCCCCAAAAATCCAGAGATAAAGCATATTCCCGCCAAGATGCATCATTCCACCGTGCAAGAACATCGCACTAAAAAGAGTAGGAATTTTTGGTAGAGGGTTACTCAGGAAAACAGAAGGCACAAATCCCCAGCGGAGAATAAATTTCTCTAACAAACCCGCATTTAAAAGCGCAACTTCATAAAGGAAAACACCTACATTAAAGAAAATAAGCAGGTAATTCATCCAAGGACGAGTACTTGAAGGGATATTATCCCTTAAAGGTATCATTTGAGGTAATCACCCCTTTCATTCCTCCAGATTATTTAGTTTCTTTATTCCCCAGAAAATCGGCAGAAAAAAGGTTAGCAGACTGAGAAGAAGAAACGAAATTACTACCCAGAAAATTACCGGGTAATTAAAAGGATTTATTTTCCCAAGTTTTTGATAAAAGTACATTCGCATTGGCCAAGCAAGTAAACTGAGACTTAAACCAATATAAAAAAGTGCATTCAAGATATAAAATATACCTCCCGGGGAAGTTTCAATCTGGGGGATATTCTCAAATTTAAATTTGGGATAGATTGCTCCCAAACCAAGAGCAAGACCAGTCAAAACGAAAGCAAAAAAAATAATTACTGAAGTAGAAAATAAAAAAACTAAACGCTCAACTTTCAAGAAAAGATTAGAAAATATACCAATAAAAAAAGAAAAAGTTATTAAGGGTAAAAAAGTAAACAAAAATTTTGTAAAAAAAATTTTTTTTCCACTCAATGGTGCGGAACGTAAAATCCAAAAATTTTCTCCTTCTAAACTTATGGCCGGAAAAGCAAATCTTAAAGCAACTGCCGAGACAACAAAACCAGCTAAACCGATATTGAAAAAAGCGATTAAATTTTTCAAATAGAATGTGTCCAGAGGCAGACGATAGAGATTGAAAAGGTAGACCAAAAGTAAGGGTATCAAAAGAAATATCTGCACCCATTGATTCGTATCGCGGAAGAATGTTTTTATATCTTTAACTAAGATTGGCTGTTTTTTATTCAATAGTCCCTCATCAAAAACTAAATTTTTTCTCCTTTTTGGACAGGATAGACTACTTGCACCCTGCAAGTTTATCCAAGCCGGAAAATAGATTTGTTCAGCAAGAAAATAAACTAAAAAGAAAACGGTTAATCCGCAACCAAAGAGAAGTAAAAAATAAAACCTGAAATCAGCAAAATTCGCTGTCGTCCAAGCATTAATCGCTCCGCTAATCCACCAAGAAGGTAAATATACTGCGGTCGGTGCTTGAATAAAAGTTAAATATTGGACAACTTCCGTAAGTTTGTCCGGATTGGCCAATTGTTCCGGTTGAAGCAAACGAATAAGTAGATAAATTATTCCACCTAAAAATACAGTAAAAATGAAAAAAATATTCCGTAACCGTGGGGAAGGAAAAAAATAAATTAAAAAAAGGGCAATTACTATGCCGACACTACTGGCGAGAAGAAAAAAGGGTAAACTTAAGAAAAGAATGTTCAAATAGAAAGAGATACTTAATTTTTCTACATAACCGTAAGCAAGAAGTAAAGGTAAAAGAGTTATCCCGACCATCCAGGAAGAATAAAATATTGTATGCAAGAATTTGTAAACAAAGATTATTTTTGGCGGTAGTGGAGTAAGAAAAAGAAAAGATAAATCTTTAGCAAAGAAAAATGTGGTTAAGGAGGTAATTAAACTTGAGAAAATAAGCATCAGAAAAAAAAGTAAAAAAATCATCGCTAAAAGTTTCAAAGTTAAAATCTTACCAATCAAAGGGATGGTTTGCAGATACACAAAAATACGCCGAAATCCAAAATACATTCCGACGAAGAAGAAAATAGTAATCAATGTAAAAATAAAAAATTTAATTAAATCAATAAAGGTTAACCGTTTGAGGATATTATGCCACATTTGCCATTTAATTTTCAAAAATAAAATAAATTGTCTCATTTTTTTTCTAAAAAAATTGCTCTTTTTGGTTATCCGGTTAAACGAAAAAAAATATCCACCAAATCACCATCAACTTGTGCTTGTCGCCGTAATTGTTCAACTGTACCAAGAGCAATTAGTTTCCCTTGCCGGATGATACCAATCTGCTGACAAAGTTTTTCGGCAATTTCTAAGATATGCGTACATAAAAAAATTGTTTTCCCTTCTTGAGCAAATTTTAAAAAAATTTCTTTCACCATTCGGGCAGTCTGTGGGTCCAAACCAACTAAAGGTTCATCAAGAAAAAGGAATTTTGGCTCTCGCATGATAATCCCAGCAAGGATTAATTTCTGTCGCATTCCTAAAGAGTAAGTTTCAATCAGTTCATCAGAAAAATCGGATAGATTAAACATCTCCAATAAATCAAAAATTCGTTCATTTATTGATAAATTAAGATGGTAAAGATTGGCAAGAAAAAATAAGTATTCTTTCCCGGTTAGTTTTGGGTAAAGGAAAGGATGTTCGGGTAAAAAACCAACAATTTTTTTTACTTTGAGAATATCTTTTTCTAAATCATATTCGTTGACAAAAATTTTCCCGGAATCAGGTTTAAGTAAACCAGTTAAAAGTTTAACCGTGGTAGTTTTCCCGGCACCGTTTGGACCAAGGAAACCAAAAATTTCACCCGCCTTAATCTCCAGATTAAGATTATCTACAGCAACTAAAGGACCAAATTTTTTGGTTAGATTTATGGTCTTAATCATTATTCTTTTTTATTTTCGTTTTTCTCCTTTCCGAAAAATAATCCCCCGCAAGAGATTTGTCTTTTTACTTTATACTTATGAACTTGCAGTTTTGGCTGTTCTTCCAAAAAATTATTCCCTATTTAAGTAAAACAATTTTCAAAAATAACGCAGAAAGAAGGGGTAAGGCTAAATTATCACTAAAAGGCAACGGCATAGGGAGCATTTCAATTATTGTAGCAAGAAGGGCGACACTGACAGCAAGTTTAAAATCAAAAAAAACTAAACCAATCAGTAAGCAAATAATAAAACAGGCGAGACTACCTTCTAAACTTTTTTTACCAATTTTTATTTTCCCGAATTCTAAACCAACTAATCCGGCAAGACCATCACCGAAAACCTGACATCCTAAAGCGGTGAGAACTATTCTTCTATCCGAAAAAAGAAGCATTGTAAAAAATGCACCGTAGACAGTGAAAGTTGCCGCTGAAGGAAGTACCTCCTCCTCAGGACGGTAAAGACCGCCAAAAAGGGATAAAAGGAAGCGGTTTAAGTGAGGGTAATGAGGACGTAAAAATTCAAATAAAGAGGCGAGAATGAAGGCTAACCCCATTATCCAAAGCATTGTTGTTCGCGGTAAAATGGAATATCCAAAGATATACAATGACCCTGCGGAAAGATGAAAAATTTTCCGTCTTAATTCTCTCTTATTTAATTTTAATTGCCCCATTTTTACCACAGTGTTGAAAAAATCTTTAACCTTTCTGATTCCAGCAATTTTAAAATCCGATGACAGCAATATAACCAAAGATGGTTTATCACCGTAATCGGCACCCCTATCGCTGAAATCAAAGACTGCTGGGTTCTTAACCGTCTTTTTTACTCGAGCATATATTCCTCAAAAGGGATGCCCTTTTTTCGTAGTTCTTCTCTCCATTTTTCTTTTGCCAAAGGCATTTTTTCACGGGCTAATCTTACCCATTTTGATTCCGGGGGAGAAAAAAGTTCTACTGTGGTTTGATACCAAAAATAGGCATATTTAATTGCTGATTCTTCTTTCTCCCGTTCATTTTCATACTTTAGAATATTCAATTTTTTTTCGTACTCTTCCGGTTTAATTTTTCTTTTTTTTAACCCTCTATCTAACTTCATTTTTTCTTGAGCAAATTTTTCTTCCAAATTTTTCTTTTTTAACTCCGGTTGTTCATACCAGAACCAGTATTTTTCTCCTTCCTGATAAGCTTCTTTTGCTCTTAACCAGAGGTCAAAATAGATCATTAAATAGACAAAAAAAATCGCCAGAACAATTCCACCAATAATAAATAATTTATTTTTTTTCTTCATTTATTTTTTCCCGATACTCTTCAAGAATTTTTTCATCTTTGGGAATAGTATTCAAGAATTGATGAACCTTAAGAACAAGAATATGCAAATTAACCGGTTTATTAAAAAATTCTTTCACATTTGGTTCCAAGCTAAACAATTCTTTAGTTCCCGGGTCAAGTTTCTTTATCGTCACAATAAAAATTGGTATTGATTTGGCAAAATAATCTTCCTGCAATTTTTTGATTACTTCATAACCACTTAATTTGGGAAGAAGTAAATCCAAAATTATTAAATCCGGTTTACTGTGAATAATTTTCCTAAGCGCCTCTTCACCATCAAATGCTGAACCGGTGCGAAAACCTTCACGGTCAAGAAAATCTACACAAATGTGCGTAAAACCAGGATCATCGTCAACGACAAAAATCATTTTCTCTTTCGGTTCAATTTTTTTGTTCATTTTTTCTTTATCCCTTAACTTGATTTTTTTCGTCAAGAAGAATTATCTTTGGCTTATATTTTATTCTTTCTTTTTCCTCCAAAAAAATATAAGAGAGAATAATCAATTGGTCACCAACTTCACCTAATCTCGCTGCCCCGCCCTGCAAAGCAACTATCCCAGAATTTTTTCTTCCCGGAATTACATAAGTTTCAAATCTTTCCCCATTATTTAAGTTGACTGCAACTACTATTTCATAAGGCAAAATATCCGCTGCCTGCATTATATTTTCATCAAGAACAATGCTACCAATATACTGTAAATTTTTTTCGGTAACCGTTGCCGGTTGAATTTTTGACTTACAAAATATTCTCAGCATTTTTTTTCTCTTTTTTTAACCAAAGTATAACTAAATTAGATGAATTAGTCAAGATTAATTGAAAGTCAAAAAATTTTTACTTGCTTTTTTAAGAAGATTATGGTAAAATCAAAAACTTCTCTTTCTAAAATTGAACAAGGAGGAAGTAGCACAATGGTAGACCTACGAGTTAAGGATGTAATGACCCGGGGAGTAATTACAGTTGACGAGGATGCTTCGGTTAAACAAGCAGTAGAAATTTTAGCCGATTATGATATTTCTGGCTTAGTGGTAACTTACACAAATGGCGAATTAGCCGGTGTGCTATCCGAAATTGATGTAATGAAAGTATTTAACGAGGATTTAGAAAAAATCAAAGTCAAAGAAATAATGCACAGTCCAGTATTCACTATCAGTAAGGAAGAAAGTGTGAAAAGAGCAAGCCAAATAATGAAAGAAAAAAATATTCACCGTTTAGTAGTAGAACAAGAAATTAAGACCGAAAAAGGAGCAAAACATATCCCCGCGGGAATAATTTCGGTCTCGGATATTATTCGAGCAATTGCGGGTAGAACATAAGATGAGAAAAGGAAAAGATAAAATCAGTCAAATACTTGACCGCTACGAAAAATGGACAAGTAATCTTATCTCTATCCTTCAAGAAATACAAAATCTTTATGGTTATTTATCCAAAGACGATTTAGAAAAAATTTCAGAAAAAACAAAAATTCCCCTTTCCAAAATTTACAGTATAGTTACTTTCTACAAAAACTTACATTTGGAAGAATGAGCACACCGAGAATTAACTAATGAGCAAAATAGTTAGCCAAACAAAAATACTACTCCGAAATGTGGATAAAATAAACCCTGAAAAGATTGAAGATTATCTTAAGAATAATGGATATCAAGGTCTAAGAAAAGCCTTTGAACTCGGTCCGAAGGAAGTAATTGGTGAAATAAAAAATTCTGCCCTTTTAGGTCGTGGTGGTGCGGCTTTCCCTACCGGGATAAAATGGGAATCGGTCTACCAAGAAAAGAACTATCCGAAATATGTTATTGCTAACGCTGAAGAAGGAGAACCAGGAACTTTTAAGGATAAAGTTCTTCTGGAAAAAGACCCACATAGTATAATTGAAGGACTAATTATTGCTGGATTCGCAATTAATGCTGAACAGGGATTCCTCTACCTAAAGGAAGAATATCACTCAGCATACAAAATTTTACAAAAAGCGCTAATCCAAGCAGAAAAGAATAATTTTTTAGGTAAGAACATTCTCGGAAGTAGTTTCTCTTTCAATATTGAAATTAGAATCAGTGCTGGTGCATATATTACTGGTGAAGAAACTGCACTTTTTAATGCCTTAGAAGGTGAGCGTCCGATCCCGCGAATTAAACCACCTTACCCAAATAAGTTTGGGCTCTTTGGCAAACCTACAATAATAAATAATGCAGAAACTTTAGCCTATGTACCCCAAATTATTTTGTCGGGTGCTGACTGGTTCAAAAAATTTGGTATCCCGGGAAGTTACGGCACAAAACTTATCTGTCTAAGTGAGGATGTAAAAAAAGTTGGTGTATACGAGATAGAACTGGGTAAATATACACTGAGAGAAATAATTTATGGTTTAGGTGGAAGAATCAAAAAAAATAAAAAAATTAAAGCAGTAATTCCTGGTGGTGCTTCCACACAATTCTTGACCGAAAAAGAAATCAAGGTCAAATATGATTTTGATTCGTTAAAAAAGGTTGGTAACAGTTTAGGTACTGGTGGGATTATGGTTTTTTCTACTGAGAGAAATATCCCTCATCTGGTTAGAGATTTCTTTGCTTTTTATAGCGATGAATCTTGCGGTTACTGTATCCCCTGCCGAATTGGCACAAAAAGAATTTACGAAATACTTACCCGGCTTACTAACGGCAAAATGAAAAAAGATGACTATGAAAATTTGCGTCTCTTAGGTGAGTTAATGAAAGATACTGCAAGATGTGGTTTAGGGCAGGCGTGCGTCAATCCACTTTTGAGTTCGTTAGAAAAATTTAAAAGTGAATATTTAACCCCAAAAAAATGGATAAAATAAGAATCAGTATTGATGGTAAAGAGATAGAAGTAGAAAAAGGAGTAACCATTTTTGTGGCTGCAAAAAGAATTGGGATAGAAATACCACATCTGTGTTATTATGAACATTTAAGTATCAGTGGTGCTTGTCGATTGTGTTTAGTTGAAGTTGAGAGAGAAAAGAATTTAGTTGCTTCTTGTAGTTATCCAGTTAACCGAGAAATAATTGTGCAAACCAACACGGAAAGAGTAACCAAAGCAAGAAGGTTAATTTTAGAACTTATCCTTTCTGACCATCCTTTAGATTGTTTAACTTGTGATTCTGCGGGTGAATGTAAACTCCAAGATTACGCCTATGAGTATGGTGTAAGCCAATCACGTTTTACTGGTGAAACACATCATTATGCAATTGAAAATGCAAACCCTTTTATCGTCCGCAATTATAATAAATGTATTCTTTGTGCCCGCTGTGTAAAAGTATGCGAAGAAGTTCAGGTCTGTGAGGTGCAGGATTTTATTTATCGTGGGTTTAAAACAAAAGTATCCACACCTTTTGGAGTGGCGATGCAAGAAGCAAACTGTATCCTCTGTGGTAACTGTGTAGAGGTCTGTCCTGTAGGTGCTTTAAACGAAAAACAAGCAGAAAAGAAAGGACGGAGCTGGCAGTTAAAACAAGTGAGGACGATTTGTCCTTATTGTGGTTGTGGATGCGGACTTATTCTTCACATTCGGAACAATCAAATTATTAAAATCAGTGGTAACCGGGATAACCCAACCAATTCTGGTTGGCTCTGTGTAAAAGGACGCTTTGGCTTTGATTTTGTAAACCATACGGATAGATTAAAAATACCACTTATTAGAACATCCGAAAAAACTAAAACTGCGGAATTTAAAGAAATAAACTGGGATGAAGCGCTAGATATCATTGCAAACAAATTAAATCAGATAAAAGAAAAATACGGTTCCGATTCTATTGCTGGTCTTGCTTCCGCAAAATGTACTAATGAGGAAAATTATCTCTTCCAGAAATTCATCCGTGCAGTTATTGGCACGAATAATGTTGACCATTGTGCACGGCTCTGTCACGCACCAAGTGTGGTTGGTTTAGCGAAAGCGTTCGGCAGCGGGGCGATGACGAATGCAATTGCTGAAATAAGGAATGCGGATTGTATTCTTGTTATTGGGTCAAATACTTCGGAAACGCATCCAATTGTCGCCCTCGAAATAAAAACAGCAGTAAGAAAAAACAATGCTCAGCTGATTGTTGCTGACCCGCGAAAAATAGAAATGACTAATTTTGCTACGCTTTGGTTACGGCAGAAACCAGGCACCGATATCGCTTTATTCAATGGAATAGCCAATGTAATTCTTAACGAAAAAATATTCAATCAAAAATTTATCAATGAACTTACCGAAGGATTTGAGGAATTTAAGGAAGCGGTTAAAAAGTACACTCCTGATTATGTAGAAAAAATTACAGGTGTGCCAGCGAAAGATATTGTTTTGGCTGCACGGATGTATGCAAAAGCGCAATGCGGGTCAATTATTTATGCAATGGGTATCACCCAGCATACTAGCGGGACAAACAATGTTCTTGTCTTAGCCAATTTGGCTTTACTTACTGGGCATATTGGTCGGGAATCTACCGGGGTTAATCCTCTGCGGGGACAGAATAATGTGCAAGGTGCTTGCGATATGGGTGCTTTACCAAACTTTTTACCTGGGTATCAAAAACTTGACAACCCAGAAGTAAAAGATAAATTTGAAAAATGTTGGCAGGTAAAATTACCGACAAATCTCGGTCTAACGGTCGTAGAAATTTTTAATGCTATCTTAGAAGATAAAATCAAAGCACTCTATATTATGGGTGAAAATGTAATGCTTTCTGACCCGAATATTCAACATGTAGAGGAAGCATTAAAAAAATTAGATTTTCTTATTGTGCAAGAAATGTTCCTTTCCGAAACAGCAAAATTTGCTCATTTGGTTTTGCCAAGTTGTTCTTTTGCGGAAAAAGATGGTACTTTCACCAATACTGAACGACGCGTGCAAAGAGTAAGAAAAGCAATTGAACCGATTGGAGAGAGTAAACCCGATTGGCAAATTATTGTTGAATTAGCACAAAGAATGGGTTATCCGATGCCTAATTATCAAGGACCAGCAGAAATTATGGATGAAATTGCTTCTTTAACTCCAAGTTATGGAGGAATAAATTATTCCCGTCTTGAGAAAGAAGAATTATTCTGGCCCTGTCCAGATACTTCTCATCCGGGGACGAAAATTTTGCATCAAGGAAAATTTACTCGTGGTTTAGGCAAATTTCACCCGGTAGAATACAAACCGCCGGCTGAAGAAACGGATGAAAATTGTCCTTTAATCTTAACTACTGGTCGGATTCTCTATCATTATCATACGGGAACAATGACTCGGCGAGTAGCCGGCTTAAATCAAGTTGTCCCTACGGGATATGTGGAATTAAATCCAGCCGAAGGAGAAAAATATGGCTTGAAAAATGGAGATTTAGTGAAAGTTTCTTCACGGCGCGGGTCAATCGTAACGAAAGCATATCTTACGGAAAGGGTAGCACCGGGTATAGTTTTCATTCCTTTCCATTTTGCTGAAGCTGCGGCTAACATTCTCACTAACGATGCTCTTGACCCGGAGGCAAAAATGCCCGAACTGAAGGTCTGTGCCGTCTCTCTTCATCCAGTCAAAAATTCAAGAAAACAACCAACTATCGGTAGACCATGACCTATCGGAGAGAATTTGTTTCTCATTCGTCTATCAACAAACATACAGAATTTTTCTTGACAATAGATTACAGTTTTTCCTATACTATACAAAGATAAAAATCAAGTAGAAAGGAAACACAATGCCTAAAATTTATATTATTGATGTTACTAATCGTGATGGAGTGCAGACGGCACGTTTAGGTTTAGCAAAATTAGAGAAAACTCTAATTAATCTTTACCTAAACGAAATGGGTATTTTTCAGTCCGAGTTCGGTTTCCCGGTAACCCGGCATGAAATAAATTATCTTAACGCAAATTTAGAACTTCAAGAAATAGGTGCACTTTCACCAATCCACCTAAGTGGTTGGTTGAGAGCAACGGTTAACGATGTAGAAAAAGCATTCACTAATGTTCCAAAAATAAAACATTTAAATATTTCCATTTCTACTTCTGACCAGATGATTATTCATAAGTTCCAAGGTAAACTTGACCATGCGCAAGTAATTAAAGAAATGATTAACGCATTAAGAAAAGCAAAAAAATTAGGTGCCGGGACAGTCGGAGTAAATGCCGAAGATGCTTCCCGAACGAGAATGGAATACCTGATTGAATTCGCCCAAGCAGCAAAAGAAAATGGTGCTGACCGTATTCGTTACTGTGACACACTTGGCTATGATGACCCACAAACAATATACGAGAGAATAAGAATCCTTGCGGAAAAAGTGAAAATACCGATTGAATTGCATTGTCACAATGACCTCGGTATGGCGGTTGGTTGTTCAGTAATGGGCGCAAAAGCAGCAGTTGATGCTGATGTTGATGCGTATATTAACACGACCATAAATGGTGTTGGTGAACGCTGTGGTAATGCCGACCTAGTCAGTTGTATTCTGGCAATAAAAAAGTCAAGCGGATTTAACAATAAGTATACTCTTGATGAACGAATCAATCTAACTAAAGCATGGAAAATTGCTAAATACGCTTCTTACGCTTTTGGTGTACTCATTCCCATAAATCAACCCGCTGTAGGAGCAAACGCTTTTGCTCACGAGTCCGGTATCCATGCTGACGGTGCGTTAAAAGATTGGCGTAATTATGAACTTTACCATTATGAAGAACTCGGTCGTGGTGAACCGGAAATTATTGAAACCGGGAGACAGATTGTCGCTGGTGAATATAGCGGGATTAAAGGATTTCGTAATGTTGCTGGTAAATTAGAAATTGAATTCAAAAGTGACGAAGAGGCAACTAAAATCTTAGAATTAATGCGTTATGCTAATGTGCATACTCAAAAACCTCTTACTGATGACGAACTACGTTTTATTGCTAAATATCCTGAACAGGCAAAAAAAATTCTTACCGTTGCACCCTAACTAATGATTACACAGATTAACCCCGTTAGAAATTTTGGGAATTATCTACTTGAAATAAGAAGATTTCTGTATAATCGCCGAACATCAATAATTTCTAACGGGGTAAAAGACCAGATTTCACAGATTAAACCTGCCACAATATTATATGTAATCGCCTTTATAATCTGTGTAATCTATTTAAAAATCAGTGCAATCAACCGCGCTTACGCAGAAGAGATTCGTAAACCAGTAGTTACTGGACAGTTTTATCCAGCTAGCCCGGAAGAATTAGGTAAACAAATTGAACAATTTCTCTCGCTAGTCAAAGAAGAAAAGAAAGTCAGTGGTGAACTTGTCGGAATCCTTGTTCCTCATGCCGGTTACATTTTTTCCGGGCAGGTTGCTGCTTACGGATTCAAACTTCTTGAACAGAAAAAATTTGATACAGTCATCCTGATTGGACTAGCCCACCGGTATCATCTGGGGAATAAAGCAGTAGTTTATCCACAAGGCTATTTTGAAACACCTTTAGGTAAAGTTAAAATTGATGAAGAGATTGCCAACAAACTTTGTCAACTTAATCCTTTAGAGGTAATCACCTCAATTGAAAAAAATATTCACGCCCATCAAGAAGAACATTCCTTAGAAGTAGAAATTCCTTTCTTACAAAAAATTTATCCAACTAATCCACCGCAAATTGTGCCCATTTTACTCGGTAATCCGGAGCTTGACATTTGTCAGAAAATTGGTGAAACTATCGCTGAAGTAATCAGCAAAGAGCAAAGAGCGAAGAGAATATTACTCCTTTGTTCCACCGATATGTCGCATTATCCAAGTTACGAAGAGGCAAATCGTGTTGACAAAAAAGCACTAACGGTCTTAGAAAAACTTAACCCTGAGGAATTGAAACAAACAACAAATGCCTCCTTGAGAGAAGGAATACCTAACCTGCATTGTGTATTTTGTGCGGAAGGCGCTTTGTTCACCACAATCTATGCAGTAAAAAAATTAGGTGCAAATAAGGTTAAAATTCTTCATTACGCAAACTCAGGCGATGTTCCCCTTGGGAACAAAAACCAAGTAGTTGGATATGCGGCGGTAGCCTTTGTTAAGTCCCCTCAACCTCACCTTCTCCCCTCACGGGAGAAGGAAGGGATGAGGGAAAAGGAGGAGGAAAAAATGGAAAAATCTGAATTTAAACTTTCACTGGAAGCACAAAACGAACTTTTATTTATTGCCCGGAAAAGTATTGAAAGTTCTCTTGCGGGGAAAAAGTTTGAATTCACACCAAAAAGTCAAGAATTAAAAAATTTAGGTGCGGTATTTGTCACTTTACGGAAAAAAGGACATCTGCGTGGCTGTATTGGTACAACTATGGCGCGGCGTTCAATCGCTGAAGAAGTTGCCGAGATGTCCTGTGCTTCTGCATTCCAGGATTACCGTTTTCCACCAGTAGCAAAAGAAGAACTTAAAGATATTAAAATAGAAATTTCTGTCCTTTCTCCACTGGAAAAAGTTAAATCTGCCGAGGAGATTAAACCAAAAGTTCACGGTGTATATCTAAGGCAAGGAAATTATGCTGGACTTTTTTTACCGCAAGTGTGGGAAGAAACCGACTGGACAAAAGAGGAATTTTTATCCAATTTAGCCAGTCATAAAGCGGGATTACTACCCGATGCTTGGAAAGACCCAAAAACCGACTTTTATGTCTTCACTGTTTTTTCTTTTGAAGAGGAATAGTTCGTTTAGCAAACTACCACTTCAGTCTCTAAGCGACCTCTCCTGCCTCTTCGGCAGGTCGCCGATGAGGCGACCCGCTTACTTGATGGACTAACGATGAGGTGGCCACACCTTTCCAACAATAATTACAATAAAGAACCTTTAATTTTTTCTTTCAAGACTTCCCTACCATAACCGGTCTTAAAGAATTCCTCATCACGGAGTGCATCGCTCTTACTTAGAAATGCTTCATAAAAAACAAGTTTGAATGGATAACGGCTCTTTGTTGCTGGAACAGCACCGGAATTATGTGCTTTTATTCTCTTCCTTAAGTCACTTGTGTACTGCCAATATAAAATTTATGGTCTTTTAAACTTTTCAACACATAGACATAATACATTTCCTGAAAATAATTTTAATAAAAAACTATGAAAAAAGCAAAAAATGTTTGAATAAAAAAACCGCCAACATCTTTTAGACATTAGCAGTTTAAATTTTAACCCTATTTTTAACCCCGGGAAAGGCTTGGTTGTTCCAATACCTCAAACCCGGGGAAGAATACATCTTAACAAAAGAAATGGAAAAAGACAAGAAAAAATTTTTAAAATCTTGCAGTAAAACTTACCCGGTGGGTATTGCCGAGGTCAGCGTAGGGAAGGAAAGAGTAGTCAATTTGATAATTTGAAAATTTCAAACCTAAACCAGCACCAAACTTAGTGAATTGGTTATTTCCGCCTGAGGCGGATCCGCCTT
>Ga0315314_1000589_pt1 | contig 38597 bp, 26 predicted proteins | sample TDP9_MG_FD_203631 | JGI IMG/M metagenome (GOLD analysis project Ga0315314, IMG submission 203631) | Freshwater sediment microbial communities from Lake Towuti, South Sulawesi, Indonesia - TDP9 | ecosystem: Environmental > Aquatic > Freshwater > Lake > Sediment | place: Indonesia: South Sulawesi... | reverse complement strand
GGTGCAGGTCCCAACCAACGTAATTCATGGGCTACCTCCTTTGTTAAGTTTAATTCTGCAGGCGATTATATCAAATAATCACCTACAGGAGGTAGCCTTTTCATAATATCACGGTTTCAACCGTGCAAAAATAAGTATAGGTTTGGTTCATCGAACCCATAAACGAGCGGATTTACAAAACCGTACTACGGTGGTGCCGGTTCAAGGCGCTGGTTACGAATTTTATGGTTTTAGGAAGGGAGGATAAATTATGATTCACGGAATGGGAAGATTTCGGAAGAGAAAAATTAGTTTTGAATTATTTCTACTTTCTATTGGTGTTTTTCTCGTTTTTACTTTCAGTGGACTTTCGGCAGGCGGGGAGGAGAACATAGAGATGCTCGCTTTTAATATTTCCAGCCAAAACATTGTGGCTGAGCGTAGCTTGTTTGGTTGGGAATTTGCAAATCCGTCGGGTTTTAAGCTAGACGAAGGCTATCCCCGTCCACGCATTATTACCCCTAATGATGACGGTAGGAACGAAGAGATAACTTTCAGATACGAGAATATCAATGAGAGTAGTATAGTTTGCTGGATTTATGATATAAAAGGTGCAGTGGTGAGACAGCTCGATATCGTTGAAAGCGGGGAAAATAAGTTCACCTGGAATGGCAAAGACGAGGACGGCGATGTAGTTCCCAGCGGAATATATATCTACCAAATAGAAGTAGAAGGCCAATCGATAAATGGGACAATAGTCGTGGCTAAATAGCAAACCATTGTGGGCGCTGGAATCCTCCGATGAAATCGGGGGTCGAATCCGTACCTCCCTTTCGGGAGGATTCCAGCAAATGACTGCAGGCCCAAATTCAATTCGTGCATAATCCTGCGATTGAGGGAAAGATGAAGCAGATAAACAGAAGAGTCATTTTGATCGGTTTTTTGACCATAGCGTGCAGTCTAAGGTCCAGCGTGTCTTTTGGGGATTTTGAGGACCTTGGCACCGGAGCGCGACCCATTGGAATGGGGAGCGCTTTTGTTGGTCTTGTTGATGATATACACTGTATTTATTATAATCCGGCGGGATTGAGTCAACTAACACATAAGGAGTTCACCAGCGGATACGGGAAACTCTACTGCGGACTGGATGATGGTAGTAACCTGGGAAATACATTTATCGCTTACGCTCACCCTATGGAAAAGGTGGGTGGAATTGGAGTGGGCTGGCTGAGTCTAGGGTTGAGGGGTCTTTATAGAGAAGATACATTTATTCTTTCCTACGGGAATAGATTAATTAGTTCTCTCTCTACAGGGCTGACCTTTAAAGTACTATCCAAACGTTACGATAGTAACGACTACACGAAGTCTGACCCCCTTTTTCAGAAAAAAGGTTATTCCAGGGTGGGAATTAGTGGAGACTTGGGACTCTTGTATAATCTTGTTGGGAATATCTTTTCTGGTCTTGCCATCACAGATTTCATTCGACCGAACATGAACTTGAAGGACGAAAGAGATAGGGTCCCGCTGGGAGTGAGGGTAGGTGTTGCTTACAGAGATAGGATTAATTTAATTAATTTCGCTTTAGACGCGGTTTATAGGGAAGAGGAGTTTGACATTGCCGCTGGTGCAGAGAAATGGTTTTCTGCAAAGTCAGTGGGGGTGCGCGGAGGGATAGATATAGGGAGTAATGGATGTAAGAGTTTTTCTCTAGGGGGGAGCTGTGTGGTATCTCCATTCGAGATAGACTATGCTTTTATCTATCCTCTTTCGGGGCTCAGAGGGACTTATGGTTCTCATCGTTTCTCATTAACATTACGTTTTGGTGCAGTTAAGGAGAAAGTGTTGGAAAGGCCCGTGGCCCCGCCGGCGGGGACAAGGATTCCTGGGGAAGGTCTAAATGAGGAAGATAAGATATAAAATTCAGTCCCTAAGACTTATTGAGGCAGCAAGGGGAGAATGAAAATTAGAGAACAGTTTTCTCGGATGGTACCACAGTTGTCTCTGGAGGAAGTTTGGAGAAGGGGGCGGAGCTAACTGTGAACTAAGATTTTCTCAAAAGAGAGGTTGACGGTGCGGAAATTTGGTGATATAATTATAGTGAAAGGTGAGGAATGCGAATTATCTTGATAGCCAGGCTTACGGATAGAAAATAGAAGGCAGTAGCCTGGTTGCCAGGAAAAAGGATTTATGGGACGATAGGTGTCTGTTCCGAAAGGTCGCGTTCTTTCAATCCGACGAACAAATTCGACAGCTGGGGGCGACATTCGCATTCCTCCTTTTTGCATGACTTAATTTTTTATGATCCGAGTTCACTGAGAGGTTAACTCGGAATTTTTTTGGGCGAAAAGGTGAAGTAAGCTGCTTACTTTAATTTTATGGGACTATTGGGTAAATTTTATGGGCCCATCGGGAATAATATCGGCCCATAGGGTCTATGCAACTTGTTCCAGGAGAAGAGAGATAAGCTGCCAGTTTATTCTCGATTATAGGAAGAAACAAACCCCACCTTCGATGTTCCTGGCGGGTTAAATTGTATATTTTGAAAAGTCGCTGGCGATGTTATGGAAATAGTTGTTAAAGGGGGCTAATATCCCGGTGGAGCGTTGTTAAAAAAAGGCGTTGGATGTTTGAGGGTAACTTGTGGGGTGGGTAGAGGCGTAAGGTTTAGGGGTTGCTGGGAAAGAGGTTAGTTGGCATATGGATTGTTATAACAAAAACATTATACTTATAGCGTTGTTCCTGATAAGTATGGGCCTTGTCTTCTTGGTTCCGCCAGCAGTAGCAGAAAATAGGTACTGGGTAGGGCTAACCAACCCGGACAACTGGAATGACGCTAATAATTGGTCAGCTAATTCTGGAGGAATGGGAGGAGCAGGGGTTCCGGGCACAGGCGATACCGCCATCTTTGATGGCGGAAATACGTACTGGTGCCAAATTGACATATCCTCTACGGTAGCTTCGGTCATTTTCTATTCCACATACACTGCCACAGTATCTATCAATTCGGGAAAATCTTTGACTACTTCAGGCTCTTTTAAAATCGCTGGTGGGACATTCAATACTAATGGGCAGCTGTTAGAAGTTGGTTCTTATACCCAGACCGGAGGTGTATTTAATGCCGGTAGCTCGGCCATAACCTGTGATGGTAATTTCAGCATTACAGAAGGTACTTTCAACGCCGGCTCATCAACTTTGATTCTGGATGCTACCAATGGCAATGGCACATTTACAGGTGGTGGCTATGCATTCAATAATGTAATCTTCCAATCAGTAAGCGCAATGGTCAGGACATGGACATTGGGAGGGGGAAATATAACTTTCAATGGCAACTTCGAAGTGAAGGCTGGTGGAAGTGGAAGTTTAACGGTGAGTGGGATTAGCAATAATCCTAATCTGAATATTCTCGGGAACATTGATTATACGGGGACAGGCACAGGTTCTGAATCTATATCTATGGGTAATGGCACCTGGACAGTCAGCGGTAATGTGAATTTTACCGGTGGAACTGTGAATGGTGGAGGTTCCACACTGATAATGAATGGCACTTACAAGGGGATAGCGGGAGCCGGTGGCACTTTAAATAATCTTACGATATCTGGAATAATTGGGGCGAATGGTAATGTTACGGTGGGTGGAAGCTTAACAGTGAATGCCACCAGGACCTTACAGATTGCAGATAATTATGCGGTGAAGATGGCAGCGGCGTCTTCTGTGAGCTTGAATGGGACTATAGATGGTCCGGGCACGTTAGAATTCATAGATTCAGCGGGAGGAAATTTAGGCACCTCAGGTACCCTCCGGGCAAAGGCAAAGTTCTACACTGTATTGGCTGATGTCGCTATTCCCGGGAGAACCTATGGTGGTGGGATAGAGTTCTACAATGATTCAGGTGCAAACCACACGGCAATCCTGGGCACAGGAGGCTCCCAGACCATTGTCTGCTCAGGGAACTTCTTCCTTTGTGCAGATGGTGCAGGAAATATTACAGTTGATGCAGACACCTATGACCCTATTGTAGACATAGGAGGTAATATTGATTACACGGGAAAAGGCGCAGGCACAGAGTCCATATCCATGGGGCAGGGAACCTGGTACGTGAGTGGATATATCGATTTTACAGGTGGCACGGCTACTGCCGGGGCTTCGAAAATTATACTTGATGGCAACATTTCAGGATTTTCTTCCCTGGGTACAGGAATGAATAGTTACGTTTCTTCCTTAACGGTGTATAACGGCGAACTGATTGCAGGTGGATTATTCACTATAGCCGGCGGGGTGTCTGCCAATAGAGTTGCCAGATGGAATGGCTCTTCCTGGTTTGCACTGGGAGCAGGGATGAACGGTGACATCCGGGCCCTTACCGTATACAACGGCGAACTGATTGCTGGAGGCGATTTCACTCAGGCGGGAGGAGTGTTTGTCAATTATATTGCAAGATGGAATGGTTCGTCCTGGTCTCCACTGGGAACAGGGATGAATGATAGGGTGCGTGCTCTCACTGTGTATAACAACGAACTGATTGCTGCAGGATGGTTCACTCAGGCAGGAGGGATTTCTGCCAATAGAATTGCCAGATGGGACGGGTATTCGTGGTCTGCGTTAGGCAGCGGAATGGATGATGCTGTTTATGCCCTTATTGCCTACAACAATGAACTGGTTGCTGGAGGAAATTTCTGGTGGGCAGGCGGAATTTCTGCTAATAAGATAGCCAAATGGAATGGTTCTTCCTGGTCCACATTAGGCTCAGGGCTAAATGAAGGTATTCGTGCCTTCGCCACATACAATAATGAACTTATTGCGGGAGGAAGGTTCACCCTGGCTGGAGGAACGTCTGCTAATAGGATCGCTAAATGGAATGGTTCGTCCTGGTCAACCCTGGGTACAGGGATGAACAATGAAATCCGTGGTCTAATCGTTTACGATAATCAACTTATTGCAGGAGGATATTTTACTCAAGCTGGCGGAGTATCTGCTAATTATATTGCAAAATGGAATGGGTCTTCCTGGTCTACATCGGGTGCTGGAATGAATAATTATGTTCGCGCCCTTGCAGTTTACACGAGCGAATTGATTGCTGGGGGATGGTTCACTCAAGCTGGTGGAATAGGCGCTAATTACATTGCTCGCTATAGGACTCCTGCCTTTCTTGCATCGTCTGGCCAAACACTTAATAAGCTTAGTGTTGAAAATACATCATCGGATGGTGTAACTTTTGCGGACAATCTTGCAGTCTCAACGTTCACAGTAAGTGCAGCAAATGTGGAGCTCTACTTTGCTGGCGGCTCGACAGCGACACTGACAAACATAAATCTAAATGGACAGGGAGAATTGAGCCGGATAATGCTGAGGTCAACGAGTCCGGGTAGTGCCTGGTATCTAACCATAAGTGGCACCCAGAACATCTCATATGTTGATGTCCAGGACTCCGATGCTTCCTCAGGGAACACCATAGATGCCAGAGATGGCACGAGCTACGATAGTGGCAGGAATGTTAACTGGGATTTTGGGTCTCAGGAGAGGTACTGGGTAAACGGGACAGAGGGTAACTGGAGCGATATTAACAACTGGTCATCGAGCTCAGGTGGTTCAGGAGGAGCCTGCGTGCCTGGTTCGGATGATGTGGCTATCTTTGATGGTGCAGGAACAGGGGGCTGTATTATAGATACTCAGGCGGTAGTATCCACGATGATTGTGAGGTCTACATATACAGCAACAGTATCTATAGGTGCGTCGCAATTTCTTGATGTCATTGGCTCTTTCAGTATAGCAGGTGGGACATTTACTACTAATGGGAGGCCATTAGCAACCGGTTCCTATAATCAAACTGGTGGTACATTTAATGCTGGTGGTTCGACAATAAGTTGTAATGGCAATTTGATAATTGCAGGAGGGACATTCAATGCAGGTTCCGGGACCATAAGTGTGGGAGGAGACATTAATTTTACAGGAGGAGCGGTTAATTCTGGCTCTTCCAGTTTTATTCTTAACGGCAGTTCCATTCAGAGCTTGATTACGGATGGGCAGATTCTGAATGTTCTGGAAATAACCAATTCTTCAACTGCAGGGGTGCAATTTTCCGATAATCTCATCTGTTCAAACTTCACGGCTACAACAGCCAATACCCATCTTTACTTCTCAGCTGGTTCGACAGCGACATTGACAGGCATAAATCTAAATGGCCAGGGAGAATTGAGCCGGATAATGCTGAGGTCAACGAGTCCGGGTAGTGCCTGGTATCTAACCGTAAGTGGCACCCAGAACATCTCATACGTTGATGTCCAGGACTCTGATGCTTCCTCCGGGAACACAATATATGCCAGAGATGGCACAAGCTACGATAGTGGCAGGAATGTTAACTGGGACTTTAGTCTGTATTCCGATATGGTTGAGCCCAGGGAACCTTGCGGGATAAAGGGAAGATTTCTGGATTACATGACATTTGAGGTGAGCTGGAGCGAGGTTACCAAAGACATTAAAGGAAATGGAGAAAATTTAAAAGGATATAATGTGTATAGAGCTACGTCGACAGAAGGTATTTGGGTGAGAGTAAATTCTGTAGGCAATAGTGTTTTCTCTTCCACAGATGTAGTTAATGGGCGGGTCTACTATTACAGAGTAAGGGCAGAGGATGTCGGCGGAAATGAGAGCAAGGGCTCAATGATTGTAGACACCACCGCAAACATAAATGTAATTGCAGTAGCTGATGACTGTTCAAGAAGTCAGATTTCGATGGCAAAAGAGATAAATTCAGTTCTCTACAAGGGAAATGTTTATGAGGATGACATAAAGATAGTTCTGGTAAGAGACGGTAATGAAGAAAAAGATGTTAACACCATAACCTGCTATAGTATAAAGGCAGTGAAGGCGGATAGTGGGAAAGAGATAGGAGTATTCGAGTTTTCTGGTGGAAGAGTTCAGATTAGCATCCATTATGATGTAAAAGAAGGAAAGATAGGGGGCGATATTGCGACCAACGAGGCGCCTAAAAAGCTGGCAGTCTTCTGGTTTAATGGGATTGAATGGATAAAGCTGGGAGGAGTGGTAGATGGCGACAGGCAGATAGTGACAGTTAAGACGAGACACTTGAGTCAGTTTGCCATAAAGAAGACATTCAATTCCGCAGGTTTCAGGGTGACCAGTGTGTGGCCTAAGATATTTACGCCTTACGGAGAGGGAATTCATAAGACTGTAAAAATATACTTTGAAGGAGTAGATCCTGACGAGGCGGTTGTAGGAAGGATATTTGATATTACAGGGGCTCTTGTGTATGACAATCTTTTGCGTGGAGATGATGAAAATAGTCTGGTTTGGGACGGAAGGTTCAGGAATGGTAGGATGGCGAGAAGTGGAATCTACATATATCAGGTTGAATCAGCAGGTAAAGTTATAAATGGGACAATAATCCTTGCGAAATAGGGAAGAATATAAATGTAGCTGCAGAGCGATAGCTGTGCTAAAAGGAAGCAAAGCTTTCGCTTGCTGCTTCAGAAGGGAAAAGCGAAGCTTTCGTTTTGCTGCAACAAATTGGGGTAAAGATGAAGTGGTTCAATAAGAAGACCATTTTCATAGGGCTGGTAGCTATGGTCTTGAGTCTCGTGTATGATACCTCTCTCGGCGATTTTGAAGACCTTGGTGTGGGAGCAAGACCTATTGGCATGGCCAGCGCTTTTGTCGGTTTGGTCGACGACGTCAATACTATCTACTATAATCCAGCCGGGTTAGGCCAGCTCAGAGAGAGGGAATTCACCTGTGGCTACGGCAAACTCTACTGGGGACTGAACGGGCCTGGAGAGACAAATCTGGCGACCGGGTTCATAGGATATGCACATCCGCTAAGTTGGGGGACTCTGGGAGTGGGATGGCTAAATCTAAGCTTGACCAGATATTACCAGGAGAACACATTCATTTTTTCCTATGGCAAGGAAATGTCTCCAAAATTACATATGGGAATAAACCTGAAACTTCTATCCAAGAGATACGGAGAAGATGCCTACACTCGGCTAAATCAAATATTTGTTACCCATGGCTATTCTGCGAATGGATTCAGCATGGATTTTGGAGGGTTGTATCACCTTATGGGGAAGCTATCTTTGGGGTTAGCAGTAATGGATGTTAATCAGCCGAATGTAGAATTGGCTCACAAAGGAAGCGGAGTACCTCTTTCTGTTAAATTAGGATTTGCATATAGAAACGGAACGCTAAATCTTGCCCTGGATACAGTATACAAAGACAGGGATGCAAATTTCTACGCGGGAGCAGAGAAGTGGTTCTTCAGCAAAATGCTGGGAATAAGGGGTGGGATCGGGATTGGGAGCCGCGAGTACCGCAGCCTTTCTCTGGGCACGAGCTTTAATATCTCACTACTTGAATTTGATTATGCTTTTATCTACCCCCTTACGGGTATCAAAGATATTTATGGTTCCCACCGGCTTTCACTGACTGTTCGTCAGGCTGTCCCGAGAAGCGAGCCACAGGCTATAGAAGAAAGAGAGAAGGTAGAAGTAAAACCGGAAGTAGAAACAGAGGAAATTGCAAAGCGCTTCAGTCAGGGAATGGACTTTTATCAAAGAGGAAAATTGCGAGAAGCCATAGCAGAGTGGGAAGAGGTATTAAAGGATGCACCTTCTCACGAGTTAGCCAGAAAATATCTTGAAGCCACCCGGGTTCGACTGGATAAGCTCGTAGCAGAACATTATCGGCAGGCGGAGGAATACTATAACGAAGATAGGTGGCAAGAAGCAATAAACGAGTGGAATGCTTTATTGAGCTTGCTGCCCGGGGATACCCAGGTTATGGAAAAGATAAAGACAACAAGGAAGACAATAGATGAACATTTCAATATTGGAATGAAACATTATGAACAAGGAAATTATTCTGAGGCAATTAAGGAATGGCAACAGGTTCTAAAATGGGACTCTCATTACTACGGAGTCACAGAAAATATGGAGAAAGCTAGCCTGGAGATTAAAGAGACAGAAGCGGTTTCTCGTCAGGAAATTGTTGGTGAGTATCTCCACGAGGGTCTAAAGTATTACAGAGCCAATGATTATTTTAGTGCAGTGAGGGAGTGGCGAAAGGCATTGGATATAGATCCTCAACAAAAAGAAGCCACGGACTATATTAACCTGGTTGTAAATAAATATTTTCAGTCAGGAATGCAAATGTACAATAATAACAAATTTATGGAAGCAATCGGGGAATGGGAAAAAGCCCTTGTGCTAAATCCCGATTATGAGAAGGCGAGGAGTATGATCAAAATGGCAGAGCAAGCAAGGGAAGAGAAAATTGATAAGTTCTATAATCAGGGGATACAAAGCTATAATGAAGGTAACTATATAGAAGCCATTGCATCGTGGAAGAAGGTGTTGCAGGTAGACCCTGCGCATCTAAACGTAAAGCAATTATGTATCGAAGCTCAGGTTGCTCAGGGAATTATTTATTATCGAGACGACGAATTAGAAAGAGCAATTGCTCAGTGGGAACAGGTTTTGCTGTTAGAGCCCCAACACGAAAAAGCACAAAAGTATCTGAAGAGGGCAACCATCAAGCGTAAACGGTTGGAGGAGATAGGAAAGACTAGCCTTGAGGAGGGGTAAAGATATGAAAAGACATAACTTATGGCAGGATTATTCAGGCACAAGTCGTTATGCCAGGTGGCTCAGCAATTTGGCATTTTTCTTATTTCTTGGATGTTTTACAGGGTGCTTGGTTCTGGCAAGAGGAATCAGCTATGCTTCTAAAGAATGGATTGGTTACACTACAAAGGATGGTTTAGCCAGCAATGTTGTCAAATGCGTTGCCGTTGATGGAGACGAAGTTTGGATTGGGACGGACATGGGAGTGAGTCGTTTTAATAAGAAGAAAAGTAGTTGGACGACTTATAATACTAATACAGGTTTAAATTCCAATCTGGTCAACGCTATTCTGGTAGATAAAAACGCAATATGGTTTGGTACAGATGCTGGAGTTACTCTTCTTGATAAAGAAAAAAATACATGGACTTCTTATACTACCAGAGAAGGTCTAATTAACGATAAGGTGAATGCATTAGCGGCAACTGATAGTGATGTTTGGGTGGGAACAGAGGGCGGGCTGAGTGCGTTCAACAAAAGGACCCACACTTTCATTTCCTACACTACTGAGAACGGACTTTTTGGTAACCGGATTAGAGACATAGTTGTAGATGGTGGGCGTCTTCTGGTAGCCACAGTAGGTTCCACCCTTAGCATTCTGGACCTGGGGCGAAAGGAGTGGGCTTTCTATTCGCCTGAAGAATTGCTATACACTAACGTCGCCATTGCCGGCGAGGGAGGCTTAATTTGGGTAGGAACAAATGGTGGAGGAGTGCGCGCCTATGACGGCACGAGTAGGAAGTGGAGCTATTACACATCTAAAGGGAAGGGGCCTGCAGGTCTTGCCAAGCAGGAACAAGTCACTGGCGGTCTGGTAAACAACTTTTTGCAGTCCATTGCTGCTGACGGGAGATATATCTGGTTTGGCACATTTGATGGGGTGAGTTGTTTCGATACCACCACGAACAAATGGCAGTCTTTTTCTACAGAGGACGGCCTAATTGATGACGCCGTGGCAGCCATTGCTATTGACGGGAACTATGTCTGGTTCGGTACCGACGATGGATTAAGCCGACTTGATAAGATTATTCCACAAGTGGCATTTCGTCTATCGAGAAGTTATATCGCCGATGTTAAGCGCCCGTTAGAGATCGAATGCCTGGCGTTTAGTTATAAAGGGATAAAGGACTGCCTGCTGGAATATAGTGTAGGTTCTTTCCCTGAAGTTTGGATACATAAAGGAATTGATATTCATCCCGCTACCAAGAATGGTCATTTAATTGTTACTTGGGATTTGAAAGATTTGCCCAGCAATAACGATGTCTACAATCTACGTTTGACTGTCCGGGACAGAGAAGGTGACCTCAACAGCACTTTAGCTAAATTAGCAGTAGATACTATACGACCCGTTGTGAATATCGATGTGAACGAGGAGCCTATGAGTGTGGGCATACAAACTATAACCGGAAAGTTTAACAAAGGAAATGTAGAAAAAGTTATAATAAACCCTGGAAATATTTACGCGGAACTGAATTTTAACGAGAGAACTTTTACTGCAGTGGTCCCGTTACAGGAAGGGAGTAACAGAATCCAGGCAACTATGACAGACTGGCTTGGCCAGCGCGCAGAGAGCGAGGCAATAATTGAAGCGAGGGCGGATTTAGAAAAACCCACAGTATTAGTGAAAGAGGAAAAAGGAGCAACTTCCCGGCGACTAATGATACACGAAAGTCTACTTTTCAACAGTGGGAGTGCTCGAATAAAGTCAGAAGCCTTTTCTATTCTGGATAAAGTCATCAAGATTTTACAGCAGGAACCTGGGGTAGAAATAACTATCGAAGGTCATACAGATGACGTGTTAGTAGGACCCCACTGTCTCTATGCGTCGAACTTGGCCCTTTCTAAAGCCCGCGCTGACGGAGTCTTTCGCTATTTGATGGAAGAGACGGGCCTACCGATAGAGCGTTTCTTTATTAAAGGTTATGGTGATGGTAGGCCGGTAGCTTCTAATAAGACCGAAGAAGGGCGAGCAAAGAATAGAAGAGTCGAAATTGTGGTAACGGTCATAGAGTGACTGAAAGGATGATAGCATGGATGGGCACAGGGAGTTGACATGAGATTTACAGCGAATAAGTGCAGCTATTTTTATATTTGAGGAAAACAATGTATAAAAAGAAGATCAAGTTGAAACTCAAATTTAGCATTGTAATTAGTGGGTTGATCTCTCTAATTATGATAAGTGTGGGGTTGATTACTGTAAGACAGGTAAAGCGACCTTTAATAGAAGAGATGAAGAAGAAAGGACAGGTCTTGGCTTCTAATATAGCGGCCAATTGTGAAGAAGCTTTACTCACTGGAGATGAATTGTTGCTGGGCGTGTACATGGATAAAGCCATAAAAGAGAAATCAGTAATATATGCCATGGTTTTGGATAACGCCGGAGGCGTGATTTCTCATTCTGATCACGGAGTAATCAAAGGTACAATCTATGATGACCCAATTGCACTGAAGGCACGAGAGGCAAAGGGAATGCTTAGTCAACACAATCAAACGGAGATTTTCGGAGATTACTATGATATTGCTACGCCTATACTTGCTAGAGGACAAAAATTGGGCACACTCCGCCTTGGGTTCTCGGGTGAAGAAATCATTCAAGCGGTTGCCGGTGTGCGAAAAATTATTTTTGGAATTACTGCTGGAGTTTTACTGATGGGTTTGGCAGTGGTTTGGGTTCTGGTTTCTTTCATAACCGGTCCGTTAGCCAGGTTGATTCGAGGGGTTAAGAAGGTAGGTGCTGGCGATTTGGAACACAGGATTGTGATAAAAAGTAGCGACGAGATCGGTGAATTGGCAGAATCTTTTAACAACATGACGAAGAACCTTTTAAAGAATCAGCAAGCGCTCGCCCAAAAAGTGCGTGATTTGGAAATCTTGGAGAAATTGAGCAAGAAAATAAATTCTATATTAGAGAAAGAAGAGCTTTTACGATTGATAGTGTCCGTATATGTTGAAATGGCCAAGGTCAAAAAAGTTTCTCTAATGATAATTGACGAGAATACAAATGAACTAAAGTTGCAAGCCGCCAGAGGCATTAACAGGGAAAATTTTGAAAGAATCAAATTCAAGGTTGGCGAAGGAGTGGCTGGAAAAGCAGCTGAGAGTGGTAAAGTATTCTGCCTAAATGATGCAAGAAGATTCCTCAACTACAAAGTATTTAATCCGAAAAGAGACAAAACAAAGGAGCCTCTTTTAGTTATGCCCTTAAAAGTTAAGGAGAAGGTTCTGGGAGTAATCAATCTGAGTGATAAGCTATCAGGAGAACCATTCACCAAGCATGAAGTTACCCTATATTCCACATTGGCCACTCATGTAGCAGTGAGTATAGAAAATGCCATATTATACGAGTTAGCCATTACCGATGGATTAACACAACTATACATTCACCGCTATTTTCAATTACGCCTGAAAGAGGAGATAGAACGCACTCAAAGATATGGACAACCTCTCTCTTTAGTGATGATAGATATAGACCATTTCAAATCTTTTAACGACCTTTATGGTCACCAAATGGGAGATGAAGTATTGAAAATGATAGCCAGGATATTAAAAGAAAAAATTCGCAACATTGACGTGGCAGCACGTTACGGAGGGGAAGAATTTGCAATTATTGCGCCGGAAACGGATAGTGGAAGGGTCGCCATTTTTGCGGAAAGACTAAGGAGAATCATAGAAGAAACCAATTTCAATGGGCACAGCAATACGCCCCTTAAGATCACAATAAGCATAGGCACTGCTTCTTACACCGAGAAGGATATAGAAAAAAAGACCTCGGGAGAAGTTCTCATTAGTAGAGCCGACCAAGCACTCTATAGAGCGAAGAAACAGGGTAGGAACCAGGTTTGCAGTTATTCTGATGGAGGCTGACAATTTTGTAGTTAAGAGTGGCCAAGAGAGGCTTCAGCTTCTAACCTTTCGACCCGTCACGCTACAGGGGAGGTAAAGAGCGCCCGAGAATAAAAGACTACTAACATAAGGTGGGATTTGACTCCTGCAGTAGAAATTGATATAATACAACGTGAAAGTACATAGCAACGAAGTGAAAAAATGGTGTAAGGATGCGCGGGTATCTGTTCACGTCTGTTATGATTTTATTTCTTTTTCTTCCCCAAGAGGGCGATACTGGGGGCATATCCACCAGCTTCACTGAAGTAGTCGTTCGGGACTTAAGTATCGGAAAGAACTATACGATGGGGAAGAAAGTTAATCAGGAGCTCAGGGTCATGAATAGAGGTAAAAATCCCATCAAGTTAAGAATGGAAGTATTGGTCCCTTCCCTGAGTGAATTGAAGGAGGGATATGAGCCCATTCCTGACGCTTCCTGGGTAGAGTTGGAAAAGGATTACTTTTTTGTTGAGCCGTCAAAATATGCAGTGACTGATATAATCATTACCGTTCCTAACGATAAGAAGTATTTAGGCAAGAAATATCAAGTTTACATCTGGTCACAAACTGTGGGCGGCGGGCAGTTACCCATCGCTTTGGGTTTGAAGAGTAGACTTTTGCTTGAGACTTCTGAAAAGGAAAGAGATTTATCTAAAGAATTTGGGGGAAGATTCGAATTTGCCGTTTTTCCGGATGAAATATCATTAGAGGATTTAAAGCCGGGGGAAGTTTGTGACGTTAAGAAGATTTTTGGAAAGTTATTACGAGTGAAAAATCGCAGTCATTATCCTCATATCTACGAGATAAGAAGTGTTTCACCAAAAAGAGCAGGAGTAAGAGTTAAAAATGGATACGAGGATTGCCCCGACCCAGATTTGCTGACTTTTGATAAGTCCAAATTTGAACTGAAAGGAAAGAAAAGGGCCAGAGTTGGAATGTACCTTACTTTTCCAAAAAGAGAAGAATACGCTGGCAAGAAATACTTGTTTGCTATTAGGATAAGGCTTTGGGAACAAGAGTTTCTTTTGGATCGTTATGTAAAACTTTATGTAACTACGGTAGAATAATAGATATATCCATCATTCAACATTTCCCTTGACTTTTCTTTCCGCTATTTGATAGACTTTTTTAGCCTTCCTTTGGGTCAGGATGAAAATTAGTCGGTTTGGTTCAATCCTTTATTTCATCGTGGACTCCAAAAATTCTGGACTCCTTGCAGAAACAAGCTTTGGTCGGGCACTCTTTAGAGTGCCGTCCTCGTCACCCTAAAGGGCGACCGACCAGTAGGCCGGAGTCCTTGCGAAAGCAAGGTGTTCCTCCCTTTCGGGAGGAGTCCAGGTGCTAGATGCTACGAAAGGAATATCTTATGGAGCATTCCGATTTCGTCCACCTACATCTCCACACTGAATATAGCCTTCTTGACGGTGCCTGTCGTGTTGTAGATAACCGTGGGGGTCCGGGGAATCTTATTCAGCGAGCATCCCAATACAGGATGCCGGCTTTGGGTATTACCGACCATGGAAATATGTTTGGGGCAATCGGTTTTTACCGGGCATGCGTGAGTAGCGGGATAAAGCCGATTGTAGGCTGCGAAGTCTATGTTGCACCGCAAAGCCGGTATGTTAAAGAAGGAAGCGGCATAGCGGAAACTGCAAATCATCTAATCCTTTTGGCAAAAGACAAAATTGGCTACAAAAATCTGATGAGACTGGCAAGTATTGGCTATCTTGAAGGCTTCTACTACAGACCCAGGATAGATAAGGAAGTACTAAGGGAATACTCAAATGGATTGATATGTTTGACTGGCTGCCTCAAGAGTGAAGTTTCCCAGGCTATATTGAATGATGACCACGACAAGGCCAAAAAAGCCATTTCCTTCTACGGCGAGATTTTTGGTACAGAGAACCTCTACCTTGAACTGATAGATAATGGAATCAGTGAACAGAAGAAGGCCTGCCGCGAACTAGCCAAATTAGGGAAGGAAATGGGAATTTCATTAGTAGCTACCAATGATTGCCATTATGTCGATAAATCTGACGCATATGCACAGGAGATACTTCTCTGTATTGGTACCGGCAAAACGCTCGATGACCCGTCCCACATGAAATTTTCTACGGAAGAATTCTACTTTAAATCGCCTGAGGAGATGAAGCGAATTTTTGCCGAAACGCCGCAGGCAATAAGCAATACAATTGAGATTACTGAGAAATGTAATCTTCAGCTCGATTTTGAAACGATTCATTTGCCCGATTATAAGATTCCAGATGGTTATGACCTGGATGATTACTTAAGACATCTCTGTGAACAGGGGTTGAAGAAGAGGTATAGGGAAGTTACCCCCGATATTCGTGGACGGTTGGATTATGAACTCTCGGTCATAAGCCGGATGGGGTTTGCCAGCTATTTTCTAATTGTTTGGGATTTCATAGAATATGCGAAAAGGGAAAAGATAATGGTGGGCCCTGGTAGGGGTTCCGGCGCGGGCAGTCTTGTTGCTTATCTTCTGGGAATCACTGAGCTCGACCCGTTGAAGTACGGTCTTCTATTTGAAAGATTCTTGAATCCTGGAAGGAAGAGCATGCCGGATCTGGATATCGATTTTGCCGATAACGGACGGGATAAGGTTATTGATTACGTGAAGGAGAAATACGGATGGAAAAACGTCGCTCAGATTATAACTTTCGGAACTATGTTAGCAAGAGCTGTAGTCAGGGATACTGGCAGGGTATTGAATGTTCCTCTACTTGAGGTAGATGGAATTGCCAAATTGATCCCTTTCGGGGAGACAATACAAGGGGCTTTACAGTCGGTGCCGGAACTGAGGAAGCGATATGAAAATGAGAGAGCGGTCAGAAATCTATTGGATACGGCTCAAATAATTGAAGGGCTCAAAAGGCATACGGGCGTCCATGCCGCGGGGATTGTAATTACTCCGGGGGAGATGGTTAATTATGTGCCCTTAGCAAAGAGCGGCAAAAACGTGGTAACTACTCAGTACGAAGATTCTGCGCTGATTAAGTTGGGTCTTTTGAAAATAGATTTTCTGGGATTGAGAACGCTGACTGTTATCGACGAAGCGTTGAGGCTTATAAGTAAGAGAGCAAAAGAGGCTCCTGAAGAACCTTGCGATATTCCTCTCGATGACAGGAAGACGTACAAGCTTTTGGCAGAAGCAAAATCTGTAGGAGTCTTTCAACTGGAAAGCATAGGCATGAGAGATTTATTAAGAAAGTTAAAGCCGACGGAATTCTCCGACGTGATTGCTCTGGTAGCGCTCTATCGCCCCGGCCCTATTGGCAGCGGAATGGTGGATGAGTTTGTGGCGCGAAAACATAAACGTGTGAAAATAGACTACGAACATCCCTTGCTTGAGCCAGTTCTAAAAGACACATATGGCGTAATTCTTTATCAGGAAGATGTTATGCGTATCGCTACCGAGTTAGCAGGTTTTACACCAGAACAGGCTGATGTTTTGCGCCAGGCGATGGGGAAGAAGATTCCTGAAGAAATTGAAAGACAAAGAGAGAATTTTGTAAAGGGAGCAGCAAAGAAAGGAATTTCTGTAGGAAAAGCGAATAAAATATTTGACGCCATGGTGAAATTTGGTGGATACGGCTTTAATAAGTCCCACGCCAGTGCCTATGCGCTTCTCGCTTACCAGACCGCCTGGCTCAAAGCAAACTACCCGCTCCAATATATGACCGTGCTCTTAAGTAGCGAAATGGAGAATACTGATAAGATTGTGGAATATATTTCTGAGTGTCATCAGATGGGCATCATTATGTTGCCACCGAGCGTAGACAAGAGTTTTTCAGAGTTCAGGATAGAGAATGGGGGTATCCGCTTTGGCCTATTAGCTATCAAGAATGTGGGACAGGCGGCCATAGAGTCCATTATAACTGCCCGGGAAAGTGGAGGGCCATTTAATTCACTATATGACTTTTGTGTTCGTGTTGACTCGAGGCTGGTGAATAGAAGAGCAGTTGAAAGCTTAATCAAGGCAGGCTGTTTCGATTCTCTGGGTCAACCAAGAGCTCAGTTATTTAGAGAATTGGACCTGGTTATAGAGAAAGCATCGCGGGCCCAGAAGGAGCAGCTGAGTGGCCAGACTTCTTTTCTGGACGTTGTCGACTCTACTGTCGTAAGCGTTGAAGAACTGGCTCCTGCAAAGGAATGGCAAGAGAATAAACTATTGGCGTACGAGAAGGAAGTGCTCGGTTTCTACATCACAGGCCATCCCCTGGCAAGGTTCGCTGAAGAGATGAAGAATTATGTCAGCCATTCAATAGATCAACTACATGAGTCGGGCATAGAAAAGCAAGTGACCGTGGGAGGAATAATAAATTCCCTCAACAAGAAGAAAACAAAGAAAGGACAGTTGATGGCTATCTTTAAGCTGGAGGACCTGACTGGGATGGTGGAAGTCATTGTTTTTCCTGACGCTTACGAAAGTGGCATAGGGAAGTACTTGCGCAGGGATGAGATGGTTATAGTTAGGGGCAGGACTGATTGGCGGGAAGAGAAACCAAGAATTGTGGCTTCGGAAGTAATTCCGTTTAATCGTGCCCGGGAGCTTCTCGTCCGCCAGATGACCTTAAAGCTTTCCACAGCTGGATTGGAAGAGGATATCTTAAAGAAATTGAAGGAACTGTTTATGAGAAACAAGGGTAACTGCCAGGTCAATATTAGCCTATCTGCTCCTCGCAATAGAGTTGTGAACATAAAGTCAAAAACGGGTGTCAAACTCAGTGACGAATTGCTGGACGAAATTAAAAGGCTTCTTGGGAGAGACTCCGTTCAGCTCTCACGTTAAATTTGCCTGATGATAATGGTATCCCGATTTTCGATCGCGAAAATTATGCGTACAAACGTTTGCTGGAGTCCTCCCCAAAAGGAGGGACGCATTTAACCCCCGGTTTCATCGGGGATTCCAAGAGGACAACCTCAACAAGGAGGTTCGAATGCCTGAATTGAGAAAAGACCCCATACTTGGTCGCTGGATTATCATTGCTGCTGAACGAGCCAAAAGACCTTCCGATTTTGGAACTGAGCCTCAGGAGAAATCGGATAAGAGACTCTGTCCATTCTGTGTTGGAAATGAAGACAAGACTCCTCCTGAGGTTCTGGCTTATCGTGAGCCAGGAACTAAGCCCAACAACCAGGGTTGGTGGGTAAGGGTAGTTCCCAACAAATTCCCGGCATTGGAAGTGGAGGGAGATTTGAACCGCAGCGGTGAAGGAATGTACGACAAAATGCATGGGATTGGGGCCCATGAGATAATTATTGAGAGTACGGACCACGATAAGACCTTGCCGGAACTGGAAAGAAAAAATGTGGAGGATGTAATCTGGGCTTATAGAGATAGAACAGTAGACCTGAAGAGGGATTCGAGGTTCGAATATATTCTAATCTTCAAGAACCAGGGGAGGGCTGCCGGGGCTTCGCTAACCCATTCCCACTCCCAGTTGATCGCCTTGCCCATAGTTCCCAAAGCGGTGAAAGAGGAGATGGCAGGAGCTCAACACTATTACGAGAATAAGGAAAGGTGTGTCTTTTGCGATATTATAAGACAGGAGACAAGGTCGGTCACGAGAATAATTACGGAAAATGAAGACTTCGTAGTTTTCGCTCCTTTCGCTTCCAGGTTTCCCTTTGAGACCTGGATTATCCCCAAGAAACACGATTCGGCTTTTGAGGACATTCAGAAGCACGAAGTAATCCACATGGCCTGCTGTCTTAAGGGCATCTTGACCCGGATGAACAAAGTGCTCAATTATGCTCCCTATAACTATATTCTCCATAACTCTCCGCTCCCAATGCCCAACCTTCCTTACTACCACTGGCACATCGAGGTTATGCCCACATTAACAAGAGTGGCAGGATTTGAATGGGGTACAGGATTCTACATTAATCCCACTCCGCCAGAAGAAGCCGCCAAATTTTTGAGAGAAGCTGAAGTTTAAGAAAATCGAAAGAAAGCTCTGAAAAATCTTTTCATCCCGCTGATTGCAGGTGGAAAAAAGATAATTTTCAAAGGCCAGATGCTGATGCATTTGGAGGTGTTGAACTGAAAATTCTATTTGCTTCTTCAGAAGTGGTTCCTTTCGCAAAGACGGGAGGTCTTGCCGACGTAAGTGGGGCTTTGCCTAGAGCCATAAATGCTGCGGGCCATGATGTGCGAGTTATGATGCCAAAATATAAAGTAGTCAACAATCAAAAGTTTGGATTAAAGAAAGTTACTAAGAGTCTAGCTATGCCTGTAGGAGGGGATGTAGCCATAGTTTCCATCTTAGAAGGCGAACTGGAAAAGGGAATACCCGCATATTTTATAGATTACGGACCTTACTTTGAGCGTGAGGAACTTTACGGAACTCCAGAGGGCGCTTATGCGGATAACGCAGAGAGGTTCGTTCTTTTTTCAAAAGCGGTGCCGGAGACCGTCAAAGCAATAGAGTTTCAACCCGATGTGATTCACTGTAACGATTGGCAAACGGGTTTGATTCCCGTCTACATAAAGACATTGTATAAGAATGACCCTTTCTTTCGGAGAACGGCAACAGTTTTGACTATTCATAACATTGCGTATCAAGGGACATTTTCCAGAGAGGTTCTGGACTTCGCTGGTTTAGGTCAGGAAGAATTTACTCCGGAAAAATTGGAATTCTACGGGCAGGTTAGCTTTCTCAAGGGAGGGCTGGTCTATGCAGATGTGTTGAGTACTGTAAGCGTGACCTATAGTGAAGAGATTCAATCTTCAGCAGAATTTGGATACGGTTTGGAAGGAGTCCTTGCCCATCGCCGTAACGACCTTTACGGCATACTGAATGGAGTTGACTACGATGAGTGGAATCCAGCGAAAGATGAGTTTATTCCTACTAATTATACCGCAGACGAGATAGGTAAGAAAATGGAATGTAAGAGCAAACTTTTAGAGGAGAATAAGCTGCCGATTGACTTAAATCGACCCTTGGTGGGGATGATCTCGCGGCTCGCTCGGCAGAAAGGACTGGACATCATTGCGGAAGCAATTGATGAAATGATGGATTTAGATTTGTACTTTATTCTCTTGGGCACAGGGGAGGAGGAGTATCATAGGCTTTTCTCGCGGATTGCCAGGAAGTATTCCGGAAAAGCAGCAATTCATATTACTTTTGACAATCGACTTGCTCATAGAATTTATGCCGGTTGTGACCTATTCTTGATGCCTTCTCGCTATGAGCCCTGCGGACTGGGACAGCTGATCAGTTTAGCTTATGGGACAGCTCCTGTTGTCAATAGAACAGGTGGACTGGCAGACACAATTCAAGAGTTTGACCCAGAGACGGGCAAAGGAAATGGGTTTCTACTCAGCGAATATTCTGCTTCTGCTCTTGTGGGTGCGCTGAAAAAAGGAATAAGCGTTTATAAGTGGAAGGATTCCTGGCAAGTACTGGTTAAGAATATGATGGAGGCTAATTTCTCCTGGGCTGCCTCCACGAAGGAATATTTGAAATTATACCAAAGAGCGATAGATAAGAGAGCTTGAAATCGGCAAGATCCTTAAGGTTCTTAATCCCGACAATGTGAAAAACAGGTTGACAGAATAGGGAAGCTATGGTAATATTTTATTGAGGGTAATAGCTATTGTTCGATAAGAGCAACTCCCTGAAATTCAGGGGGACGCAAAGCCTAAGAGTCCCCGACCAGTCGGGGATAGTCAGGTTGCCGAAGACAATAGACTCGTTTTTGAAAGCCGAGTTGCTGAAGAAAAACAAAATTAGAGTGTTTGAGACTTCTGGCAACTCGGCTTTTTCTTTTATACAGTCTTTGAAGAGAAGGAGGTGTAAATGGAAGACAGAAAAAAATGGTTTCTGATTATTTTCCTTGGTTTGGTAGTGATTGTTATGATTATTAGTAATTCCCTCTTGGGAGCGGATGTCCCCTTCGGCAAGCATAAAGGCGAGCTTAAGGATCTTAGGATAAAGGTGGTATATACCAACCCTTATTTCCATACGGCAGAAGGTCTGGCAGGGTATTATATCGGGATGCCGATGACCTATGAAGTGCAAATTGCAAACAACAGTCCCCGCACTTACAACCATCTGAATGTAACAGCGATTCAGGAGTATTATCACTCGGGCAGCTGCAACCGCACCTGGTATCCATATCCGCAGAATGTTACCTATAGTAAGGGCCAGCCGTTGCCTGGCGCCAGCGAGGAAGTCTGGCGGGATATTTCCCTGGGGCCGAATCAGAGAATTGTCCTCAGAGATAGATACGATGTTCCACTGGCAACTTGCGATGGACTGGACCAAACACACGTGATTATTCAACATACGAACCAAGGGAAGGTTGAAGCTTCAATAATCTATTATGAGCCGGAGTGCGGTGTTTTCTGCCCGCCTGCGAAATAGGACTGGCTTCCGGAAACTAATCTTGTATAATTAAGAGCTAAGAATATTGCAGGTTTCTTCAAAATAGACCTCAAGCGGAAAGCTTGAGGTCTTTTTTTATTGTAATTTGTATTGAAATGGTGTAAAATTAAAAAACATAAATCTACTTTTTAATATCATTTTTTGTGGCGGATAATAAAGTTTGAAATGAGTTCGATACAACAAAGGTGGTATTAGGATGCCACCTTTTCGGCACTGATAATTCTTTACAATTATAGTAGTTTTTAGTATACTACTTAGAAATGAGTGTCGGAGTATCAAAATTAACTTTGGCAAGCTACCTTGATTTGTCGAAGCGCTTTCTACTCCGTTACTTGGCGCTCGCCCAACTCTTGTCCTTTGCAAACGAGAGGAGAAAAGGTGTTTTTTTGACTCGGGAGCAGAAGATAATCTGGGGAAGGGACTTTCTGAGTAAAATTCTCTGTTTAGTCCGAGGACTTTTTAGTTTAGGGAACGGGAGGAAAAAATGTTCAAGAAAAGGCAAATCTTGTGGAGTGTAGGGTTAGGTCTATTTTTATTATTTTCTTTGGTCATAATCAACAATGAGGCTATTCAAGGAGTGGTACATCAGGGACCTGAAATCTATGAGCAGATAAAGTTGCTGAGCGAAGTATTCACAATGATCAGGGATAACTATGTCGAGCCCGTGGATGCCAAGAAATTGATTTACGGCGCTTGTGAGGGGATGGTAAGCAAATTGGATCCTTTCTCTCAATTTATGGACCCCGCGGCTCATGAAATGATGAAATCTGAGACTGAAGGAGAGTTTGGAGGATTGGGCATAAGGATTGCCATCCGAGAAGGCATATTGACTGTGGTTACTCCTCTTCCCAGGACTCCAGCCTATGAGTTAGGAATTTTGCCCGGAGACAAGATAATGAAAATTGAGGGCAAAGACACCAAAGACATCACAATTTCAGATGCGGTTAAGCTCTTGAGGGGAAAGCCGGGAACAAAAGTTGTTATCTCAATTCTGCGAGAGGGAGCGAGAGATTTGCTCGACTTCACTATGACCAGAGCTGTAATAAAGATAGAAAGTGTTCCCAATAGTGAGATGCTCACTGACAAAATAGGTTATATTGAATTGAGCGAATTCTCCAAGGATACATCTCAGGAATTGGATAAAGCCTGGAAAAAATTGGAAAAGCAGGGAATGGAAAGTTTGATTCTTGACCTCAGGTATAATCCTGGAGGATTATTAACTACCGCTGTTGAGATTTGTAAGAATTTCATCGGCGATAGGAAGTTGATTGTCTATACTCGTGGCCGGACAGAAGAGCAGGTAATCAAATTTTTTGCTGAAAATAGGGCTAAACACGAAAAAATACCACTGGTAATTTTAGTGAACAAGGGTTCGGCCTCGGGCTCAGAGATTGTGGCGGGATGTATCCAGGATTGGAAGAGGGGCATAATACTGGGAGAAAAAACGTTCGGTAAAGCTTCTGTGCAGAGTTTGATGCCTTTGTCCGATGGTTCCGGTTTGAGATTGACCACTGCTAAATATTATACCCCCAGTGGACGTTCGATCCACGATGTGGGAATTACTCCGGATATTGTTGTGGAGGTAGCGGCGGAGACTATGGCAAAGCTCATGAAGCAGAGAGAGAAAATATACGGCCTGCCCGAGGAAGCCGAGAAAGAGAGAGAGAAAGAGAAAGAGAAAATAAAGGACCCGCAAATTGAGCGGGCGAAAGAAATCTTGGTGGCCCAGCAAAGATTCTCTGATACAGAGAAAGGGGTGGAAGAAATATTGGAAGGAGCGGAAGAAGGTGCCGAGGAAGAAAAAGAGAAGTAAAAGAAAAAAGATAGCGGCATTTATAGCCATAACCCTCGCTCTTGCGGGGGCAATCTACTATTATCTTAAGATTAGAGTCGTCGACTATACGAATGTCTCTCAACAGATCGATACACTGGTCAATGAAGAACTGGTAAAATTAGGAGTTACTACCAAAGATTTAATAAAGATTTATAGGGAGGAAAAGAAGAAAGATAACGTTACCTGGGTCTCGGTGACTAAGGAGATTCAAGTTTCGCGTGAAGTCAATATGGAAAGCTGCAAAAAATCGCTTACCGATTCCCTTAAAAAAATAGGAGCTGAGGTTTATGAGGCGAAGCTAAGTGACAAGCGCGATTGGCTGAGTATGAAAATTGGAAAGCGCTCACTACTCATGCAGAATCTCATTGTTCATTATCCTTTAGTTAAGTATAGAGTCAGTATTGTTATCGATGACCTTGGCCAACGAAAAGACGTGGTAAAGGATTTCTTGCGATTGGACATACCTTTAACATTTTCCATTCTGCCTCAACTTCCTTATTCTACACTCCTCGCCAGGGAACTTAAGAATTCAGGATATGAGACAGTTCTCCACCTGCCCGCGGAGCCTGAAGGCTATCCTGAGATTAATCCTGGACCCGGGGCATTATTGGTTTCAATGGATTCTTTCAGGATAAAAGAGACAATCTTGACGGACCTTGAGACTGTCCCTGGAGTTTCTGGCGCCAGTAACCATGAGGGTTCTCGCTTCACAGCCAATCGTCAAAAGATGGTAGAAGCTTTGAGCGTCCTGAAAAGAGAAGGGCTTTTCTTCTTCGATTCTAAGACTTCTTCCAACTCAGTTGGCAAAGAAGTCGCCCGGGATTTGGCAATGCCTGCTCTCTCTAATGATGTTTTTTTGGATACAAAGGATGAATATCGGTCTATCTACCGGCAATTGGAGAAATTGCGCCGCAAAGTTCTTAAGTCCGGAAAAGGGATTGGTATTGGTCATATCCATAAGGAATTCACTGCCAATGCGCTGGCAGAATATATTCCTAAATTTGAAGAAGACGGTATTGAATTTGTAAGTCTATCGGAATTGTTGAAGTAGAGAAAGGGGGACTGTGACCTTTTTGAGGGAACAGTGACTGTCACCCTAAAAAGCGACCCCGATAAGTATCGGGGGCATTCTTCAGAGTGCCGTTCCATGTACAGATTTGCACTGCGAGTACAATAGTTTGAGGAATAGCTTATGTTAATCTTGGGTATTGAGACTTCCTGCGATGAGACAGCTGCCAGTGTGGTGGAGGATGGCAGGAGGATATTGTCCAATGTGGTCTCTTCGCAAGTCGATATCCACAGGAAGTACGGTGGCGTTGTTCCTGAACTTGCTTCGCGGAAACATCTGGAAAAAATCAATTTCGTAGTAGAGGAGGCTCTTTCCCGGGCAGGATGCTCTTTTAAAGAATTGGATTGCGTTGCGGTCACAAATGGGCCTGGCCTGGTGGCGGCACTGTTGATTGGCTTGGCTACTGCTAAGGCCATAGCTTACGCTTTTGAGTTGCCCCTGGTTGGGGTCAATCATATAGAAGCACATATTTTTTCCAATTTTTTGGAGCATCCCGATAATATATTTTCATCTGAGAAGCTCGCTCCTCCTTTTATCGCCTTAGTTGTATCCGGGGGCCATTCTGACCTGGTGTTCGTGAAAGATTATGGAAAACTTGAATTGTTAGGACGAACCAGGGACGACGCTGTGGGAGAGGCTTTTGACAAGGTGGCAAAGCTCCTATCTCTGGGCTACCCCGGCGGGCCAATAATTGATAAGACCGCCCGAAATGGAAATACAGAAGCAGTCAGATTTCCTCTAGCTCACATGAAGGACAACTCTTTAGATTTCAGTTTTAGTGGTCTTAAGACTGCTGTGTTGAATTTTGTTAAGAATCATAACTGGCGGACGGAATCCAGGTTAATTGCTGATGTTGCCGCTTGCTTCCAGCAAGCTGCTGTCGAAGCGCTGGTGGAGAATACTTTTTGTGCGACAGAAGAGAAAGGAATGCAGAAAATCGTTCTGGGAGGAGGGGTGGCTTCAAATTCTCACCTACGGAATGTTTTCAAAAATCGAGCCGAAGAAAAGGGAGTAAAAATTTACTATCCACCACCAGAGCTATGTACGGATAATGCCGCAATGGTTGGCTGTGTCGGATATTACAAGAGGGAGTACAGTGCGCCCAGACCATTCGAGTCTCTAAAGGCTGAGGCCAATTTGGAGCTCGAGTCATGGATTTGAGATGGTGAAAAAAGACATTTTCGGCACTTTATTTCTATCGCTTACAATGATAATATTTCCTTGTGTCAACCAAGCTTATGTATATGGAGAAGAGATTGAGTCCCCATATACAGGGACAGAGGGACAGGAGAAACTGCCCGCTGCGGAAGAACCAAACACAAGGGAATCTGCAAAGGCTTCTTTCGATATGTATGGGTGCTTCGGAACGGTGATATTGACCGACCTTGAAACAGGAGATCAGAAGATCTATAATAGGCTGGCTTTACAGCCGGAACTTACCATCGGAAAGTTTGGCTTCGGCTTAAACTTGGAGTTCTATTTTGATGAGAATAGCAACCTCAGGAAAGAAGATTGGAGCTGGAGCAAAGCCATAGAGAAAGTCTGGTATGCCCGTTACGGCCATAAATACGAGCCAGTCTATATATATCTCGGGGGATTTAAGGATGTAACTCTGGGACATGGGCTTGTTATAGCACATTATACCAATATGCTTCGCTACCCGGATATAAAAAAAGTCGGGTTTGAGTGGGACCTTGATCTGGGAACCCATGGCTTTGAGTCTTTCTTCAGTAATCTTGTCAGGGCAGAGATTTATGGAGGTCGGGCGTATTATAGACCATTTTATAATTCTTATCTTCCCCTTCTGCCCAGGCTCGGCCTGGGTTTCACCTGTGTTTGTGACCAGGACCCAGATGTTAAGAGGTCTACCAAAGACGACCAAGTTACGGTTTTCGGAGCAGATTTGGACATTCCGCTTTTGGAACACCCCGTCATCTCTATCTTATCATACGTTGATTTTGCTCAGATGAGTCTGGGGAAGAGGTATACAAGATATGAGACTCCTCCTGCTCTTGATGGTGGACAGGGTTGGGCTCTGGGTTTTATGGGAGGGATATTGGCAGGGATAAGTTACCGTTTGGAATTCAGGAGACTTCAACAGAACTTCATTCCTTCATATTTCGATTCATATTATGAGGTTGATAGGCAAGAGGACAAAGCATCGAAAATTCCCGGAACAAGAAGTCCGATAAAGATAGGACCTTATGTTGAACTTGCCTATGATATTCTAAATAAGGTTACACTCTTGGCATCATTCGAAAGTTACAACCACGACCCGACTGGTATCTACCCGCATGTCAGGGCTATTGTTAGGGTTCATCCTTCGCTACTGATGAATAAATTCAGCCTTCTATTTTCTTATGATAAAAGGAATGCGGACACGTGGGAAGATTTAATTAGGGTTAAAGGACCCAATACTATTCTTACAGCCGAAGTCGGATACCTCGTTGACCCTCATATAGTTTTGGCCGTTATTTACAGGCAGACTTTCGACGCTTTTGGCAGGCCCACAAGAACTACAACAATGGAGGGCAGAATCCACTTCTAACGCGGGTTATAGACTCGACAACTTTGATAAGGAACCTTTGTGGAAGAGGTAACAATCGCTTAGGGGTGACCCTTGCGGTCGCCCTTTAGGGTGACGGGATTGGCACTCTGAAGAGTGCTCGACCGAGCATAGGGGTGACCCTTGCGGTCGCCCTTTAGGGTGACGGGATTGGCACTCTGAAGAGTGCCCGACCGAGCGCAGGGGCCGACCTTGGTCGGCCCGATTAATAGAAGTGAGCGTAATCAGGGAGCGCCGGCCGCGAAGAAGAGTTTCGCGTATTGAGCACAGGCTATTTACATAAAGGAGGAATTATGACTGGAAAGGATGTACTGAGGGTAGTTAGAGAAAAGGGAATCAAGTTTATTCGCCTCTGGTTTACGGACATTCTCGGGCAGTTAAAGAGCGTGGCAATCACAGAGAGGGAATTACCGAGAGCCCTGGACGGTGGTATGGGCTTCGACGGGTCTTCAGTTGAGGGCTTTGCCAGGATTTTTGAAAGTGACCTCGTAGCTTTGCCCGACCCTTCAACATTCCAGATTCTCCCCTTAGAGCTTTCCCGGGAGTTCCCAAGAGCTGAGGGAGAAAAGTTGAGAAGTACTGTAGCTGTAGATGAAGGCGGAGTTGGTAGAATGTTCTGCGATATACTGAATCCAGATGGTTCTCCATATGAGGGAGATCCCAGGTATATTCTGAAGAAGAACCTGGACAAGGCAAAGAAGATGGGCTATACTTATTATGTGGGCCCGGAAATTGAGTATTTCTATTTCAAGAGCGAGAAAGGCACAGATGTTCTTGACGCCGGCGGCTATTTCGACCTATTGCCGCTGGATATGGCTCACGATTTGCGCAGGGAGACTATCCTTTGTCTGGAAAAGATGGGGATTGCCGTAGAATATAGCCATCATGAAGTGGCGCCTTCGCAGCATGAGATAGACTTGCGCTTCACTGATGCCCTGACTATGGCGGACAACGTTCAAACATATAAGGTTATCGTCAAAGAGGTAGCCTATAAAAGGGGCGTCTATGCTACATTTATGCCCAAGCCTCTTTTTGGTCAGAATGGTTCGGGTATGCATACGCATCAATCGTTGTTCAAAGGTGATAAGAACGCTCTGTTTGATGCCCGGGATAACTATCACCTTTCACAGGAAGGAAAAGCATTTATCGCCGGGCTCCTTTTTCACTCTCAGGAGATTACTTCAGTTTGCAACCAGTGGGTCAACTCATACAAGAGGTTGGTCCCCGGATACGAGGCGCCTGTTTATATCTGCTGGGGGCAGAGAAACCGTTCAGCTTTGGTGCGCGTTCCTATGTATAAGCCGGGAGAGGAGATGTCCACTCGCCCAGAGTTGAGAAGTCCTGACCCCGCCTGTAATCCCTATTTAGCTTTTTCAGTAATGCTGGCTGCTGGGTTAGAAGGCATAGAAAAAGGGTATGAACTTCCAGATCCGATAGAGAAGGATATCTTCCTCTTGAGTGATGAAGAAAAAGAAGCCCAGGGGATTAAATTGCTCCCCGGGAGTCTAATCGAGGCAATCCAGATTACTGAGAAGAGCCAGCTTGTCAGGACTACTCTGGGTGAACACATATTCAACAAATTTATCGATAATAAAAAGATTGAGTGGGACCGTTATCGCACGCAAGTTACGGACTACGAACTGCAGAAGTATCTGCCAATATTGTAGATGGGAATAGGTGAAGAAATGAGAGACCAGGTGGAAAAGGCATTATCGAGGATTCGGCCCGCTCTTCAAGCCGATGGTGGAGATGTGGAGCTACTTGAGATTACAGATGAAGGCGTAGTTAGGGTAAGATTGACAGGGGCATGCCGTGGCTGTCCTTTATCCAAGATGACACTGGAAATGAGCATCGCCAAGGAGTTGAAGAAGCAGGTTCCTGGGGTTAAGGAAGTAGAAGCAATCTGAGAGAAATCGGTTAGGAACGGAGAATTTGTAGAATTTCATATCGAATTTTTTATTCTGGTCTTTGGGAGAGATAGTGTCCTTGGATACAAGGTTGCCCCGCAGAAGCGGGGCAATTTTTTATGAGGAGAAACGTTGATTCTTGCAATGAAGACATTAATTTCAATCTTAGTTCTTCTCATCCTCAATTTTCGAGTATGGGCTTTTGAAATTCGTCTTTCTACCACTGCCGCAACGCCAGGCGATACTCTGGCAGTGGAAGTTGAAGGGGTGGATCCAGGGAGTATATATTCCTGTTGGTTTAACGCCAGGGAATATCCCGTATATGGCACGGAAAGGGGCTCTCTCAGGATATTGATTGGACTGCCATTCGATTTCGTTCCTGGCAGGTATGCAGTTCTAATTCTGGAAAAAAGGAAGGGGAAAAAGGCTAAGAGAAGATATAGGTTATTGAGTGTTAATAGAAAAGTTTTTCCTGTAGTATATATTAACTTCACTCCAGAAAAGAGGAAGTTGATTGGTTCCCCTCTGAATAAACGAGAGACAGAATTGATTGCTGGTGCCATAAAAGTTGAACAGAAAAAGCAGAATTGGGAAAAAGAATTCATTTTACCAGTCGAGGGCAGGCTTGTTGGAGAGTACGGTGTTAAGAGAATGGCCGGCGAAGAATTTCTATGGAGTCACAAAGGAGTTGATTTGAAAGCTCCCGAGGGCACCCCGGTTCGAGCAGCCAATAGTGGTGAGGTTATTCTGGCGGAGAAGGGGTTCCATCTTTATGGAAAGACGGTAATGATTAGTCATGGCCAAGGGGTGAGCACAATCTATCTCCATTTGAAGACCATCGGTGTGGAAAAGGGAGAAGAAGTTGAAAAGGGCCGGATTATTGGCAGAGTGGGAGAGACTGGTCTAGCTGTAGGTCCGCATCTTCACTGGGGACTATATGTCCATGGTGTGCCTGTCGACCCTCTTCCTTGGACAGAGAGAGAATACTGAGTAGCTGGAGCGTAAATGATTAGAACAATTAATCTCACGAAGAGATTTGGCCAGTTGAATGCGGTGGATAACCTGAATTTGGAAATTTCTCCGGGAGAAATTTTCGGCTTCCTGGGACCCAATGGAGCAGGAAAGACTACCACCATAAGGCTATTGACCGGGCTCCTTAGACCCACCAGTGGTCGAGCGCTGGTGGGGGGATATGACATACAAAAAGAGCCAGAAAAAGCTAAGAAGATTATTGGTCTGGTGCCTGAGCATCCCTTTCTTTACCAGAAATTGACGGGTAGGGAGTTTCTAAATTTTGTTGCAGAATTATATGAAATCCCTATGGAGGTGAAGAAAAAGAGAATACCAGAGCTTCTTTCTCTATTTGAGATAAGCGAGTGGGAAAATATGTTGATGGAAAGTTATTCTCATGGGATGCAGAGAAGGGTGTTAATGGCTTCTGTGCTTCTGCACGACCCAAAAGTAATATTTTTGGATGAGCCTCTGGTGGGTTTAGACCCCAGGGCCGGAAGATTGGTAAAGAGGCTTTTTCAGGAGCTTTCCCAGAGGAAAGTGACAATCTTTATGTCCACGCATACTCTGGAAATTGCCGAGAAATTATGTCAACGCATTGGGATTATCAAGGATGGTAGATTGATTGCTCTGGGCACGAATCAAGAGCTGAGAAGGAAAGTGGAAAGATACGGGGAAATGGGTCTGGAAGATATATTTCTAAAATTGACCGGTGGGTCTGAATACGAACAGTTATTGAAATATTTAGAGTAATTTTTGGAAAAGGATTTACTTTGTAGGGGTTCGATTCATCGAACCCGCAAGAACGGGCTCAATAAATTGAGCCCCTACATAAAACCAATAGCTTGGAATTTTTAAAAGACCTCTTAGAGTAATGTTGAATGCGATATTGGCTTTTGTATGATAGGGAGAGGCGCCTAGGCTGCAAATGGATATTGCTATCTTATGCCAGATGAGGCTTCGGGAAGTCAGAAATCGTTTCCGTTTTATGGAGCTGGGGGCAAAAATAAAGAATTGTTTGCTCTTGGCAATAGGACTTCTCTTTCTCTGGGCGCTGTATGGCGGGTTCTATCGTGTCTTAACCTATCTTCAGGGGGTTCCACTTCTCGGTCCGATACTGGTGGTTAAACTTCTTTCTATGGTATTTCTTACATTTTTGGGAATGCTCGTTTTCAGCAATGTCATTACTTCTTTTTCCACCGTCTATTTTTCTTCCGACTTGCCCTTTCTAATGTCCACACCTTTTTCCTTCCGTTCAATTTTCGGACTGAAGTTTGCAGAAACGCTAATCTATTCTTCCTGGATGGTGGTTATTGCGTTTTTCCCATTTCTTTTGGCGTACGGAAAAGCCTATTCTTCAAAAGTACCGTTCTATCTCCAGGTTATCTTGGCGTTAATACCATTTTTAGTAATTGCCGCAAGCGTGGGAGTTATTGTCTCTCTTATTCTTATGCACTTTTTTCCAAAAAGAAAGACAAAGGATATACTTCTGGTTCTGGCTGTATTCTCAGGCGCTGGGCTATACCTACTCTTCCGATTGCTCCAGCCCGAGAAGCTCGTTAAACCCGAGGCGATGGGCGGTGTGCTGGACTACCTTGCAATGATAGGAGCACCCGGTTCGGAGTTCTTACCTAGCGCCTGGATTACTCAAGCAGTTGCCTTTGCCACCCAGGGAGACTTTTTTGGCTATATTCGATTCTTTTCAATTCTCGCTTCAGTAGCTATAGCCCTATGGTTAATCAGTCTCTTTTTAGCGACGGCAACATACCATTCCGACTGGATGAGTGCTCAAGAAGGTGCCAGTCAGAGCTTGAGGAAAGATAGAATGGGAAAGGTGATTCGATTGCTGTTTAAAGGCTTCTCTCGGCAAATAAGGGCAGTCTTGGAAAAGGATATTAAACTATTCTTTCGTGATACTGGTCAGTGGTCTCAGCTTTTTCTTTTGGGAGCGCTGGTGATTGTTTATCTCTTTAACATTTATAAATTGCCCTTGGATACCATCTATTTGAAGAGCCTTATCTCTTTTCTAAACATAGGTTTGGCTGGATTTGTTCTGGCAGCTTTGGCTCTTCGTTTTGTCTATCCAGCAGTAAGCCTTGAAGGCTCCTCTTTCTGGATTATTCGGTGCTCGCCCTTTTCCTTAAGCAAATTTCTGAAAGAAAAGTTCTGGATTAGCCTTTTTCCCCTGCTTATTCTGGGAGGGCTTTTGGTCCTGGTTTCAAATCTGTTCCTAAAAACAGATATGTTCATGACATTACTCTCTTTAGTGACCGTAGTAATGATGGTAGCGGGATTGACCAGTCTGGCATTGGGAATGGGGGCGATCTATCCCAAGTTTCATGTGGAGAACATCTCCCAGATTGAATCATCGCTCGGTGGAATTCTGTTTATGATTTATGCGCTCTTTTATGTGGGTGTGATTATTGCCATAGAGGCTTTGCCGGTGAGAAGCTATTTTCAGTATTCTCTTGGTCTTAAAAGTAGCTTTTATTGGACTGGAATTGCCATCGTAATTACTGCTTTGATTGTTGTTAATCTGACTGCGATTTGGTTGCCTCTTCGTCTGGGTAAGAAGGCTTTAATAAATTATGAAGAATAATCGCTAACCTCTTCTTTCAGTTTCCACAGAGAAAGATTCTCCTTCCACAAGAAGACGAAGCCAAAACCTACGATTAGAGTGAACTGAAAAAGATGTATTAGTACAGCGTAACTTATAGCCCTGCTTCTGTCAACTGCAAAAAGGGCAAGAGCAGTGATGCAGAAATATTCATAGACTCCAACAAAAGCTGGGGAGGACGGAATCATTAAGCCCAGCGCTATTACCGTCATTGTAAGGTACGCTTGAGGGTAAGATAGCCATAAATTGAGTGCCTTCGCTACCAGATAGAATGTTGTCCCTTCGAAAGTCCATACCAGTATAGAGAGAAAAGAAACGCTTAGTATTTCCTTTCGTTTACGTAGCACATTTAGTCCCTCGGTAAAGGAACTCACCAGGTTAAGTATTTTCTTCAGAATAGGCTCTTTAAGGAAGGAGAACAGGTTCTTGATAACCTTATTGGCTAGTTCTTTGTATCGCATCATCATGTAGAGGATAATTAGGATACATAAAAATAGACCCCAGGCAACATAAGTCATCTTCTTGAGCCATTGAGGGAAAAAGTGTTGTGGATAATAACCACTTCCCAGAAAAAGTAATGCTCCCAATAGAAGAACAACCAGAGTAAGTCCGTCAAAGACTCGCTCTACAACGATTGTCGCCAATGAGGAGCTCTTACTAATATTTTCCTTTTTTCCATTTACATAGGCGCGGATGAGTTCTCCAACCCTCAGCGGCAAAAGGTTATTTGCCATAAATCCAATAAGAACTGTTGAAACTAAGTTCAAAACCTTGCACTTCTTTATAGGTAGGAGAAGGTATCTCCATCTCACACCTCGCATCAAAAATCCGAACATATAGGAGACTACTGCCGGGAATAGCCAGTAGTAATTAGCCATTTTCAATGCCCTTCTACCTTCCTCTACATCAAATTTACGAAAAGCAAGGTAGAGAAAGAAAATGCTAATCAATATTCCAGCGACAACCATCCATTTAGATCTTTTCATAAAAAAGAAGTGCCGGAGGTCGGATTCGAACCGACACGAGCTTTGGGCTCATGGGTTTTTGAGACCCACATGTCTACCAATTACATCACTCCGGCAAGATTCTTCCAGAAATTGCAAATTTGTTTTATATATTATAATATAAAGTGTAAATTGTCAAGGCGATTAAACCTGTAGTGAGAGATTTTGGTACATTGAAAAAATTTGACTTTATTTGATTTGTTAGGTATAATTAATACGAAAAAAATTGTCGGAGGAAATTTCATGGAAAAGAAACAAACTCAGAAATTCTGGGAAAAGGCTGAAAAACAACTCAAAGAGCTAAGTGCCAGGGCTGTGAAAATTGCCAAAGGCTTACAAGAAGACGCCATCCATGGTGTAAAGATGGGTAGGCTTAAGGTTGAGGAATTGGGACTTGAGAGTAAAAAGGTAAAACTTTTCCAGCAAATAGGCACAGAGGCTTTTAGGTTGGTTAAAGCCAACAAGCTCAAAAATAGTGGGATTTCCAAATTATGCGCTCAGGTAGATAAGATAAACAGAGAGATTAAAAAGAAAAAAACTGACTTCTCCTCGTTGAAAACGAAGATATCCGAGGGTATTAAGAAGCTCAAATGAAAATTTGAGCAAAGTTAGCGTGAGATGGGGGCGTAGTTCAGTTGGGAGAACGCATCCTTGGCAGGGATGAGGTCGCCGGTTCGACTCCGGTCGCCTCCACCATTTTGAAAGTGCAAAGAGAGACAGGAATACAGATTATTGCGGGTAGCCTTAGAGGCAAGAGAATAAAGAGCTTGCCCGGGTTGGCTACCCGCCCACTTTTGGGAAGAATAAAGAAGTCTCTTTTTGATATTCTGGGAGACAGGGTAGTTGGTGCAAGGTTCCTGGACTTATATGCTGGCACGGGGAGTGTGGGAATAGAAGCCCTTTCCCGAGGGGCGTGCTATGTTCTTTTTGTGGAAAGAGAGGCTCGCTTGATAAGATTGGTTAGGGAAAATTTAAGAAGATTTCGCCTGGAAAAGAGAGCAAAGGTCATCAAAGCGGATGTATTGAATTATGGTAAAGAGGGGAGGAGAATTTCTTTAGGAGAACAATTCGATTTAATCTTCGCCGGGCCTCCCTATAAATTGAATCTGATTAAGGATACTCTAAATATAATAGTGAGGTTAAGATTACTCAAAAAAGACGGATGGGTCATTTGCCAGCACCATTTCAAAGAGGAAGTACCAGAAAGAGAGGGATTTTTGTCCCTTTTTAGGAAAGAGCGTTATGGAAAGACGGTAATGACCTTTTATCAAGTTGGTACTGATAACTGCCAGGTAGTTCATAACCATGCATAAGGGTAACAACATTCCAGAGAGCTTACGGCCAGCAATAATTTCTTAAGGGGGCAATTAATGATGAAAACTATTGCAATACTTGCGGACCTGAAAAGAATGGGGGCTAAATCCGCTATTCAGAAGTTGACTTCTTATTTGGCCAGAAAGAAGATAAAGGTTTTAATGAATGAGATTTCAAAGCAAGCCGACTTGGTTATTGCATTGGGCGGTGACGGAACCATACTGAAGGTGGCGCGTCAGGTAAGTGGCCTCAGTGTACCAGTTTTAGGGGTGAATCTTGGTGGACTTGGATTCTTGGCAGGAGTGAGCCTTTCGGACTTGTACCCGGCATTGAGTTTAATCTTACAGAAAAGATTTAGGACCGTGGAGAGAATGCTATTGCGTTCCGAAGTATTTCGTAAAGGTAAGCGAGTGAGGGAATTCTTAGCTTTGAATGATGCGGTGGTAAAAAATGGAGTTACAGCAAGAGTAATAAGACTGAGATTGGAGGTAAATAACCAGTATGTTGCGACCTATGTTGGAGACGGTTTAATTGTTTCCACTCCTACAGGTTCCACAGCCTATTCTTTAGCTGCCAGTGGTCCCATAGTTCACCCGGATTTATCTCTTATTATTTTGTCACCTATTTGTCCCCATACTTTGGCTTTACGTCCATTGATTATCTCCTCTAAGGATACGGTTAACATTTGGGTTGAAGCTGACCATCATGAGGTTATTCTTACTATGGACGGGCAGGAAAACATTCCTTTGCAGTTGGGAGATTTGGTTCAGGTAAGGAAAGCAAGGGAAAGATTAAAACTGATTGTCCCTGAAAAGAGAAGTTATTATCAGGTGTTGAGAACGAAGATGAAGTGGGGAGGGAGGTAAAATAGAAAAGCTCGATTTGTTCTTTGGCAAGAAATTTCTTAACGCAAAAAGCTGCGGGCTTTGCCCGGGGCAAAATAATTCGCTCGCCTTCGGCTCTCTCAGATATTTTGCTTAGAAGAAATATTGACCAGCCCTTGCTTTTTGCTAAAATTTCTGATGCCATCACAAATCGAACTTTTCTTTTGGGGGAGTACGAGGTCGGCCTCGTTTTCTCACTAAAATTTCTAATGCTTGTCACGAATTGAACCCTTCTTGATGTTAAGGTGAGGTGCTTGCTTTTTGCTAAAATTTCTGATGCCATCACAAATCGAACTTTTCTTCTGAGAAAAAATATATAGTCGGCCTTGTTTCTCGCTAAAATTTCCAATGCTTTTCAGAAATTGCATCCCGATTTTCAATTGGGAAATTTGTGCCTACAATTGAGCGAGTCTGAGATTTTGTAGGCACGATTTCAAATCGTGCAATGATTTCAAACTCTGGCTCCATATTGATTTGAGGATAATATGTTACGGGAGTTGTCCGTAAAGAATTTTGCTTTGATTGAGGAGTTGGATATCTCTTTTGATAAGGGTTTGAATATCTTGACCGGCGAAACTGGAGCTGGTAAGTCAATAATTATTGGGGCAATCGGTCTCATTCTGGGCGGGCGAGCCTCTTCTGAGGTTGTGAGGAAAGGGAGTGATCTCTGTGAGGTCACAGGGCTGTTTGAGACGATGGAGAATACAAGGTTGAAAGAGATGCTCACTGAGAAAGGCTTTCTGGACCAGGAAGGGGAGTTTGTGCTGAAAAGGGAATTGAGCCGGCAAGGAAGGAGTCGATGTCTTCTGAACGGCCAGATTATTACTTTGGGAATGCTGGAAGAAATCGGAAACTACCTGGTGGATGTCCACGGACAACACGAACATCAAGCCTTGCTCAAACCTGGCGTTTCCAGAGACCTCCTGGACGAATTCGGAGCGTTGATGGAACTGAGAAAGAGAATCGGGGATACTTACAGGAGATTTCGAGAGAAGGCGCGCCAACTGGAAGAATTGCGTGCCTCCGAGAGAGAACGGGAACAGCAGATCGACCTTTATCAATTTCAAATAAAAGAGATTGACCAGGCTAATCTCTCCGTAGAGGAAGAAGAATCTCTGGATAGAGAATATAAAGTTTTGAGCAATGCAGAGAAGCTGAGCCAGTTGACCCAGGAACTTTACCACCATATTTATGAAGGGGCAGGTTCGATTACGGAGAAGATGGCCTTGGTGGAAAGAGGCCTGGAGAGGCTCGTTGCCATTGACGATGCACTAAAGGACGGGTTAAAAGAAGCAGGTGAGGTAAAGTATCGTATGGACGAAATGGCTGTTATGGTGAGGGATTATGCAAGAAAAATAGAATTTAATCCCCAAAGGTTGGAAGAAATACTGGAAAGGAAAGAGTTAATTAATAAGCTCAAGCGAAAATATGGGAATACAGTAAGAGACATTCTAAATTATAGAAAAGAAGCACAGGTTAAGTTGGACAGGCTGGCTAATAGTGCTAAAAGTATGGAAGAGATTACAGGTGAGGTCAAGAGACTGGAGAAACAACTTGTGGAGGAGGCCGGCAAACTTTCTGATGAGAGAAAAATAGCAGGGGCTAAGTTAAAGAAAAAAACAGAACAGGAACTGAAAGAGTTGGGAATGGAAAAGGTCAGATTCGATGTCGAAATTGAACAAGGGGAAATAAAGTCCACAGGTATGGACGAAGTCCAGTTTCTGGTTGCTCCCAATGTGGGAGAGGATTTAAAGCCCATAAATCGGATTGCTTCTGGCGGAGAGATATCGCGTATAATGTTAGCACTGAAGACTATTCTGGCGCGGGCGGACAGGATACCGACTTTGATCTTTGATGAAATCGATACAGCTATAGGCGGAAGAATTGCCCAGGTTGTTGGGAGAAAAATGAGGAACCTTTCTCCTACTCATCAGGTTATCTGCGTTACTCACCTCCCACAAATTGCTGTTTTTGCATCGAACCACTACTGTGTGGGAAAAAAGATTAGCGCTGGGCGCACAAGAACAGTAGTTGACCTTCTGGACAAGAAGGGTAGAGAAAACGAGATTGCCCGCATGTTGGCCGGCGAGCGTCTGACGGAGATAACCTTAGAACACGCTAAAGAAATGATAAGAGAGAGTCAAACCTAAAATCTTGGTAAAGATATGGGGAAAATTACAATAAATATCGAGTATTGTAAAGGTTGCGAACTATGTGTGGCATCCTGCCCGAAAGGCCTCATAAGGTTATCAGAAAAATTGAATTTGGCCGGTTACCACCCTGCTGAGTTTATGGACAATGGGGAGTGCAATAGTTGTGGTTTGTGCTACCAGATGTGTCCTGACGTGGCGATTGAGGTGTGGAAGGAGGGATGAAGGGATAGTTTTCGGAGGACGGCACTGTAAACAGTGCCCGACCAACGTTGGTGGGGCGCCCTTTAGGGTGCCGAAGTAACTGGGATAATTTTTGGTGTCGCTGGGTATA
>Ga0315314_1000588_pt1 | contig 38619 bp, 41 predicted proteins | sample TDP9_MG_FD_203631 | JGI IMG/M metagenome (GOLD analysis project Ga0315314, IMG submission 203631) | Freshwater sediment microbial communities from Lake Towuti, South Sulawesi, Indonesia - TDP9 | ecosystem: Environmental > Aquatic > Freshwater > Lake > Sediment | place: Indonesia: South Sulawesi... | reverse complement strand
TAGCGCGGAAGAGGTGGCGAATTTTTCAAGAATCTTCTACGGAGGTCCCCACAGTTGAATCAACATAAGCCGCAAAAGAGTATGAAGCACACAAAAAAGCAACGGGCTAAAACACCATGATAACGTCCCCGCCTGCAGACTTGAAAAGTTTGGCAGAGGCAAATTACTATTGAGAGGCTTGTGAGTGACACCCCTCGTAAACGGAATAAACTTATGCGCCATGCTTGATTTAGCGAATTCTGTTGTTCATAATACCCACATTTTTAAGAAGTTGTGACATAGGCATACGGTCTCTGGCTACATCCCAAAGGTCGCTCACAAGCTCTTCGGAGGGTTTCAACCATCCTAAACTCGCAAAGACACTTAACCTCTGTCTCTTAGGTAAAGGTAAAGAATTCATAAAATCAGTCAGCCTCATTAGTTCGTTTTCATATCCTTCTTCAACCCACCGATTATAGCGCACTAGACTTTTGCCTTTAGGCTTAATGTTACGCCCACTGACATCTAACACTGTGAAAAAAATAAGTCGTGTACGAGCTTTATCTAACTCCCACCCAAAAAAGAAACTCGCAAACCCTTTTCTCTCGCGAACTGCGTCGGTTACCTTCACTATGATTACACCCTTGTTGTGGCGTGAGGCTTCCCAACTCTCCTTTAGCCAAACAAGAAGACACCGACGCCAATGCAATCTTTAAGATAGAGCTAGCACGCCCACTTGTGTTCAATTGGCGAACTTAATAAAAGTTATGCCACTACTCGTAGCCCTCAAACTAACTTAGTCGCAAGTAGCATCCTTGGCTAAGCCCTATCTAACCCTTGTTTGGTTAAGTTCGATGTTAACCTAAAGGAGCTATAGGGTAGGCTTAAAAATTCTTTTTCATCATGTTAGCAACGTTTAATTTTTCTTTTCCTGGGAACCACCTATCAATCAAAGTTAACCTAGGGACGTCTAAGGTAGGCGTTTTTGATACGCCTATATGAAACAAACATTATTGTTTTTTCTAAATAACTTACTTACTTACATATTATCTGTAAACTTAACCTAAAAAGGTTAAGAACGAATCTAAAAATCCCGTCTAAAACGCAAAAAAGAATGTTATGAGCAATGTGGAAAGATTTTTCCCTAGACCTACCTATAGCTCCTTTAGGTTAACATCGAACTTAACCAAAAGGACGTATTACGTCAAAAAAATTCGTAGTGAGGCTACCTTTTAACGATAACCTCACCGTTTGCGAGCGTATGCACTATAGTGTAGCCTTGTTGAAGGTACGTTAGAAGCTCGTTTTCGTTGATTTGGGCAAACTCCTCGGCACAATGGACACCGTTAGGGCAATCGGTGTTCTCCTCTTCCTTATCAAGCTGTTTAGCGATGTCATCAAGAAGCCTTTTCATTGATGGTTTGTACCCGAACCTTTTAACTAGCGCTTGCACGTACGATTTGCGTGCTTTTGGGTCCATTGTGTCAAGTTCGCTTTCGATTTTAGCCTTACTCAACTCCTCTACGGAGATTTGTGGTCGAACGTCAAGGTAGGGGTACGCTCTCAGGTAGATGTCTCTTTGAACATCTTCAGGCGGAATTATGTATGAGGCTTCGATATCTCTTCCCTTAATTTTATGGCCCGTCCAATACTTCGCAACGAGGGGATGAGCGCCGCCTGCAGTTATGTACGTCTCGAATGTTTTTCTCAAACGGTGCGTACTCACTGTGATTCCTGTCCTTTTAGCTAACCTTCTGAAAACGGCGCTAAGGCTGTGTACGTTTAACCTTTCGTAAGGTTCAGTGTTTGAAGCAAATATAGGCGTTGCGTCGGTTATTTGTTCTCCTCGTTGCCTGCGAACCATAAAGTAAATCCTTAAACTTTCGATGGCGTTCACTCCGATCCACGTCTCATATTCAACGTTTTCCTTCCCTCTGTACATGTTTATCTTATGTGCCGTAATTGTTTGGTCTTCAACAGCTTTTTTGACTTCTTTGTAATTGATTTTAACTGCGTCATCCCTGCTTACGCCGCTGTCTTTCAAAAAATCTATGAACGCCCTTTCACGTTCATCCGCTGCACCTCTTAAAGTCCGCAGATCCTCCATTGTTATTGGAGGAATGGTTCTTGAGGCTCCTGTGGGCGATTCTGGTTTTATCCGTGCGCTCTTAGGCACGTTGCAGTTTATTAACGCTTTAGCTCCTTCGAAGTAGGTTTTAGCCGTGGTTCCTTCACCGTGTTTTTGAGTAAGGTAATCACCGAAGTCTGCGAAGACTTCCTCCCACTTTTCCCAACCCTTAACTAAATTGGCTTCAACGTCTGCTTTGTATTCGTTTACGATTTGGTCAAGGCTTTTACCAAGGTACTCTGAAAATAACAGGGCACCTCGTACATAGATCACTTTTGTTGAGGTTTTCTTACCCTTTCGCCTCAGAAGTTGCTTTCCCGCTTCGCTCGCCTCTAAGATAGCTATACGTTTTCTATCTTTAGGTCCGATGTTTTCTTCCATTTTTCTTTTTCACCTCTGTTACGTACTTGTTGTAATTACGTAACTATGATACGGGCAATTATTTAAAGTTTAAAATAAGGCTACAAAAATGAAAACTTAAATAGATTTAAGAAACTGTCAGTTCAAAGTCTGACGATCTGGGCGTGTGGGACCCCTGAAATCTTCAAAATCGCCTCTGGGTGAATCATTCCCTTCTCTATGGCTTTGTCTACAATGCGTTTTCCAACCATGTTCACCACCGTGGACTGCCTCATGAGGTCAATAGCCTCCTCCACACTCACTTTTGATCCCTTATAAAATTCTTCTCGCACCTCAAAAACGATTTTGCCCTCCCGCAGAACCTTCCCTAATAACTCAGCGTCACAGGCCGCAAGAAGCACGTATTGGCCCCATTTTCGCATGTTTACGTAGACTTCCAACACTCAGCACTTTTACACGGATCTTATGGATGATCGTGCTCCACACGCATCACACATTAAAAATGATAAGCGTCTCTCTTTTACAATTTTCGTATCCGGACGCTTACAGACAGGGCACATAACGAACTCGTCAACATACCTTTTGATCAACCTCTCAAAGGTGTCACGGCGAAACTGCCCCTGAAAAATCGCTCGCGTCCCCTCTATGGTTCCAGCAGTAGCCATTTCCTTAGAGAAGAACCTTAGCATGTGACGCGGATCTCTGTTGAGCACGTCGCAGATTTCCTTGTAGTTGTGGAAGATAGTTCGCATCCCTATAGTGGAGCCGCGGGGCTGGGGAAGTTCAAACCGTTTGTGCTCCAACATTCCAGGCGGAAGCTGAGCGCGTGCGCGTTTCAACATTTCTTTGTAGTTCATGCTCATAGTTAACGTCTCACAGGGCCTGCTTAGCTCTAGTTCTAAGTTGGTCTACTCGTTTAAAATGTTTTTTAATGCACAAGACTACAATTTTATTAGGATGAGTAGCCTCTATCTGTTTAGAACTTCAGCAAACAAGATTTGTGATGGGTTGAGAGACTTGACAGACCGAGAAAAAAAGGTGCGAGCCGAGGTGGAGAAGTTGGTGGACCCGGAGACAGGGTTAACTTTCGGCGAGATGAACATAATCACCGACGTGAAGGAACAGGAACCAGGAGTCGTAAAGATAGACTTCGTACCGACGAGTCCGTTTTGTCCCATAGCGTTTAAATTCGCCATGGACATCAAAAAATCCGCCATGAAAGTTGAAGGAGTGGAGAAGGCTCTCGTTTATTGCCACGGTCATACCATGGAAGAGACCATTAACAGAACGGTTAACCGCGAGGAAACCACGAAATGAAGGTGACGGTGAAGTTCTTCACCACTCTACGAGAAATAACTGGGAAAAGAGAAGAGGAAATTAAATCGTTGGGAGACCTCACTGTCGACGAACTTCTGGAAGAACTCTCAAAAAAGCACGGTCTCCGGTTCACGGACTACGTGTACGACGAGGCTGGGAATGTGCGAAGTTATCTACAGTTTCTAGTAAACGGCCGAAGCATAACAACAATGCAGGGTTTCAAAACGAGGTTGAGGGAGGGAGACAGTGTTGCAATCATCCCTCCCGTAGGAGGAGGCTAACACCGCTCACCTAAAACTGAACATTTACCCTTTTTCATGGCACGAGCGCAGTTGAAAATGCATGTTATTTTCTTTTATATTGTTTAGCCACGATCATGGTTGTTGTTAGAAAGATGTTGGGTAATGCTCTAAGTTTCTCTGACAAGAATTTTTCTAAGTCTGCCAGTTCCTTAACCTGCACTTTCACAATGGCGTCATATTCTCCGTACACTAAGTCTACATCCAGAGCTTCCTTGAAACTGGAAACCTTCTCCAGTACTTCCTTCTCCGAGCCTGACTGTATGGTGATCAAAACATAAGCGAGGACCATTGTTTAGTCACCTTTGTTAAGTCATGTCTGTTGTAGAGAACTTAACATTTTCTGTGAAAAGTTAGGAGCATAGGTTCGTTTAAGTGTCTTGGGTGCGCAACGCTGCTGGATTTTTAGAGTTTGCGATTCTAAAATGGATTTAGTCGAGCAGGACCCCTTGCTTCACGGTATCTATAATACGGTTAAGCCTAGCCATGTTGTTGATAAGTCCCGCAAACCTATAGGAGCTTTTCATCGTCCTCAATATTTCTGTCATCAACAACTTTGGACGGAGATAGAAGGCTCGGAAATAATCGTAGATCATAGAGCGGATCTCTTCAAAGGGCACAGCGTGTGGTGAAACCTTTGGAACGTAAGCTCCTCTTTCCCAAAGTTGGTCCTCGTTAACGAATCCTTTGGCCACCAGGTCGCTCCAGAGGTCGGTTCCCGTGAAAGCTCCCAGAATGTTCAGCTGGGGCACGTCAATGTCCAGTTCTTGGGCAAATCGCAGGGTGTTCTGGATCTCCCTCTTAGTTTCGTCTGGAGCCCCAAGTATAAACGAGCCAACAATAACGTCGATGCCCGCTTTCCTAGCCTTTTCAACAGCGCTTCTAGAATCGTCTGGGGTTATCCCCTTCTTGTAGTAGTCTAGAATCCTCTGGTTAGCGCTCTCCACCCCAAAGTAGATTATTCTACAGCCGGCCTTCACCATTTGCCTAAACACGTCGGACTGGCAGTTGTCCACCCTAGAGTCGCAGAACCACTCAATGTCCATTCCCTCCTTTTTCACCCTTTCACAGAACCTCGCCACTCTCTTCTGATTCAGGGTGAAGTTGTCGTCTACAAAGAGAAACTGCTCGTAGCCCTCGCTCAGCAACAACTCTAGTTCTGCCACGATATTTTCAACTGATCTAGGCCTCCAAATTCCCCGAGCAAACTTTCTACATCCACAAAAAGTGCACCTGAACGGACAGCCACGCGACGAAACTAGAGTGGAGAATTTTCTGGTGGCAACCTTCACCCCATAAATAGTTGAGCTGTACTGAGCGTCTATGAGGTTGCGATCTGGGAATGGGAGAGCATCCACATCTTTGATTAGTGGTCTATCTGGCGAAGACGCAACTTTTCCATCTTTCCTAAAGGTTATGCCCTTTACTTTTCGTAGGTCGCCGCTCTTTTCCAAACACTTTGTCAGCTCAAGGCATGTGTACTCTCCTTCCCCTCGAACGATCACGTCCACGAAGGGATATTTGTTAAGAATTCTTTCGGCGTTGAAGGTTGCATGGTAGTTTCCGAAAACTGTTGTTAGGTTCGGATTCTCCACCTTCGCCTGCTCTGCAATTTTCACAGCCTCTCCTGCTGAGCTGTTCAGAACTGAAAATCCGAGGATGTCCGGGTTTTCCTTTTTCACCCAGTCCAAGGTCTGCTTCATGGAAAATCCTTTGACTGCCTGATCCAGTATAGACACTTCGATTCCTTCGTTCATCAAAACTTCTACACAGTAAAGGATGCCCAACGGTGGCCACGCAGTTACAACCATGTCTGGAGTGTCCGGAGCTGGACTGGGATTCATGAAGGAAAACTTCATCTCACATCGCAACTGCAATCCTTTTTGAAGCTGAAATAAAATAAGCTTTGCTAAGAGCAGTCAGATGGAAAGCTTCTCAACCTGTTTCAGAACGTACCGACGGATTTCAACTGGTTTAGGAAGTTTTGCAACGATTTTTCCCTTTTCTATCAGGGGCTTTAGCATGGGCTGGGTTTTTCCTCCGCATTCTGGGCAGCTTGGCTGAGGAGACTTGAAGGATAGCACACTGTCAACCATACATTTCGGGCACCTCCAAACCTGCTTCTTGCCACCAAGCTTGCCCCTTTTTGCCACCAGTTTTCCCTCAAGTTCTATAATGTCCATGGCAAAGTCTATGGTTGGGGCGTTGCTGACAGAAGTTCCAACGCCGAAGGCGTCGGCTCCTGCTTCGCTGAGAACCTTAACTGACTCTTCGTTGAGACCTCCGGAGACGAAGATCTTGACGTGTTGATAGCCTCTCATGTCCAACTCCCATCGAACCTCTCGAACGATTTCAGGGAAGTCTCCCTTCCTTGAGCCGGGTGTGTCAAGTCGCACGCCGTACAGGCGGTCTTTCAGGGCTTCAGCAGCCATTATCGACTCAATTTTCTCGTCAAAGTAAGTGTCCACCAAGGCTACTCTCGGAACCTCCGGCGGCATAACCTCGTCGAAGGCTTTCCAAGCCTTCACCTGATCGCCTAATGCAATGATGAGAGCGTGGGGCATTGTTCCCGCTGGCTCGGCTCCCACAGCCTTAGCTCCTGAGAGGCTGGAAACTCCGTCTATGCCGCCTATGTAGGCAGCTCGATCCAGCATTGGAGAAAGGGCTGGGTGCATGCGGCGAATTCCAAAGGCTACAACGAGTTTTTCACCCGCAGCTTTCTTCACCCTTGCTGCTCTTGTCGCCACTCCTGACGCTTGACAGATGAGGCCTAGCAGTGGACTTTCAAGGACGCAAAACTCTCCGTAGGGGCCCTCAATAAACATGACGGGTTCTCGGACTCCCCCACTGTCAGTGTGGTAGAAGACGCTTCCTTCGGGCATGGAGTAGACGTTGACAGGGCATCCCTCGAACAGGCGGGCCTCCTCCTCGATGCCGCAGAGGATTCCCCAAGGCCACTCTCTGGGAAGTTTGCCTGGCGTAACTTCAGCCACAACTCGGAGTTTGTCCAGCTTTTTTGCTTCAAGAATCTGTTTGGTTCTGGCAAAATAAACATCGGTGGTTTCGCCCTTCTTTATTTCCTCGTCACTCGCGTAATGGAAAAGACGCATGTGTTTCACCTCCTAAACAATTTCCTTCTCCACTAATCTCATCAACTCTTCAACACTAGCGATTTCAGATCCGTAGTTCATTTTCAAATACTTAAGCGCGGTTTTTTGATCTTCCTCTGTAGGAGCTTCCACGCAGTCTTCAGGGATAATGATTCGGTAGCCTCGGAAGAAGGCGTCTGCAGCAGTGTGTTGAATGCACACGTTGGTGACCAGTCCTACGAGCACTACTGTGTCAACTTTTAACTCCCTTAAGAGAGGGTCTAACCCTGTTTCGTAGAAGGCGCTGTACCTCCTTTTTTGGAGGGTGTAATCGCCCTTAACCGGCTTCAACTCTTTAATGATCTCTGCTCCCTTTGTACCGACTATGGCGTGGGGAGGCCAGAGTTCCAACTCATCGTCAACGCTGGGCAGGTGGGCGTCGCTGACGTAAATGACCGGGATTCTTTTCTTTCGAACGAAATCGAGGAGACGTTGAATGCTGGGTATAATCCTTGATGCGCGTGCGCATTTCAGCGTACCTGTCACGAAGTCGTTTATCATATCCACGACGATGACACTCATCCTCATGGGACCGCTTCCAAGTGTCCATCAAATTTCCATCTTAGTAAGGTAAGCCAATAATATAAATCACTTTCAGAAAAATAGTATAAAGAAGAAAAGGGGAATGTTACGCGACCCTCTACACCTTCATTGTAGTCGGTTATTTTGATTGTTTTGAAAATCCGAAGGAGAGGAAACTTGTGAATGCGAGGACAGATGCTAAATACATGGTGGTTCTGTAGCCGCCGAATGTTATCACAAAAGTCGCCACGAATGGACCTATTATGGATGACAGACTCAAGACAGAATCGAATAAACCGCTGACCGTTGCTTTTTCAACATTTCTGTCCATCAGATATCTTAATCCACCAACATACATGAGGGACCAAGAAACACCCAGAAGAATTTGAGTTGGAATTATTTGCCAATAATCAGTGGCAAGAGTGAAAGAAAAGAATGTGACACTTGATAAAAGTAAACCAGCCGCAACTGAAGTCACGTATTTTATTCTGCCACTCAGAGCATACATGAAGATGAATTGACTTATGCTGTTTGCCATTTGAATAACACCAACCCAGAATAAATCCGCGCCAAGCGATTGTAAGAAGAGTGGCCAGAAGGTCCATATTATGTAAGCTCCACTCTGGCGTATTAGGATGGACATGTAAAGCGAGAGATTCTTCTTTATGATTTCTATCGGAAGTTTGGGGACATCTATAGAAACGTGTCCTCCGAATCTCATTCTTGAAGCTGTCAGAAAAGCAAGAAAGAAAAGTAAAGAACTGAAAACAAAAACGCTTCTGATCGAGAAATAGATGGCAACTAAGCCCGCTACAAATGATCCAAAAGCCCAGCCCAACGATCCGAAAGATGAAAACTTGGACAAATCTTCTTTCTTCTCGTGGACGTACGCAATTAATGAAGAGGGGTATATACCTAAACAAAAACCAACCAAAACACGTACTATCAACAAAACCAAGAAATCTTGGGCAAACATTTGCAGGAAAAATGCAATCGCAGATAGTACTAAACCAACCAACAGGAATAGCTTCCTACCATACTTATCGGATGCACGACCAAAAACGAATGAAGACAGAAACGAAGCGAGAGCGTAGAATGCCACGATAAAACCGATTCTTGTGTCTGGTATTCCCAAGTCTTTAGCAAAGATGGATATGTATGTCCAAGAAGCCATCATGGCAGCAAAGGTGAGGAATCTGACCAGATCTGGTTTCATTGTCTAGGTGTCTCCGTTTTAGTTCACATAAATACTGCGTGTCCTACTTAAAGCTTGAAGTCTTCTGCATGTCACGAACTCCCTTCATTCCAGAGATATTCGTAGCGCTTGTACATATCCAACCTCGAAGACCGCTGCCAAAAAGAACAACGAGTAAATAACCGCAAGATCTCTTATGGTCATACTTTTCCTCAGGGTTTTCTGAATACACTGAAATATCCCGTAGCCCTCGATAATCCCGTTAGGCGCACTAACAAGAATAACCAAGGGTAAAGTGTTTACGACAACCCGACCCTGCAGAAGGGTGCCCGCCCTAAAAATGCTTACCAAAAGGATCATCACTGTAAATACAAGAGCGAACAAACGAGGATGCTGAAGCACCAGATACTCATATTTTCTTTTAGGCAAGAAGGCTAGGACAAAGTCCACGTAAAAGGCCATACCAACCAAGATCAGTGAGACTGCTAGAACGTTGTGGATGAACACCAACAGGATGGCTAGTGGAGGGTTAGAGAACATGCCTTTCACATAATGGAAGAAGGACACGTTTTCCATGTACGCCAGTGCCAGACAGACCAAAAAGACTATGCCAAGCGCTATTGTCCTCTTTTTCTCACTAGCAACCTCTCTCCATTCCATAACAAACACTTAAACAAGTTATTTACCTAACAACGTTAACCTCCTAAGAGTAGGAAGGGAATTGCCAAAAGTAGGAACAGAATGAACCAAATCGCTACGTATACTATTACCGCCAATACGGCTACGGCAAGGGCTCCCAACCACCCCGTTTCATAGTAATGCCTAATCAAAAGCAGCCAGATGACAAGGGAGAGAATCAAACCGATTAATGGCGCGCTCGGCATGAAAAGACTTACTATGTTAGCTACAATAGTTCCGAGGAGGGAAATCACAAAGGCATCGCTGAATAGCGCTCGTTTTTTCCCGACAACCGCACGCCCAGCAATGTAAAAAACGATTGTTAAGACAAGTAGGCCTAAAACAAAGTTTAGCAGTTGCCCCACAAGTGACTCAGTCAACTCTTTTCCAATCAAGTTCACGGCAAAGGAGGCTATCATAAGCAGCACACTCAACATCGTAATTATTGCTTACCGTATTCACGGACTCGCCATAAAAACGTTTGGCTAAGTGTTCGAGCTGAACACTTGAATACGCCCCGGTTCACCCCATCGCCTCCCGCCTTATTTCAAACAGAACAGTTCCTCCAAGGGTGTGAGGAGGCCCAGGGTCGAGACACTGAACATACCCAACATCTCCCTCCCGCACCGTGAGACCCAACTCCTTAAAGCTGATGCCGTGGCTCAGAGCAACGATCGTAGACAACATGGACCCGAGGGCGTGAACACACAGCGCGTCAGTTTTCTTCGGAACAATCTTAGGTGACTCTATGAGGATTTTGTCTCCAACCTTGAACACTGGACACCTGCCTCGAACTTCCTTCACGGTTACGACAAGTCGATAAACCCTCTTCATAACATGACCCCGCAACAAAGAGCGACTCTATCAACTAACCTATATTTAGTTTGTCACATCCCAGCCCTAAAGCCCCTTTCTCCCGGGGGTATAGAAAAATAAAAAAGAATGAACCGGAGAGAATAAAGCTTTGGTCACAAAAGGGAGATCCACAAATTTATGCAAAATCGGTCCCCAACCATAATCGGAGTCGGCAGGACAAAGTTCGGTGAACACTACGAGAGAGAACACGAAAACTTAGTTGAAGAAGCCTGGCTCAAGGCATCAGACGCGGCTGGCATAGAGCGGAAAGACCTAGACGCTGGCTACTTCTCTGACTATTTCCTCCAAATCACCAATAAAGTTGGAATTGAAGAAGGCTTCCTCTCTGAACTCTCAGAACTTCACATTCCAATGGAGAAAATGAGGTCCTTCAGCTCCGCCCTCCTAAACGCCTGCCACGCCATACAGTCAGGAAAGTACCGCATGGTCCTTGTGGGAGGAGTGGAGAAAATGACTGACCGCTGGGACAAAATCAGGGACGACTTAATGCTCCTAGAAGATCCGTGGAGCTACTACGCCGGATGCACACCCGAGGCGAACCACGAACTCATGCTCAGAGAATACATAAGGAAGCATAAGATTTCCGGAGAGGCTCTTGAAAAATTCAACAAAGCCTTAGCTCAGATATCCGTGAAAAATCACCAACACGCAACGAAGAACGAATACGCCCAGTTTCAAAAGGAAATCACTATGGACCTTGTATTGAAGGAAAGGTCTAGGGTGCATAAACCCTTAGGAATCTACGACTTTGCCCCTGTTTCAGATGGAGCCTCAGCTCTGGTCTTGGCAAGTCAGGAAGTCGCCAAAAAGTGCACCGACACACCAGTATACATAGTTGGTTCTTCCTCAGCCACCGACTACATCACTTTCCCCTCACGGGAGGAAAGAACAGGATTCATGGCAAGCACAATGGCTATGGAAAACGCACTTGAAAGAGCTCGTATAGGAATACAGAACATCCAAATAGCTGAGCTCTACGACCAGTCCACACTTCTGGAAATGGTGTCCCTAGAAGACCTCGGGTTTTCGAAAAGAGGAAAAGCATGGCTAGACATTTACAACAGCTGCGAAAACTACAAAGGCTTCTACAAAATCAACGGAAGAAAACTCTTCGTAAACACAAATGGCGGACTCAAGGCCGACGGAAACCCTCTCGGAGCTACTGGCGGAGCCCAAGTTTTCGAGGTTGTTAAACAACTCAAGGGTGAAGCTGGCGATAGACAGATACAGACGGACGGAGACCTGCAGTTTGGATGCGTCCTAGAGTTGGAGGGCTTCGGAACCAAGGCTTACGTGCACATCCTAAGGAGGGACTAACGTGAGCAGCGAACCCATTGAAAGAAGAGTCGCCTACATTGGGGACAGACTCAGAGGAAGCCGATGCGGAATCTGTGGAAAGGAATACTTCAGAACCAGAGATTACTGCGGAGTCTGCGGAAGAAGAAGCTTCGGCAAGATGGAGGACGCGGACTTCTTCTACGAAAAGGGCACGCTGGAAGTCTGCACCCTCATAAGAGAACCCACAAACAAGTTTACCAAACTTGGACCATACGTTTACGGCATTGTTTCCTTTCACAACGGAAAGGTGAGAGTTCCAGGCAGACTGACTGACTGCATCTTAAAGGAAGAGGAGATAGACCTGTCCAGCTTCGAGGGCAGAGGGGTTGTTCCAAGGTTTAGAAGAAGATGCGCTGTAGAGCAAAGTGACATAATTCCAACAATCTCCCTAGCCTTCACGTTCGCCGACGAGTACTACCCACACCAGAAACACGAAATAGTTAAACCTAAAAAAGAGTACAAGACCCCAGGAATCATCGGATACGGAGTTTACGTTCCAAAATTCAGAATTAAAGAGGGACCTATCGAAAGGTCCGTGCCGTTTACGGATGAAGATGCCATCACCGCAGCGGTTGAAGCTGGAAAGATTGCCCTAATCCACTCTGGAGCGGACCCCTCACTGGTCGGCAAGGTGTACGTGGGTTCAGAATCCAACCCCTATGTGGTCAAGCCTATAGCCTCCAAGGTGGCTCAGGTGTTGAAGCTCGGCGAGGAGGAACGAATGGATGGTGTGCAGGGCGTGGACGCCATCGACACAGAGTTTGCGTGCAAGGCCGCCACTAGCATGTTCAAGGATGCGGCAGCCCTCGTGTACTATCCTGGCGCCCGCACATCATGCGCTATGGCGATAGGTACCGACAATTCTCAGGCTGCACCTCGAGATGAGCTTGGAGGGGAACTGGATTTCTTCGTTGGTTATGGCGGGTCTGCTTTCATCTTTGGCATGCATGATGTTATTGCTGAGCTTGAAGGTTGGTACTCTTGCACTTCAGATACTCCGGACTTTTGGAGGAGGGACTTGGAGCCATATCCGAGACATGGCGGTCGATTTACTGGTGAGCCTGCTTACTTTAAGCACATATTGAAGGCTGCTGAGAGACTTATGGAGAAGCTGAAGCTTCAACCTGGCGACGTCGACTATTTTGTTTCCCACCAGCCTAACATCGGCTTTCCCATCAAGGTGGCTAAGGCGCTTGGGTTCAGGGAGGAGCAGTACATGCCTGGTTTGCAGGTTGCTAAGTTCGGCAACACGTATTCCGGTTCTTCACCTATTGGTTTGGCGGCTGTTCTAGACAAGGCTAAGCCAGATGAAAGAGTTGTCATAGTGAGTTATGGGTCAGGAGCTGGAAGCGATGCTTATTCCCTTATAACAACTAGCCAGATTGGGGAGAAGAGGCGGAGGCAAAAGTTTACTGTTCAGCATCAGGCTGAGAATAGTTACATAGAATATGTGGATTACGATACCTATAGAAGGCTTAAGCTTGGGCTTTAGGAGACTGTGAAACCCGGGTTTACGTCTCTCTCTGTGAATTCTGAATATTTACCACGTTTTCATAACGTTTATCATCCATGCTTAACAAGTAGATTTAGCAGATCGTTTGGCGGTATCAAAATGAGTGAAGCCTTAACCTTAATTGTTCTGCAGCTGGGAATAGGCGGATTGGGTGGTTTTTTCATAGGATACGTAATTAGGAAAGTTCTGGCGTCGCGCGCCAACAAAACCAAACGCCAACATCAATGATGAGACGAAAATAATTTTCAACCGTCTTATAGAAGGGGGGGCTATAGAGGGGGTCTAATAATAAAATAAAGAGAGACACTAACCCTATCAAGTTGAAAATCTTAAATAGTTCTCACCCATCATAAATAATACGAGCATCATGGCAGAAATTTGTTCCACATGCGGACTACCCACAGACATATGCGTCTGCAAAGAAATAAGCAAAGAACAACAAAGAATCAGAGTAAGACTAGAAACACGCAAATGGGGAAGAGCAGTAACCATCATCGACGGCATAGACGACAAAAACACAGACCTAGGAAGACTCGCCCAAAAACTCAAAACATTCTGCGCCTGCGGAGGAACAGCAAAAAACAACCAAATCATACTCCAAGGAGACCAAAGACAAAGAGTACACTCCTACCTCATTGAACTCGGATACCCAAAAGAAAACGTAGAAGTTCAATAACAAAAGAAGAACAGAACAACATGAGCATACTCAAAAACCTCCGTGACATACTTAAGAGCATGAAACGAAGAAACAAAACCATAAAACTCTGTCCCAAATGCGGAAGCCCAAAACTCAAACTCTCCAGCCGCTTTGACATCTGGCTAACACCCGAACAGTACATCTGCGAAAACTGCGGCTACAAAGGCCCAATAATAATGGAACTAGAAGAAAAAAAAAGAAAACACTAATCCGGCAACCTAAGCCCCAAATTCCTCTTAAGACTCTTATAACGATTCCTAACAGTAACCTCAGTCACACCAGCAGCCTCAGCAATATCCTTCTGCGTCTTCTTCTCCCCATTCTGCAAACAAGCAATATAAAGAGCAGCAGCAGCAAGCCCCATAGGATCCTTACCAGAAGCAGCCCTTTTCCGCTTCGCCTCCCCAAGAATCTTAATAGCAAGCCCCTGAGTTGGACCACTAATGCCAGTCCTCTCAGAAATCTTAGAGATGTAGGTCAAAGGATCAGCAATAGGCATGCGAATATCCAACTCACGAAGCAAAAGCCGATAACACCGAGCAACATCCTTCTTATCAACAAGACTAGCATCAGCTATCTCCCGAAGGGTCCTCGGAGTCTCACTCGTCCGACAAGCAGCATAGAGAGCAGCAGCCGCAATGGCTGCGATAGACCTACCCCGCACCAAACCCTTGTCCAAAGCTTTGCGATAAACCACAGCGGCCTTTTCCTTAACAGGCCCCGGAGCATAAACCTTGTCGGAAAGGCGGTCAAGCTCCGCCATGGCCTGAGCCAGGTTTCTATCAACTGAAGAGTGGACCCGAGACCTTATCTGCCACTTCCGCAACCGCCACATTTGGAGTCGTGTAGAGAGGGGAAGCTTACGTCCAAATGCGTCGCGGTCCACGCGTCCTATGGCAGTGGATAAGCCCTTGTCATGCACAGAGTAGGAGGTGGGAATGCCAACACGGCTTCTAGATTCCTTCTCCTCCTGCGTGAAAGCTCGCCACTCCGGACCCTTGTCCATCATCTGTTCGCGGAGTACAAGGCCGCAGCCACCGCAGATAGTTTCACCAGTGTCATAGTCATGAATAAGGTTTGCACTGCCGCACTCAGGACATTTGTCCGCGGACCGCTGTTGTGTTTCTGCCTCTTCCATGAGCTTTCTCCTTCGATGGAGTAGCGTAGGCGAGAGAACCGTCACAAGAGGAGGCTCCTCAGTAGAACCTTCAGTATCAGAAGGCGTCCATCTGGCCCCGCCGTGCTTTAATCATTGGAGATGTATTAATATATAAATCTTGCGGTTTTCCAAGATGTATTTCTCATCAAGTTTGGAGACGCTTTCAGCATCGCTCGAAAGTTTTAACTGACTACTGTGGCGGCATCAGCCTATATTTATAAAATGTGGTAACGTTAGATTAGATGGTGGTTTTGCGACGAGTGGAAAGTGTGTTAACTTGGCTCGCCTGCCTGATAAGCTTCGTCTTGCGTTGGAGAGGGTTGTTCGGAACTTGAGTAGGCGAGAAAGTGTTTCAGGCGTCGGCTTATTCGGAAGCTGGAGTCGAGGCGATGCGACCATGAGCAGCGACGTAGATTTGTTGGTTGTGGATGGGCGGGATTTTAAATATGAATATGTGGATCGTCTTGAATGTGAAGATTTGCTTGTTGACCTGAATTATATTCCCAAAAAATGGGTCACGGGTTCGGTTCCACCTGAAATTGATCAAAAACTTTACGAGATGGTTGTCTTGTACGACAGGGAGTGGTTGCTGACGAACGCAAAAGATTGGATTTCTCGAACCTATCGAAAGCCTGAGCGTGTGGACATTCGAACCGAGGTGTATCTGGTGGAGTCGGATATATACTTGAGTAGAGCCGCTTCTGCTTATGGTAGGGGGGACTTTCAGAGTGCCTGTGTGTTTGCAGGCATGGGATTAGAATCCATGCTTAAGATTCTGGTGGAGATTAACCTGCTTCCCATATCGAACACTCGTTTCGTTGGAGCCCTTGAAAGGTCCGCCAAGAAACTGGGGCATCCACAGTTTTTCTCTACCTATCTTACTTTGTCTCGCTTGTATAGGTTGAGTCGTCGCGACGCTGAAAGGAGGGTTGGTTTGTTCAAAGCCGCTTGGGATGATGTTTCGTCCTTTGTGAAGGACAACGCTTCTGCGCTGGATTCCCTGCATTTTAAGGTTAGGTCTAAGTTGGGGTATTATGGGAAGCCAGGGTTCTTGTGGGGTTTGATGGCTCGATCGCGGGAAATCATTGACGCTGGCATGTATGCTGAGGCTTCTCGTTATGTGCTTCGTGTTCTGGTTGATTTGCTGGAAAACTACGCTTGGCTGGCTTCTGCTGTGGAAGGGGTTAAGCTTGACTACACCACTCTTTTTCGTTCCTTGAAAGGTTTGAAGGAGATGCCTACGCGGGTGTATGAGACGGCTGTGGAAGCCTTTGGAGTGGAAGCTGTTTCTCAGAGGGAGGCGGAGGAGGCTGTAAAACTCGCCAAAGAGACGGCTCTTAACGTGCGTCGGCAGAGAAAGGACTTGATTCGAAGGTTCATTAGATCATTAGCTTAGAGTGTTACGTTGTGCTTGTTATTCTCTCTCTTTCTTTTTAGACCCCCTATAGCCCCCCCTCCCTCCTTTTGGCGCAAGGCAGTTTTTTGAAAAATACTGTTTTCAACATTCTGCTGTTATTAGTATCCAAATAGGAGGATCCCCCTATAGCCTTCTCCAAGAAGCCTTTGACAGCGGTTACCTAATCTCTTGCTCATGATGGTAAATGGTTAAATTTGTGGTTTGCGGAGTTATGCAGTGGATTGCCGGGGTAGCCTAGCCTGGTTTGGGCGCCAGACTCATAATCTGGAGAGCGTGAAAATGGCCAAGCGTCCAGAAGTCGCGGGCTCGAATCCCGCCCCCGGCACCAAGTTTTTAAAAGACAAAATACAAACTCGAAGGATGTGGAAAGAGGGCCCCGGTGGCTCAGCGGCTAGAGATAAGGCGGCTTAAGCAACAGCCTTGTATGAAATTAAAAGAGAGCTGTAGGTCGCGGGTTCGAATCCCGCTCGGGGCTCCATTTAAGTCATTTAAAAAGGAGTTTGGGAGAAGGTTTAAATATGACTTACGTCATAGAGCATCTGGAAAATCATAACGCCGTTATAAGCCCGAAGCTGTTGAGGCTCGACAAAATCTATAGACGGGCTGTTTTGAGCCCTCCCTTCCAACTCCTTCGACAACCTCAACAGCGGGAAACCAGCTCAGCCTTCTACATCCTCTATTCTGCCAGTTCAACCTTTATTAATGAAAACAAGGCTTTAAACTTGACGGGGCTGTCGGCTAGCTTGGTCTAGGCTCCGAGACTTGGGCTCTCGGGACCCCGGTCCAAATCCGGGCAGCCCCACATAAAACATCGTTTAAACAAACATGTGAAAGGTGCGATGGATTGGCAAGAGTTTTGGTTGTTTACGATTCGGAAACAGGCAACACCGAGAAGATGGCTTTCGCCGTTGCCGAGGGCGTGAAGCAAGTTAAGGGAGTCAGCGTCACAGTGAAGAAGGCAGAGCAAACCACGCTTCAAGACTTGTTGGACGCAGACGGAATAATAATGGGGTCACCAACCTACTACGGGCAAATGTCTGCAAAACTCAAGGCTCTCATCGACAAGTCAGTAGAAATTCACGAAAAGCTTGAGGGGAAAGTGGGCGCCGCCTTCACAAGCGCGGGTGGAACTGCAACCGGCGCAGAAACAACCCTGCTCTCCATACTAGAAGCGATGCTTATACATGGGATGATCGTTCAAGGCAGATCGGACGACAAGCATTACGGTGCTGCAGCCGTTGAATCACCCAGCGATGAAGAGCTTAAGTTCTGCAGGGAACTCGGAAGAAGAACCGCAAACTTGGTCTTAAAGCTAAAGAAGTGACGCGTGCAAAGAAGTTAGAGAAGCATCTTCAACAAATCCGCTTTTGTAATGATGCCGACAACTTTCCCCCTCTTCGACACCAAGACAGCGGGATAAACCTGCAAAAGACCTGAGATTAGAGATAGCGGAGCGTCTTCCCCAACCTGAGGAAGAGCCTCATCCATAACTTCTCCAATGGATAATGCTGACACTTGGTTTAGGTCCTTACCAGTCAAAACCTGACTCAAAATTGTCTTCTCTGATATGCTTCCAACAGCGTGTTCCTCGTCAAAGACTGGAAGCTGAGAGTAACCGTGTTCCATCATCAAACGCACAGCCTTGGAAACCGCTTCACTCTTCTGGACACCCACAACCTTGCTGTGAAGTATTTCCCGAGCGTGAACCTCCATCTTCATTTCCAGCTGATTCAACACGTCAAGAACGGCCTTAACCTTCGTATAAGAAGAATCAGTTTTCCCAGACTCCAGCTTAGCTATTAGGGACTGGCTCACACCCGCCAGCTTAGCCAGCCTGTTCTGTGTTAGGCCAAGCATTCTTCTCTTTCTAGCGATTTCTTCGAGGGAAGGCAACATACCTTTGAATCGTTCATACAACCATATATTCTTTTTGGAATAAAACTTTCAGAAAAATATTAATTCTGGAATTCCCACGTAGGTTAAAAGCTGCTACGGGAGGTGGCAAGGCTAGAACACATTAAAGCACTCAAATGCAGAGAGTGTGGCAGAGAGTACGTCCCAAAAAAGATTCACATCTGTGAAGAATGCTTCGGACCGCTGGACGTTATCTATAACTACAACTCTACAAACCTTGACAAGCAAGCGCTCCGAGACAGACCGAGAACGATTTGGCGATATCTGGAACTCCTGCCGATAGTCAACCCATCAAACATTGTGGACCTGGGTGCTGGATACACGATTCTCCACAGAGCCAATAGACTTGCAAGAGTTCTAGGATTAAAAGAAGTTTATGTAAAAGACGACACAGTTAACCCAACCTACTCATTCAAAGACAGACCGGCAACGGTTGCAGTCTCCAAGGCTTTAGAGTTCGGTTCAAAGGCTGTTGGTTGCGTTTCCACAGGCAACTTAGCCGCGGCCACAGCTGCGCACGCTGCGAAAGCAGGACTGCCCTGCTACATCTTCATCCCTGCAGGCATAGAGTTAAACAAGATCGTGCAAGCGACAGCTTACGGAGCAAACATAATCACTGTGAAAGGGACCTACGACGACGCCAACAGACTTGCGGCTCAAGCCGCTGAAATCTATGACTGGGCGTTCTTGAACATTAACATCCGCCCCTACTACGTTGAAGGGTCAAAGACACTTGCCTTCGAAACATGTGAACAACTGGGCTGGAGTCCACCGGATCATGTGATAGTGCCAGTGGCAAGCGGAGCCCTCTTATGCGCCATCTGCAAGGGTTTCGACGAGTTCAAGAAACTCGGTCTAATCGAAAACTCGAAGATTCGAGTGACAGGTGGTCAACCACGGGGCTGTTCCCCTGTGGTAACCGCCTTCAAATCAAACACTAACGAAGTATTCCCAGTTGAGAAACCGAACACTATAGCGAAAAGTCTGGCTATAGGTGACCCGGGAGACGGGACATACGCGTTGAGGAGGATAAGAGAGTCTGGAGGGATGGCGGAGTCTGTGACCGACGAGGAGACTGTTGAGGCGATTAAACTACTTGCAAAAACCGAGGGAATCTTCACAGAGCCCGCGGGTGGGGTCACAATAGCTGTCTTGAAGAAGCTCGCTGAGTCTGGAGAGGTTTCAACCGACGAAAAAATCGTGTGCTATGTGACGGGAAACGGACTTAAAACAACCGAGACCCTTCTTGGACACGTCTCTAAGCCCGTTGAGATAGAGCCTAGGCTGGAGTCACTTACAACCCTAGCGAAGTTGGGAGGAATCCAAACTGGCGAAGGTTAAGGTGGTTTTTCCATCTGTGATAACGAGCGTAACAGCGGGTGAAAAAGAGGCTGAGGTCTTTGCCTCTACGCTCCGCGAAGTTGCGGATAAACTTGTGGTCAAGTACGGCGACGCGTTCAGGGAAAGGATCTTCGACCCATCTGGAAAGCTTAAAAGGCTTCTGAACTTCTACGTGAACGGCAAGAACGTGCGTTTTCTAAAACAGCTAGAAACACCGTTAAACGATAATGACGAAGTCTTAATCCTTCCCACAGTGAGCGGAGGCTAGCAACCGATGGCCTTCTCAAGTGAAGAACTGGAGCGATACTCAAGGCAAATGGTTCTAAAGGAGATAGGGGCGGAAGGCCAGAAGAGGCTTAAAAACGCTCGTGTTTGCGTTGCTGGAGTTGGCGGGTTAGGATGTGTTTCCGCGCTTCAACTAGCAGCAATGGGTCTGGGTTACATTCGTCTGGTTGATCAGGATGTGGTAGACCTGACAAACCTCCACAGACAACCCATCTACGACGTTTCTTCCCTAGGCTATCCAAAGGTTGAGGTTGCCGAAAAAAAGTTGAAGTCGTTGAATCCAAACGTAGAAACAGAACCGGTGACCATAACCGTTGATTCCAACACAGCTGAAAGCATCGTGGAAGGGGTCAACGTTGTCGTAGATGGCTTAGACCGGTTTGGACCACGATACGCCATAAACAGGGCTTGTCTGAAGCTTAAGGTTCCTTACGTCTTCGGAGGGGCAATTGAGACCTACGGCAATGTAAGCACCATAATTCCAGATGAAACCGCGTGCCTCGAATGCGTGATGGGACGCATGAGCGACGAGCACCTACCAACCTGTGAAATCGTGGGAGTCCTTCCTCCAGTTCTGGGAATAGTTGCAAGCGTGCAGGTGCGGGAAGCTTTGAGCTTAATCTTGGGAAGAAAACCCTCTTTAGCTAATAAACTCCTCTTCTGCGACCTCAACTCAACAAGTTTTGAAATCTTCCCAACCGCCAGGGCATCCAACTGCACGGCTTGTGGCACACAGGTAACGGGAGCCGTCGAAGGGTTGAGGATTGCGGAACTCTGTGGCAAAAACTCGTTCATGGTTTCTTCCAAGGGCTCTGTGCTTTTAGACATGGTCAAGGCAGCTGACATCCTCGGCACAAGGTTTAGAATAAAGATACGGGCTCGCCACGGGGTAACCCTAGACTACTCAGAAAGCATATCCATAAGCCTCATGAAAACTGGGAACATGCTGGTTAAGGGTGTCAAAGACAAGGAGGGGGCACTACAACTTTACGAAGAAGTTATGAAATATCTGGCCGACTAGTCGTTTCTAATTCTCTTAAGGGAAGCTTCGGAGCTCCACCTCTCTTGCAGCGCCCTCTCTCAAAATCTTCTCCTTGAGTTCTTCCAGTTTGCACTTGCTCTTGGAAACGTCGGCTACGGCGAACCACTCCGCTGACTCTCCTCTCCGCAGGGTTCTTGACTCGGTGGACAACAGGTCCACTCCTTGTTCTGCCAACACGGCTGCGGCTCGTGCGAGGGCGCCCGGCACGTCTCGAAATGTGATGCGAAATTCTACCAGTCGGGCTTCTGGGTCTGCGAATGGAATAATCCGAACTTCTTTGTTGTCTAGGTCGGCTATAAGCATGACGTACATGCCTTCAGAGAGCCTAACAGCGTCGCGGATAGATGATGGCATGGTTACTCTTCCTCTGGAATCTATTCGAACTATTTCCGACATCCGCATTGTTCCAACTCGAATAATAATTAAGAACAGGGTCTGTTAAAGTCTTCGGGGCTTATAAACTAGAGAATAAATACCGAATCCTGTCTGAAAAGCGCAAAAAGAAATGGGAGTAAAAAAACTTCGGTTAGTTATTTATTTTCCTTTCTTCTTCTTTACCTTTTTCTTCACCATTATTTTACCACTCCTCTTCTTCCTCCTCTTCTTCCTCTTCCTCCTCTGAATGGCTACGCATGTTTTTGACCTCCAAAACCCTTTAAGCCACTGCAATATGTATATATGCATTTCCCTCCAAAAAAGGGGTCAAAAAATCCTTTTTCGAGGATAATGGGCTTTAATCCTTCTCCTTTTTCCCCTTATATACTGAAAACAGGGTGGAAATCCTAAGTCAATCAGGGGGAAAGCCGCGAATTGTTAAGGACCAATGGTTGGTGTCCCGCGAACAGCTGACAGAATCAGAAAACTTTATAAGGCATGTGTATATTATGGGTTCTTGCCCACAAATTGCCCACGGAGGTCTAAACGACGAATCGGAGGAATAACGTTCATAAAGCTACAGACGCCGAAAGGAACAAGGGACTATCTACCACCCGAAGTTGAGGGCCACCGCTACATTGAACAGAGATTAAGAGAAGTTTTCAAACTCTGGGGCTACCAAGAAATTCGCTCCCCAGCCATCGAACTCGTTGAAGTTCTGTCCACAGGCGTGGGATCCGAACTAATTGACAGCATGTTCAAGTTTCAGGATTTTGACGGAAAAATTGTGGCGCTGCGGGCTGAGATGACGGCTCCCGTAGCAAGAATCGTGACCACCAAAATGCTTGAGGCTCCGAAGCCCCTCCGGCTGTTCTACATCTCCAACGTTTTCAGGTACAGCCAGTCATACCTTGAGAGGGAAAGGGAGTTTTGGCAGGCAGGCGTCGAACTCATCGGATGCAACACCCCCGAGGCTGACGGAGAAGTGTTGTCTCTGCTAGCCTCATCCCTAAAAACGCTCGGCTTGGAAGAGGTGCGAATCGACGTTGGACACGCTGGTCTGCTAAAAGACCTGCTTAGGGCTACGGAGTTAGACAAGGAGAAGAAGGATGTTCTTCAGGATCTCCTAGGATATCGAGACGAGGACCAGCTCGAAAAATTCATGGATCAAAACAACTTTTTCCCCGAGTTGAGAGAAGCCTTTCTACGGCTCTCCCGCTGCAGACGACTAGAAGAACTCTCATCGGTGTCGCTGGAGCCGTCAAAATACGGGAGGGCAGAGAACTATCTGAGAGCCCTCCTAGAGGTTAAGGATGTTCTAATTGACTACGGTGTTGAGAACCTCGTGTTCTTCGACTTCTCTTTGGTTAGAAAGATTGAGTATTACACTGGAATCGTGTTTGAAGCTTCTGTTCCGAATCTCGGTCTTCCCTTGGGTGGAGGGGGACGATATGACAACCTCATAGAAAAGTTTGGAAAAATTAAGATTCCGGCAACAGGCTTTGCGGTGGAGATTGAAAAGTGCTTGCGAGCCCTAACAACTCAAGGCTTTCAACCACCAGAGAAGGTCAAAGTCAAGGTCCTTGTAGCGTCCAGATTCAGGGACTCTGCAATAAAAGCGGTTGAAACCATTCGTGGCGCTGACGTAACCGCCTCGTTAGACGTGACGGGAGGTAGCGTGAAGGGAGTTCTTGGGTACGCGAAGCGCAGTGGAATAAACTACGTGGTCTTTGTGGACTCTTCTCTTGAAAAGCCCGCAGCCATATACGACATTCAGTTGAACACTGTGAAAAAAATGACGATCAAAGCTTTTCTGCAAAGCATGGGAGACGATCAAAGATGAAGAGGAAAATTCGCATAGCAGTACCAAGCAAGGGTAGGCTCGGCGAACCTTCAGTTAAAGCGCTAAAAGACGCTGGCATAAAAATATTGAGGAAGGAAAGAACTTACGTTTCCGAAACATCTGACCCCAGATTTGAGGCAGTCTTCGCGAGGGCCTTCGATGTGCCCATATACATCCAGTACGGCGCTGCAGACCTCGGTCTAACGGGTCACGACGTCATTCTTGAAAGGGAAGCCGACGTTCACGAACTTTTAGACCTTGGCTTTGGGAAGAGTCGACTTGTAGTTGCAGTTTCTGAAAACTCGGCGATCAGCTCTATCGATGATGTCCCAGTAGTGGCAAGGGTTGCAACAGAGTATCCAAACCTATGCCAGAAGTACTTTGAGGGTGTCGGAAAGCAAGTGGAGATTCTGGTGGTTCGCGGAACCGCTGAGTTAGCGCCTAGACTGGGGTTGGCACAAATAATTGTGGATATCACGGAAACAGGGGAAACGTTGCGGAGAAACAAGCTGAAGGTGATTGCTACAATTCTTGATTCGTCGTGTAGACTGGCATGTAACAGGATTGCCTACAGGGTTTTCGAGAGTGAGATCAACGAGCTTCTCGGCAAATTGAGGAGTGGAGGGACCGTAACGAAATGAAAGTTATGACCAGTCAAGAGTTTGGGGGAGAAGTACTAAACCAGATCGTGAACAGAGGGAAAACCGACTTTACCTCCGTCTCCTCGTCGGTTCAAGAGATAATAGAGGCTGTTAGGAAAGAGGGGGACAAAGCAGTTCTGCGCTACACTGAAAAGTTTGACAAAGTACGCCTGCCCCAATCAAAATTGAAAGTCACTAAGAACGAGATTAACGAATCCTATCGAAAACTGAAGGAAAATCAGATAGAGGCTTTGAGGAAAGCCGCAATCAACATCATCCGCTTCCACGAAGAGCAGATCAGCGATGCCTGGTCTCTAAAGGTTGTGAGAGGAGTAACTGTAGGGCAGATAACTCGACCGCTGTCCTCTGTGGGCATCTACACACCAGGAGGAAGAGCTTCCTACCCGTCTTCCGTGCTGATGTGCGCTATTCCAGCCAGAATTGCTGGAGTCAAGAAGATTGTTGTATGCTCCCCGCCTAGGACAAACGGAGACATCAATCCTGCTCTCGTCGTCGCGGCCGACCTAGGGGGTGCCACCGACATCTACCGGATAGGAGGGGTGCAAGCCATAGCCGCTATGGCGTATGGCACAGAAACCGTACCTAAAGTGGACAAGATCGTGGGTCCGGGGAACATTTTTGTCACAGCCGCAAAAATGCATGTTAGCAGAGATGTGGCGATAGACCTTCCGGCAGGGCCAAGCGAAATCCTCATAATAGCGGATGACTCGGCGAGTCCCTCCATCATCGCCTCTGACCTACTTGCACAGGCAGAACACGACTCTAACACCTGGACAATTCTTTTAACCACCTCCCAGGACCTCGCGTTCGCTGTTGAAAAAGAAGTGGACGCGCAACTGGAACTGCTTTCAAGAAGAGAGATTGCGAAGTCTTCGGTTCAAAAGCGTGGCTTCATAGTGATTGTTAGAGATGTGGAGGAAGCGGTGAACTACGCCAACGCCATAGCCCCAGAGCACCTTGAAATCTTGACAAGGACTCCTTCTAAGGTTTTAGATGGTATCAGAGATGCTGGAGCTGTCTTCTTGGGAGAATACTCGCCTGTTGCGTTCGGCGATTATTCAGCTGGGATGAATCACGTACTTCCAACCGGAGGCTACGCAAAAACCTACTCAGGTCTCTCCACAAGGGATTTTGTTAAAACCATCAGTTTCCTAAAGTGTAGCAAACAGGGTTACTCAAACCTGAAGGAAACAACAGTCAGACTCGCAAAACTGGAAGGCCTAGACGCACACGCAAGGTCTGTATCTATGAGGAGGGGGAAAAAGTGAAGGCTAAAAGGCTGGCTCGCAAGGAAATTCAAGGACTCCCTCTTTACGATGCGGAGAGCATTTTTCCAGAGGTATTGGACGAAAAAGTTGTGAAGCTTGATCTGAACGAGAACCTTGTCGTATCAAGCGACGTGGTAAGGAAGATGCTTCTGGACGCTTGTCAGGGTGTAGACGCTCGTCGGTATCCCCCACCCTACGGTGCCACGGCTGCCGAAGCAATCTCAAACTTCTTCGGTTTCGATAAATCCGAGGTCCTTGTTGGAAACGGTTCAGACGAACTGTTGGACCTGCTCATGAAGGCTTTTGTGAGAAAACAAACTAGGGTCGTGGTGGTGGAGCCAACCTTTCCACTATACTCCTACTTCACACAACTGTATGGAGGAGAGAAGGTCACGGTCTTGCTTAAACCCGACTTTGGGTTGGACATGGACGCACTACTTGAGAAGGGTGGCGGAAAGTCCTCGCTGCTCATTGTTTGCTCTCCGAATAACCCAACTGGCAAGCAATTTGCAAAAAGCGACCTCGAAAAAGTGGTGAAAGAGTTTAATGGCCTCGTTGTTGTGGATGAGGCTTACGTTGACTTCGCTAAGTATTCGGTTATGGACTGGACAAAAGAAACCGACAATCTCATTGTCTTAAGAACTTTCTCCAAAGCCTTCGGCCTAGCCGGAATTCGATTGGGATTCGCTGTTTCCAACAGGTCGGTCATAGAGTACGTTAAGCGAGCGACCCCTCCCTTCAACGTGAACATAATCGCTCAACGACTAGTCGCCCTAGCCCTGCAGAACTGGAATTACTTTAAGCAACAGATTGAGTACATCATCAGAGAACGCGAATGGCTAAGAAATGCTTTAGCCAAAATCGAAGGAGTGGTTCCCTATCCATCCGACGCAAACTTCATTTTGTTCAGAATAGCAAAGAAGGGTCTTTCCTCCTCCGCTGTGACGGAAAGGTTGCAAAGCAAGAACGTTCTTGTGAAGGACAGGGGATATGCTCAGCTCTTGGAGAACTGTATGCGCGTAACCGTTGGAACACACGACATGAACGAAGCCTTCATTTCAGCTCTAAAGGAAGTCTTGGAGGAATAGTCGATGGACTACCAGTGTTTGAATGAGGAAAGGAAAATATACTTTAGAAAGGACTCCGCGAAGGATATCGCTAACCTTACAAAAATCGTTTTCGACTTCGACGGAGTGCTGGTTCACGTTCTGCAATCCTACTACGAGAACATCAGAAAGGTTGTGGACTACTACTTCCTCGAAGTTCTCGGACTGAAAGGGAAGAGGGGGCGACTGGTCACTTTTGAAGACATCCAGGTTTTCAAAGACACAGGGCTTTACAACAACGACTGGACCCTGACACACGCCATAATCACCTACTACCTAGCCTTACTAATCAGAAAACTTCAACAGAAAAGCGTCCTAGACGACTTCCTAAAGCAATTCAGCAACATACAATTCTCAGAAGTAAGCAGTTTCGTCCAGACACTCCGTGAAGTCGGCGACTACTGCAGGCGCCAAGGAGTAAACGCAACCGAACTCACTAGCATGAAAAAAGACAGAGCGCTGGGCATCGAGTCCCTGTTAGCACAAGTTAAGAGGAAGAATAAACCGTTTGAAGCCGTTATTACAAGCGTTCTTCCACGCGCTGAAAGCTCACAGCTGAAGCTTGTCAAAAAGCTGGTTCCTTACAATATTGACAAGCCCGACCTGCTGAAACGTTTGTTCGAAGAGTCATATTTAGGTGGAGAACTGTTCAAAAGATTTTACGACATCTCACCTGTTTTCAATTTCAATGAGTGCTTCTTGGATAGGGAGGAGTTTATTCCAACAAGGAAAACACTTCGCGCACTTCACTCTAGGTTCGGTAAGTTAACGGTGTACTCAGAAAAGCCGAGGGATCAAGCCATGTACCTTCTGGGGAAGAACGGTTTCACAGAGTACTTTGATGAGGATGAACTCATCTTTTACGAAGATTTAGTCAAGTCGGCAGGTGAACAGCTTGGTAAGCCGAACCCAACTGTTCTCATTGAAATGGTTGAGAAAATTGCGGGGAGGGTTAGCAAAGTCGCGTATGTAGGGGACACCGTTGCAGATGCTCTGTTGGTGAAGGGCGCTCGTTTACGGGGCTTGTCTAACCTATTGTTTCTCGGAGTTCTTTGTTCATCTCAGTATCCAAATGAGCTTCTTTCCGAGTTTATGAGGCACGACGCTGACGCTGTTATAGTGGATGTAAACGACATCCCGTATCTGTATGCTAGTTTAGGAGGGGAAATTTGAAATGAGAGAGGCGAGGGTGGAGAGAAAGACAACTGAGGTTGATATAGTCGTGGAGTTAAAAGTTGACGGGAGGGGGAAAGGAAACGCGAGGACAAGCATCAGATTTCTAGACCACCTCCTTAAAACTCTGGCGAAACACTCCCTCTTCGACCTAACAGTGAAGGCTGAGGGAGAGCTAAAGCACCACGTGTGCGAAGATGTGGCTCTAGCACTCGGAGAGGCGCTGAACCAAGCCATGGTGGACAAAAAGGGCATCAGAAGGTTTGGCTCAGCATTTGTTCCAATGGACGAATCCTTAGCGAGGGCTGTGGTAGACCTGGGTGGAAGACCCTACTCCAACCTCAATCTCAAACTTGGCCGCACCAAGATCGAAGACCTGAAAACCGAGGACATTGAACACTTTCTCGCTTCCTTTGCCCAAGCCTCCAAGTTAAACCTACACCTAGCCGTCCTCTACGGCACCAACGAGCACCACAAAATCGAGGCTGCAATAAAAGCATTAGCAGTTGCCTTAAAGGAGGCTGTGACAAGAGAGTCGAGAATGGCTGGCGAAGTTCCCAGTGCAAAAGGGGTGCTGTAACGAAGTGCTCGTAATACCAGCTGTTGATGTGATGCAGGGGAAATGCGTTCGCCTCGTTAAGGGCGATCCTACCAACATGAAAGTTTACTTTGATAACCCTGTGGAGGCAGCCAGTCGATGGGCAGATGAAGGGGCACAACTCATCCACCTGGTAGATCTTGACGCTGCTATCGGCACAGGACAAAACATCGAAACCATAGGAAAAATCATTGAAGGTGTTCCAGTGAAGACACAGGTCGGCGGCGGAATCAGAACGCTAGAAAAAGCTGAGAAACTGTTCAGGCTGGGAGCTTCCAAAGTGATCTTTGGGACAACCTGCATCTTGAACTCAACACTAGTGGAAGAGGCTGTGAAAAGCTTTGGATCAGAGAGAGTCGCCGCCGCCATAGACACAACGAGCAGGGGAAAAGTAGCGCTTCACGGTTGGAGAACCAAATCGGAAGTCGACTACTTGGACCTAGCCCGATCAGTTGAAATCATGGGAGTTGGAACCATAATCTTCACTTCAGTGAGTGTGGATGGAACCTTGAAGGGACCGCCTATTGAGCAGATTCGTACAGTTGTGAGCATCGTTAGAACTCCTGTGGTTGCCTCCGGCGGAATAGGGAGTCTAGAAGATTTGGTTAAAGTAGCTCGAACTGGTGTAGAAGGAGCTATAGTAGGCACCGCACTTTATGAGGAAAAGTTTACTTTAAAACAAGCTATGGAAGCCGTGAAAAATGTTGCCTAAAAGGATAATTCCTTGTCTCGACGTCAAAGACGGAAAAGTTGTCAAGGGAGTTCGGTTCAAGAACCTGAAGATAGAGGGGGACCCAGCCAAGCTTGCCGCCATATACGAGGAACAAGGGGCAGACGAACTGGTTTTTCTCGACATAACAGCCTCCTACGAAAAGAGAGGCACAATGTTAGATGTCGCAAAAAGAACCGCTGACATGGTGTCCATCCCATTCACGGTGGGCGGGGGTATCAGAAATCTAACAGACATCGAAAACCTGCTCAACTGTGGAGTAGACAAGGTTTCCATAAATACGGCAGCGGTAAGGGACCCAACCCTCATCGAGCGAGCTGTCGAAACATTTGGCAACGAGCGCATTGTGGTTGCTATCGACGCGAAAAGAGTCTACGTGGAAACCTCTGTTTCAGACAAAGTAGTTGTGGACACTTCTCAAGGTAGGTGCTGGTGGGAGGCCTACATTGAAGGAGGCAGAAAACCCACGAGACTAGACGCTATATCATGGGCGATGAGGGTGAAAGAGCTTGGAGCTGGAGAACTCCTGCCAACAAGCATGGACTACGACGGAACACAAGATGGCTATGACATCCCCTTAACGAAAACCATACGTGAAAAAACAGATTTGCCAGTAATCGCCAGCGGAGGGGCTGGAAACCCGGAGCACATCTTTAAAGTTTTGACTGAGGGAAAAGCTGACGCTGCTTTAGCGGCATCGATTTTCCATCGGTCACAATACTCTGTTGGAGAGGTTAAGAGATACCTTGCTGAAAGGGGAGTTTCCGTGCGTCTCGTGTGATGGGAGGTTTGAAGTTTGGTTCTGCAACTGAGTGAAGTTGAAGCTGAAAAGTTTGTGGAAAAAGTGAACTTTGAAAAGATGAAGAGGCTTGTTCCCGTGGTGGTTCAAGACTCTTCAAATGACCAAGTGTTAACACAAGCTTTCATGAACAGGCAAGCCCTAAAGCTGACGCTGACAAGCGGCAAAATGCACTACTGGAGCCGGACAAAAAAGAGGATATGGCTTAAGGGCGAGGAGTCTGGACACCACTCTCTGCTGCAAAACGCAATCCTCGACTGCGACAATGACGCAATTCTGTTTAAGGTTCAGCAGATAGGAGTTTGCTGTCACACAGGTCAAGAAACATGCTTCCACAACCCAATAATCGCTGAAAAGAAGTTGGCAGTTGACGCTAAGATTCTCGAAAGAATCTTTGAGGTGGTTGTTGATAGAATCAAAAATCCTACGAAGCAGTCGTATGTCTCCAAGTTGCACAGGAAAGGGGAGGATGCGATTCTCCAAAAGATAGGTGAAGAAACCACTGAACTTGTTCTCGCAGTGAAGGCGAACCAACTTGAGCAGATTGTCCACGAGGCAACGGACACACTCTTTTTCATCCTAGTGCTCTTCGCCCAGAAAAACTTGAGGCTGCAAGAAATTTTCAAGGAGTTAGAACGCCGCCACCAAGAAAAGACACGTTGATTATAGCCCAGTTTGCATCAAAGAAATTGTTGTAACCCTTTGGAATGAAGGCGATATGGATGAAACGTTCGATCTACTGCTCTATTTTGTCAGAACCCGTTGAGCCTCTTTAAGGATCTTTTCAACGTCCTTAGCAACGTCATGGTCTACGGGTTCAACAGTGTGTTCTTTCAGTATTGCCTTAGCCCTTTCCTTAGCTATCTTGCGGATCTGTGATTCTCCTAAGCGAGCACTCTCCCTTCTGCTTCGGTCAAAGAGCTCCGACTGCCTCACTTCGCCAGCCTTAAGGTACTTCAGAGTGTGGGTTTCGCTTAGGAAATTTCCCATCGGACCAACTTTCTGTATGATCTCGACCGCCAGCCTTTCGTTGTCAATCTGAATCCCTTCTAATGCGCGGAAGATCAGGCCGAAGATTTCGTTGTCGATCACGAGCCTCTCATAACTTGAAGCAGCTTCCCAGCCTCCAGCCCCTGAAAGCCCGTCGGCACCTGCGAGAGCTGGGAGCAACCCGTTCATCATACTTTCCAGCCCAGCTTGAATGTCTAAGCATTTAGACACATCAGAACTTATTCCATAGACATCCGCGGGGACACCGTAATGATGAGCGATCTGGACCAAGGCCACGGAAGCGAGGCCTACTTCTACTGGTCCCCACAGGGATCGGCCAGAGCGCATATCCATTGGCAGTACCCGAGCACTATATTGGACCTGCAGGCCTGGGTGAACGGTTTGAGCTAGAACGAGTCCCGCTAGCCACTCTACGTTCTGTTGTACAAGTCCTCCCGCGAGGGTAATTGGAGCGGTGGCTCCTAGGATGGGGCATGGTACAAAGTCAATGGACACTCCAAACTCCGCGGCCCTCACTATAACCTGGCATACGTCTTTTGCATATGTGAGGGGGCTGGTTGGAGAGACATATATGCTGAATAATGGTCGCTTTCTCAGCTCTTCGGTTCCTCCAGCGATGCACTCCCACATCCTCACCAGATAATCTACTTCTTCCTTCCGGAGGGCGAAACCCCAGACGAACTTCTCTGTGTTCATCATTATTCCGTGGATGGTATGAAGTACGACCATCTCATGTGGGGCATCCATAGCCCACACGAAATCGCCAACACTGTGAAGGTTCTCAAGTCCATCTATCAGCCTAGTGGTCTCTTGCACATCCCTCATCGTCGAAGGTCTAACCTCGCCGGAGTCCAAGTCAACTATACTGGAGTTCCCGCCTAAGGAGTGTGCGTACGGCCTAGTCCCGTCCATAACGAGGTCATAGCTTGGGTTTCTTGCTCCGTAGATGAACTTGTCTGGAACCTTCTGAAGAGCCTCTTCGACGATGTGTGATGGAAACGTTACTGTCCCTTTCGTTGGTCCCTGCAAGGCGCCGGAGCGCACCAACAAGTTGACGGTGGCAAGGTCATCGAAGCGTACGCCTGTAGTTTCTAGTATCGTGAGAGACGCCGTGTGAATTTGGTCAAGTTCCTCTGCAGATAAAACCTTCAGGCTTCCTTCCTGACCTACAATTCTTCCCATTGTCAACACTTCTCCTCAAAATAGGCGATCAGCTCCTAGTGGGTGTATTAAGTTTAAATGAATCTATAGCATTTTTTATTTATTTGTTAGAACTCTGGTGTTAAATTGATAACTACATCAAATTTGCTTGTTTCCCGAAGATAACGCGCTAGAAAAGAGGGGGAACTTAATCGTTTTCAGATTTGAAGACGGAAAAGATGTTATTGAAAGTTTGAAGCAGGTTACGAAAGAACATGAGATTCAGCTAGAGAGACCATCGGGATAACGGCTTTTCCTTACCGCCCTATTCACCTCACCATTTTACGGGTCTTCTTTTCCGAGGTGGTCTCTCCATACGTAGAAGTCCGCCATCTCTACAAGCCAATTACCGTCAAAGTCAGGGTTCACATTGGGGGGCCACTGACCTGCGCTCTTCCCGAAGTACTCCCTCCATTTGTAGAAGTCGTACATGTCGACAAACCTGTTGAGGTCTGCGTCGCCCGGGAACCAGAAGATGCCGTCCTCAGCCACATGTTCTATTGGTACGAGTTTTGTCCCATCGTATGTGCAGGTTCTGTTATAGTAAAAGTCTAGGGTGTTTTTTCCCTCAGCTTTGACTTGGAAGGTGATGTTGCATAGGGTTCCGCTGCCAGTCGCCCCTTCCGCTGGATAATACCAAAGTAGGTCAGAAGCTTTTACGGTGCCTGCATAGTTGTCTATTCTCGGAGGCATCATGCTCCACGAGGTGGAGTCAACCGCCTTAAGGAAAGGACCCTCTGAAACTTTGGTGCATTTTAAAATGTTAGGGTCGAACTTCATGTGGAACTCCCAAAAATACAAATTGAAAACATCAGTTATAGTTATGTTGACAGTGAAAGTTTTGTTGGTCGGCGCAGAGCTTATTGGAGGTTTCACGGAAATCACAGCCTTAGACAGGGCGAAGTGAACGATGACGGTACCGCCGGCAGTTACATTAACATTGGTGACTACCTTATCCCTGTAATCTTCTGCAGAAGCGGTGACATTATACATTCCTGCCTCAACTTCGATCGTGTAGTTTCCATTTTGGTTGGTGGTGTTTGTATAGCCGTCAGCGGTTACGGTCGCGCCTACTATTGGAGAACCAGTCAAGGGATCTGTGACTCTTCCTTTAATCCAGCCAACGGTAGATGAAGAGACAGTGCCAAGGTTTGTTAGAGGTATGCTGATTAAGACAGCAACTAGAAGAATGGATATCCACAAAAAGTTTTTTCTCATTTTTCACTTCTCCATTCTCTTTCGATATAAAAATTATCATACCAACTTAAAGAGTTTTCGTGAACCAAATCGTAAGATCAATGCCACAAACAACGAGTTCATCGACGGCAGCCCGGATAGTTGCTGTAGGCTATGCGAGATCTTTAGGTCCGAAGATGTCGCGCTGTGTATGGTGTGCATAAAAAAGAGGGATAAGGAGATGGATGTCGCTATGGGCCAAATGGGTCGAGGAGTCCACTGAGAAGCAACTTGTCTTTTTTCAGGTCTAGGATGTCAGCGTCACAGTCGCCGTCTAAGTCAGCGAAAGGCTCCACTATAAGGAGGCTGAGGGCTAACTTCACCTTCTTTAAGTCTAAGATGTTGATTGCGCCGTTGCCGTCCACGTCGCCCCAAAGCCTAACCTTCACCAGGCCGTAGACGAACTCGTTGTTGGCAAGGTTGCTGTCAGGAATTAACGTGCTAACGCCATCCACAATGAGTGTGGCGTTAGCCTTTAAGGTGTAAGTGGCGTTTGCTGTGAGACTTGCAATTTTCCAGTTGAACGTCAAAGTCGTCTCGGCGCCAGAAGCCAAACTGGTTACGTTTTGTGTTCCTATTTTACGCCATATGAGGTAGTAGTAGTAGGCCGTGACGCTAGTGGCTTCCGTTGCGCTGCCTTGGTTTCTAATCGTGACGCTAACGCTGAGGTTCCACGTGCGATACGCCGCGCTCACGACTGTACCCTTAAACCGTGGCACAACGCTTGTTACGGCTATGTCGTGGACCCGCAGTGGGTACTCAAAGAAACCGTCCTTTGGCGTATGACCTATTGGATCAAGCTCCTCGGCTGTAACTGTGTAGAGTTCGGTGTATTCGAAGTGTAGGAGGGTTTTTCCGTTGGCTTGGGCTTGGAAGGTGATTGTGCATAGGGTTCCGTTTCCAACCGCTCCTTGCGGTGGCAACTCGTATGGTGGGTCTGGGTTATTCAACAGCATGTCAAGGGCACTCACGTAGCCGAGGGTATTGTTTATTTTGGATCTAAAGTACGTGCCATAATACAGGTCGCCCACGGTCTTGAGGAAGGGCCCTTCTCTGACCGTGACAGCATCTAGAACAGTGGTGTTGAAATTTATCTTGAACTCCCAACTATACAGACTTCTGCTGGCGTTGATGTCACTAACTTTTATGGTAACGTTAAAGTTCTGGACGGGCGCTACCGTGCTTACTGTAGGGTCCACAAACACCCTTGGCTCCGCAGGCGAGGCCTTCACTATGCTGACACCTTGTATGGCAATGCATGTGAGAAACAAAATAGCAAGCATTGCCAATGATAAACCTTGTCTCGTTTCTCTCCTTTCTCTCACTTAATCCACCCCTGAAACTTCTTTGATATTATTGGTTGACCATATTTATGAAGTTTCCGCTTTCACATTCTGTTGATAAACCTTTAGCGGTTTTCATTCATTGCAGGTTTTTCACATGCCTTGTTGCCTGCTGATGAAAGAAAAATCGTAAGAATGGACCCTTTAGTTTTTATGTTGGTTTTGGTTTTCTGATTCTTAGGAAATAAACCGCTATTGCTATCACTGTAATTGCTGCTCCTCCGGCGACTGCCACGTAGAGAAGGGCGCCTAGAGCTGGTGCCTCTTGCACCGTGATGTTGCCGTCGATGAACTCGTTGTTTGTGGCATTGATCTCGCCATTTATTGTGCTTGCCACTGCTTTTATTGTATAGGTGTCTGGATCTACATTGTTTGTTTCCCAGTCAATGTTTAATGTTTCAGAGGCGCCTGAAGCTATGTTAGTAACGGATTTTGTTTCTATGGTCACGTTGTCATAGTAGACTGTGACATTGAAGGTTTCTGGTTCAGTGCCCTGGTTTACAACAGTTACGTTGATGGACACGAGTTCTCCCACCGTCACCTTGGTTGAGGAAGGTGTAACGTTGACCACAGCCACATCGTGTTTTGCCGAAACCGCCACAGTGTCTGTTGCTATGTCAGTTAGGCTTTGGTTGTCGGTGACGCTTAGGGTCACCGTATAGGCTCTAGCCTGTGTGTAGGCGTGAATTATAATTGGGTAGGTTACGGTTGTGACGTTTCCGTCGCCGAAGTCCCAATTGTAGCTGGCGACGTTTCCGTCCGGGTCTTGGCTATCTGAGGCGTCGAAGGTTATTGGGTCACCTACGTATGCGCTGGTCGTTGAGAGGGCGAAGAGTGCTATGGGAGGAGTGGCTACGGTGGTACCCTTTATCTTAACTGTGTGAGTGCTGTGATTGTAGGTGAAGTAAAGGGAGGAGTGCGTACCGTTGGTCGTCTCCTCTGGGGTTACAAGTAAACTATCTACTTGGACAGTGTATGGACCGCCGAGCAGATCAACTGGAATCATTATGTTGCAGAAGCCAACAGTGTCAAGTGGCCCGGCAACTTCGAATAGTATTTCTTTGTTTTCTGGGATTAACTGAAAATTGGAGACTGTTGAGTTGCTCTCGATAGTAACATGAAAGCTGACACCTCCTATTTCAAGAGTTATGTCGTGGATTTCTACAACTTCGATGGCTATTACGCCGCTTTCGGCGGATTCAGTGTTCGCGTCGCCTAGCCAGCTTGCTTTAAATTCATAAGTTCCCACGGTTGTCGGCGTCCAAACGTATGAGTACCGGCTATCCTCGTCTGTTTTCACGGTTTTGAAGACGCCCCAACTTCCCGCAGCATGTCTATAGTGTATGGTCACGTTCACTCCTACGCGCTCAGGAGCGATGGACCCTCTGATGGTAGTGCTCTCCCCCAGCGTGATTGATGTTGGAGAAGCTGTGATGAATATTTTGCTGCTCATTTTTCCAATAGGAGGTTGTGTCGTATGTTCTATTGGAACGAGTTTATTGTCTATGACCGTATATAGTTCTGTGTATTTGAAGTGCAGGTTTGCTGCTCCTTCGGCTTGGACTTGGAAGGTGACGGTGCACAGGGTTCCATTTCCGACAGCTCCCTGCGCTGGGAATGGAAATTCATAGATCATGCAGAGAGCTTGTACGGTGCCTGCAGTGTTGTTTATTTTCTTTGAAAAATAGGTGGAGTAGCCAGTGTTCTTGAGGAAAGGCCCTTCGACGACATTGACAGCATCTAGAACAGTGGTGTTGAAGTTTATCTTGAACTCCCAACTGTACAGACTCTTCGCGGGGGTGATGCCAGTGATATTTATGTCAATGTCAGAGGTGTTGCCGATCGGTGCCGTGATTGTTGGAGGTTCTATAGATATCACTGGAAGGTCTTCCGGGGAAGCCGTTCCCCTGCCTATGCCTCCTATAGTTGTGCAAGTGAGAAGCAGGAGGATGAGCATCGTCGATAATGTTTTTTGTCTCACCTAATAGCCTCAGTTTTTATGTTGGTTTTGGTTTCCTGATTTTTAGGAGGTAGATGGCTGTTGCTGCCATGACTATCACTGCCACTGCAGCCACGACGTATAGGAAAACGTTTGGCTGGGCCGGACTAACTGTGATGGTCAGCGTTTCGCTTTCGCTGGGTAGAGTGTTGTTATCGCCTTTCCAGCTGGCTTTAATTTCGTAGGTTCCGACCGTTTCCGGCTTCCATTTGTAGGAGTAGGTGCTGTTCTCGTTGGTTGTTACGGTTTCTAGGGTGTTCCACGTTTCCTCCTCGCTGAGCCTGTAGTGGATCGTAGCGTTGACGCTTGGACGAACAGGCGCGATGGTTCCGTTGATGGTGGTGCTGGAGCCAAGCGTGATGGTTGCTGGATTGGCGGAGATAGAAATATCGCTAGCTCCGACGGTAATGTTGCCGTACACGAATTTGTTGTCGTCCTTGTCAACTTCACCAGTAACTTTTGTCGTCACTGAGAGAGTATAGACGCCAGGGGAGAGTCTAGAAACGTCCCAACTAAAGGTCCACGTTCCTTCGGTGTCTGGTTCTAGGGGGCCAGGGGCCGTTGTCAGATATGAGACTGAACTTGAAACTGTTGCGTTTAAGATTGAAACTGTCCTGTTGAGTTTAACTTCGATGTCGGGACTCTCGGAGGTTGGCCCTTCGTTTTTGATGGTAACAGTAACATTCAGTAGGTCACCAGCCAACACTCTGGTTGAAGGAACTGTCACGTTCGTGATAGCTACGTCGGGACGTAGAGTGACTGGTTTTAGAGTGACTGTAGCGGTAGCCTTGTTATTAGATAGATTTTCGTCTGCATCTAAGATTGCCTCACCTGTTATGGTGTAATTGCGCGCGGAAAGGCCCGTTGTGTTCAGTTGGATTGGTGGAGATAGTGTTTTATTCGTGAAGGGAGCTAAGTTGGTGACTTCTCGTGGTTCAATGAGGGTGTCATCTAGATAGGCAGTGACGTTGAAGGTTTCAGTTTCGGTTCCATTGTTTCTGACTTTAATACTAATGTAGATCTTTTCACCAATGTACACCGTTAAGGGGGAGCAAGAGACGCTGACTACAGCCACGTCACGTTTTATTGAAACCGTTACATTGCGTGTGATGGAGCCGGACAACCCCTCGCTGTCGGTGACGGTTAGGTTAACCTTGTAGGTTCCGGCATTAGTATAGGTATGAGTTGTGACGTTGCCGGTGCCTGTGGTGTTGTCTCCGAAGTCCCAGGCATATCTATCGATGTTTCCACCTTTTGGATCTGACCTAGAAGCGTTGAAGGTTACTAGCTGGTTCTTAAGTGGAGATTCGGGAGAGTAAGTGAAGAAAGCTACGGGATAGCCCCTGACCTTTATCAATTGAGGCTGAGAGATGCCTTTTTCTCCTTCGTCATCCGTCACCGTTAGGATGACAGAATATTCTCCGGTCTTTGTGTAGGTATGGTTTGTGATTGGATTGTTTTCCTTGACAACTGGGGTTCCATCACCGAAATTCCACTCGTAATTTTGAATGTTTCCACCGTCAGGGTCAATGCTGGCTGAAGCGTCAAAGGTTACAACCTCATCTAGGAGCGGAGTCAGAGATGAAACCGTGAAAGAAGCCACAGGAGCCGTAAGGCTGGTAACTGTCACTATGCCGTCTTCGAAGGTATTGCTAGTTTGGTTGGTGTCAATGCCCTGGGGGTTAGTTATACTTACTAGAACGCTTGCGTTCGCAAGTATGGTGTAGATGCCTGTACTAATTGGGGTCCACTTAAATGACAGGGTCTCACTAGTTCCATTCTGCAGACTCCTGCTTTTGTTGATTCCAATAACGTCGTAGAGGACGCCAATCTTCCAGTATGTGGTGACATCAAAGTTTTCGGGGAAGTCACCTTCGTTGGCAACCGTCACGTCGATGGATACTGATTCATTGGCTACAACCGAGTTGGGAGAAGCGGTGACGTTGGTGATAGCTATGTCGTGAACGTTGGTGAAGAAGCCGTCCTCAGCCACATGTTCTATTGGTAAGAGTTTTGCCCCATCAAATGTGCACAGCATGGTATAGTAGAAGTCTAGTGTGGTTTTCC
>Ga0315314_1000587_pt1 | contig 38653 bp, 44 predicted proteins | sample TDP9_MG_FD_203631 | JGI IMG/M metagenome (GOLD analysis project Ga0315314, IMG submission 203631) | Freshwater sediment microbial communities from Lake Towuti, South Sulawesi, Indonesia - TDP9 | ecosystem: Environmental > Aquatic > Freshwater > Lake > Sediment | place: Indonesia: South Sulawesi... | reverse complement strand
AGCAATTGGGTATTTTTCTCAAAATCTTCGGATTGTGGTAAGATCCCTCTTACTTTGAAAAGACGGTATTTGACCTTGATCTTGTCCAAGTTCTCAATGGTGTATGCGTTCAGTAGCGTCATGATAATTCTCCTTCCAACAGATTTTCCTAAATTTACATCTCGTACAGGTCTCTGGAAACCTTGCTGTGGGTAAGATATTGATTAACAGTTCTGGTAATGCGCCGCCATTAGTCATTTGCTGCATCCGAGTTGATGACATAAAAATGTAGTTTTCGATGTCAGTCACATCGTCATCAGTGAGGCTATATTTCAGTTCTTGGTTTCTTAGAAGTTGAAACTCTACGAGACCTATTTTTGTCGGGTCTGTCAAGTTTTTGTGCTGTTCTGCAGGGAAATCCTTGTGAGGATTCACTCTCGACAAAGCAACGCCATAGATTCCAAGTTGAAGCCAGTGCTCTTTATGCTTTGGAGTCTCTACCTTCCAGTCGAATATCTTTGGTGGTCTGTCGTTGAAGAATGCTATCAAGTCCGGTGTGCATTTCACGGTCACCTTGGCAAACTGGAATTGCAGTGTCCTTTGAGCAACAAGGTGTGAACTCTCCTCGGCGATTTCGTTGATGATATGTGAATTCATAAGATTAGTAAGCGAGCTTCCGACTTCTTCCTTGGCTTGTTGAATGCATTCCTCGTTCAAAGACCCATCGTATTCTAACTCGAATAACGCACAATAGTTGTGTGCATTAGTTTTTACACCGTTGCTTTTGTATAGCTGAGCCTTGGCGAAGGAGAGTTGCTCTTCCAACGAGATATTTGCATAGTTCAGAAGGTCATCTAACCCTACTTTTTCATGTCTGTTTAGTCTGGGAACCATAAATCTCGATATCACTTGATCGACAAGTTTGCCTCTCCAAGCATATACACTTTGGAGGTGCTTCAGCAAGTATGCCTCTTTTCTTTGTGGATTGATAGCCCTAGAACTTGCGAATACCGTTTCGTAATACCACTTTTTGGGACACTGAAAAAATATGTTGGAGGCGCTTATGGACCACTTCATTTTTTCGACCTCCGCATCCTAAGGAATCTAAGATATTCAAGGAGTTCCTTTTCCTCTTCCTTGGTGATCTCCTCAAGACCTGCAGATGTTCTAAATAAAATAGTCTTCTGATTGCTTGAAATAACTGGATGCCCAGCAAGTTTCATTAACCGATTGTAAGACAAACTGTAGAAGTCGGCTAGTTTTTGAAGAACAGATGGAGAGGGGTGTGTAATCTTCTCATTTTCAACTTGGCTCAAATAGGCATTAGATATACCTATCTTCTCTTCGATTCCCCGCAGAGTTAGTCCTAATTGTTCTCTCCTTTTCCTCAACACTTCTCCTAAAGTTTCCATATGTCACCTTGTCTAATTTCGATTTAAAAGTATTTAAATCTTGCTAATTTTGTCAAGCAGAATCAAATCGTACTTAGCAAGTAGCAGTATAGCCTCTAATTGATTGTTATTGATCATCAGACGTCACTGAAAACATTCTGACATTTCCTCTGGCTCTGGCTCTTTCGGATTTCAGATAACCTAATTCCACAAGTTCCTTAACATAATTAGTGAATGTTCTGCTTGATTTCGCCAGTAACGAAAGCTTCTCGCACTTGAGTTTGTAGATGTTATAAAGATTGTCCGTCGATGTCTGTGGATTTTGTCGAATGATATCAACAATCAATTTGTGATGAGGAGTTAGTCTTTCTAGGTAATACTTCCTCTTGATTTCCTTGACTTCTTCGTATCCTCTATCGACATCTTCTTCGGCAATTTTTGATCTTCCCAATTTCTCCGAAATAGCAGCAGAATTTCTCAAGGTTTGGATGGTAATTCTTGCATCGCCCGCAGCTAAGTCAGCAATCTTTTCTAGAATTGAAATCGTGTAACTGTTCGGAAATAAAGCTCCACAGTTTATAACTCGGTGCTTAAGAATAGTCAATAACTCTTCATTCGAATAACCAGGAAATTCGATCGACGTAAACCTCATTCTTGAAATCGCTCTAGGATCTAAGTCTAGAACATATTTGCGAGTATTGGATATGCAAATAACCCCAACCTTACCGATTTCTTTCAACATGTAAAGAATGTCGTTGAGATCTTTTCTGTCTAGTTTGTCAACCTCATCCAGAGCAATAACACATGAAGAATCTTTGATCTTTTGTTTCACTCTGGAAAGTTTCACTGAATATCCTTTCTCAGCAATGACTAAACTCAATTGTTCAACTATGCGATCAAGAATCAAGTTGAGCGTTTTATTTTCCCAACAGTTAACATATATAGCGAGAGCGTTAGTGTTTTCTTGAATTTGTTGAAGAACATATTTTACTAGAGCAGTCTTTCCTGTGCCAGGCTTACCATAACATAAACAATCTAGTGGTTTCATTCCTCTTTCAACTGGAGAAAGACAAAATGCTAACTCTCTTTTCTGAACTTCACGACAAGGTATGTTCTGCGGAATATAGTCTTCTTCCAAAACTTCAGGATCAGCGATAATTTCGTTTACCATCCATTAGAAATTTACTACATGGAAAAGAATAAATAGATTCAGGTATGTTGGTTGCAAGTTTTTCTTGTAATCATCATAATGTTATTTAAAGTCATGCATGCATATAATGAAAAGAAATTTGAACAATGCGTAAAGTCTGGATGTATATCTGAGTTCTACCGTCAAATCTTGACGTTAATCCTCGGGTATATGTCCTCAGACGTATTGTTCAAGCATTTTTAGATCGAAAGGCAATAGCGTGGACGAAATCGACATTCATAACAGAAGAAAGAATCTGGAAAGAGCCATCGTTAGACTCAAGAACTCTCAACTCTCAGAAGAAAACAAGAACTTGATACTGAAATTTTACGAAGAATGCGTATCAGACGGATTATCGATTGATCGCCTACTATTTTACATAGAGAGACTCCATTCAATCGCCAGACTCCTAAACAAGAATTTCACCGAAGCAACAAAAGAAGATATCAAAGAACTCATCAGGAAGATTGAACTTAGCGAAAAATACTCGGACTGGACCAAGAGCGCTCATAGATTTGCCATCAAGAAATTCTACAGATGGATTGAAGGTGTTGACGAAGGATTCCCCGAAAGGGTTAGTTGGATAAGGACAGGAATTAAGAAGAACAGAGAGAGGCTAACCAACCTTCCTACACAAGAAGAAATTGAAGAGCTGATCAATGCTGCTTGTACTGTCAGGGACAAGGCACTGGTTTCAGTCCTCTATGAATCCGGGTGCAGAATAGGAGAAATTCTGAACGTCAGGTTGAAGGACATAGAGTTTGATGATTATGGGGCTATAATCTTAGTCAAAGGAAAAACTGGTCCTAGAAGAATTAGATTGGTTTCTTGTGTTCCACGTCTCTCAATTTGGATTGAACATCATCCTGGAAAGAACAAACCAGAATCTCCGCTCTGGATTAACACTGGAACAACGAACCATGGGAAGGCAATGATGTACCAGAATGCGAGGAAAATTCTGAAAGAGTTAGCAAAAAAGGTTAATCTCAACAAACCCGTCAGACCCCATATTTTTAGAAAGGCAAGAGCCACCCATCTAGCGTCTAAATTGACAGAGGCTCAGATGTGTGAGTATTTTGGATGGATTCAAGGATCTGACATGCCCTTTACCTATGTACATCTCTCGGGAAGAGATATGGATGAAGCGATTCTGAAAATGCATGGAAAAATTCCTAAAGATAACGATGCGCAAGAGTTCAAACTGAAAAAGTGTCCGAGATGTTTTCATGAAAACCCTCCAGACTCACATTTCTGTATGAGATGTCGTCTTCCCTTGGATGAGAAAACTGCGATAGAAATAGAACAGAAGAAAAAAGAGTTTATTTCGACGACGATCACGAGCGAAATCATAGAAAAGATGGTAGAGGAAAAAGTCAGACAGATTTTGGCAGAGCGTGATCATGAGAGCGCATAATAAGATGCCTTTGAAGTCGTTGCTTTTCTGACAATTTTCCATTTCTTCTCTAACTTGTTGAGTGTCTTGCAGCAGCGTTGTTTACTTATCCCAGTCATGAATGAAATCAGTTCAACACTCAAGGGTTGCTTGAAATCCTTCATTAGTTTTACTATAACTCTGTCGTATGCTTCTGTCTCTGCTAACCTTCCGTATTTGGTAAGGATTCCATCGACTCTTCTTTGTGCTTCTTTCTCAACATAATCCATCAGTTCTTCGATCGATTCAAACTTAAGATTCTTCCCAACCATGATTTTTTCACCTTCTCAATTCTGTGATACTTTATTTCCAGGCTCTTGATTCGCTTCAATTCTCTGGCTAGCTTCTTCAAAGATGAAATCGAATCTATTTTGAAGAAGGCAAAGACGTTATCGTTGTACAACCAGACTTTGTAGTGAGAGTCTCTAAATTTCTCTAAACAATTTGCGATCTTTTCGCATCCAACATTTCTGCACTCAATCTTCACTTTCAGCATTTCATCAACTCAGTTGTTCAACAATCTCGTAAATTCTACCTCTTTTTTCGCTAAGGCTCTTGACTAGACCTTTGATACAGAGATTCTGCATGTAATTCCGGAACGATCTTTCGCCCTTCGGATACCTTGCATGCTCTCGGTAGAAATCGAACAATCTTCCACCAGGCAAACTCTTCCATTCTTTCAAGATTTTGATGAGAGTTTTTTCATCATCATTTAACTTGTCGTTTGGACAATCATTCTCAAAATTGAACTCAACGTCATCGATTGAACTCTTTCCTTCACTTTCTGCTTTTAGTGCTTGAGACTTGAGTAGATTCAAAGCGAGAGTTACGTTACCAGAACTTGCCTCTGCGATCTTTCTTATCGTTTCTTCCGAGTAAGTGTATTTCTCAAGTGCTTCCTCAGCTCTCTCCATCAATATCTCAAAGACCTGATCTGTTGTATAACTTGGGATTTCTATCAAGTTTGTTGTGGCTGCTTTGATTGTTTGGTTCAGTTTTCTGTATGAGTCATGTGTTTCTGCTATTATTATCAAGTTCAGACCAAGGCCCAAGATTCTGTTCAGAGTTTCTAATTCTTTCATATGTTCAAAATGATCCAAGCAGATTGTCAATGACGAATCTAAGTTTCTTATTTTTGCTTTCAGTCGTTTAGTCAGTTCGTAGTTGCTCTTACTTGAGACAATGTTGTTCAGAGACAGAAGAACCTCATGAAAAACAGCATTGGTTGTTTGATAGAGCGAGCAATTAACGTAGATGGCTTTTCCAGCGCTTAACTCGTTGAAATCTTCGATTACTTTCTTGATTATGATAGTCTTGCCTGAGCCTGAAGGACCGTAAATGAAGGTATTGACAGAATTTTTCAAGTACATTGCGAACTCGTTCAGTTCTTTTTCTCTATGGAGAATCTTATCAGGAGTATGCAAGGGCAACAATGCTTTCGGATCTAGCAAAATCGATTTCATGAAAAGTAATGATTAGAATAATGGAAAATATGTTATGAGTGTGTGGGTTGCCATTTATTCCATTAAGATATTCAGCAAATCCCTTGAGTTCTCAGACTAGTGAAGGTGGGAGATTGATTTCAGAATTTCGTCTGCTATATCCTCTAGTCTAATCTTTGGACCTTCTTCAGAGAATCTTTTCTCCCTTGATTTCACAAACATTGATAGATCATGTTTTATGTTTGATATTTCTTGTTCTATATGATGATCAATGCTTTTCATCATTTTGAATACTTCAAACATCTTGGTACCATACATGAATCCGTGAACTGATTTTATGAAATTGTACCCTTTAAACGAGACAACTATTGCTGGGCATATCTCAGCAGATAAGCGCTCCACATCCTCCAGATTGTCGATGCCAAAGACTAGTTCTTTTCTTGCAATTTGAAGTAACTTGTACACAACGTGTGCTTGCCTTCCGTCAAAATAGGTGCTTTCCTCTGCTAACTCACGGATTGTATTCGCGACTTCTTTTAGACGCGTTCTTTCACTTTCGTTAGCAAGTAGTGCCTTCCATTGATGATAGAAATCTGACAGTTCTTCTAGTTTTGGTAAGCCATCTTTGCCACTATAGATATTCTCTGTTTCTCCATCCTCATTTACAATGAGAGGCTTGTATATTGCGTTTCCATAGTATCCCAGCTTGCGAGCGTATTCTCTATTTCCCCAGATTACCAAATCAATTCTTAGCTTTCTACCGTCTTTCAAACGAAATTCTGTTAAAACTTTCCGTGCTTTCTTAGCCCTTCGTATAAAGTTCATTATTGATTCCCTCGAAAGTCGTTAAGATTTAAGAAAGCCCTCCTTCTTGAAACTTACGCATGTTAGAATTAACGGAACACTCAAACGTCAGTAAATGTTATTGTCTTGCATTCTCTTTCATCCTTTTGAGATTACATGAGAGGTTATTGTCCACGATGCAGAGAATTCAGATCAGACAACGGTCTTGACGCTTGGAGTATAATCTGGCGAAATGGTAGACCTACCTGTGAGAGATGTAAGGGTTACGTTGACATTTGGGATAACGACAGAGAAAAGAACATTAAGCAAAAATCAAAGCGATGAGTTGAAAATTATTCCAATCGTATTGTCATGTTAATACTTGGGGGCTGCAAGCAGGAATGAGAGTGGAAAAAAAAGAGAAACTACAAGAATAGAAGAAAGTTCACGATTTCATTTAACCCACTAGTTCTTTTCTCTCACTCGAAATATGGCTGTTTTTGAAGAATACAACCTCATGATGTTTAGAGGCATTATTAACGGAAGATCATGCACACATAACTTACATGTTTATTGTCACTAATTCTATAGGGCATGCCTGAGTTTTTGGGAAGTCCATGGGATGATTATCGTAAGTGGCTCAAGTCTGCGTACGAGGCTAGGTACGGGAAGGGAAGTTGGGATAGAGAGAAGCATGAAGATAAAGGCATGCCTTTTGGCTTAGTTCCGTATGATCCTTCAATTAAGAAGTATTGGGATATGGAGAAAAATATAGGAATCATGGAGAAAAACAACAAGTTCATTGGCGTTGCTTGCTTAGTTGCGAAGGAAGTTGTTGATAAGGAAAGTTATGTGAGAAGGTTTGGCTTGAGCTTCGAGAAGGACGTGCAATGGAGAGCAGTATCAAGCCTTTTAGATCATCTATCTCGCCTACCTGTTTTCAAAGCTGTTTTAGTCACGATTAACAAGATTCCATTCAAGCTTGAGCCTGATGTTCCTGAAGAATTGAAAGGTAGGCTTGATTGGGCAAGAAGGAACTTCAACTATCACAAGAAAATAGCCGAAGGCTTAAAGTTTGGATTAGAGAATTATCCCTCTCCAGCTTTTGCTCCTAAGCAGATGAAAGAAGAACAGGACCATGCCCGAAAGTTCTTGAATTTGATGAAGAGTGTTGAGAGTCAGATCAGCGAGCATTTGAAGCCTTATTTCTTGATCAAGGAAAACTTGTTTGCTGTTGCCTTATTCTTCTATGTGTACACGGATGTGAAGGAAGATGCGAATGAATGCGTGAACGAGATAATGAGCAGAAGGTACAGTGCGAAGATGGAGATAACCAAGACTTATTTTGTGAGATGCGATGATGTTAAAGATCCTGTAGTAGTCTTTAATCCAGAGTTTTTTCCTCTCTGCGATCAAACAAACAAATATTTCTGCTTAGCTTTGGCTAATGATTGCGCTGGTTTTTCTTCTGATAAGGATGTCGCCATAGCCTTGAAACATATGTTTACTTCAGCTTTGGAAATTCCGAAAGAAGAGGAAATAGAAGAACAGATTCACGTACCAGGTGAAGAAATAAGCATTAAGAAACCAAGGTCAGCTTTTCTCGGTTACGTTGTTGAATCAATTGTCAAACAGAAAGTCAAGAAGATGAGAGTCTATTTCCCCCTGGATGTTCTTACAGGGCATGCTATACTTTTCGGAAAGACAAGAACGGGAAAGAGTTTTCTTTCATTGATTTTGATTAAGGAGGCTTTAGCCAACAAGATCAACGTTGTCGCTTTTGATCCTCATGGCACTTTGTTCAATAGACTTGGTCAACATGAATTGTTGAAAGTTGTTTTCACTCATGGAAAGAAGGATATTACTGATGAACTAGAAGAAATATATCAAGACGCATCAACATGGCCTGAAACGAATGAATTGAAATTACTTGTTGTCTTGGATGAGACTAGGTTATTGAGAGCGAAGAATCTCATAAACTGTTTGAATGAATTAGGAAAGAGAGGAGTTGGTTTCATCTTGATAACTCAGTACAGTACGAGCATACCATCAGAAGCAAGAAACTTGGGAACTTATTTCATCATGGCCGCGATGAGTGAGAATGAAATACAGAGGTTCAAAGAGGTGACGTTGCATCCGAGTTCGAAGTTGATAACGAGATTACCAAGAGCCTACAGTTTTATTTTTAGTCCCTACTTCTATCCTGAGCCCTTCTTCATTAGGCATAGAAAAGTGGATTAACTATTTAACGGTTTTTTCTAATAATATAAAACGAGAAAGTGAATAGGCAAGCTACAAAAGAATTTTTGAAGCCTAATTGGAGAAAAATCATTCTGACTTTTCTAATAGTTCTTTTCTGGCAATTAATCAGATGGCTAACTGTTCATAGAGAGTATATTACACTCTCTTGGGAAGTTAGTGTTGAAGGTTTGATCTGGAATGTTTTGAAACTAGTGTATTATTATCCGTTTGCTTGTTTACTTGATCACTTGTACGCCTTGACGAAGAAAAGAAGATTAACGAGGTTCCTATTTATGGGTAAGGGCTTGTTACTCGTGTCAGGCATGGTTCTTTTTATCAACCCTTTTTCTTGGCAGATTATCTTTTCTAGCTTCTATGTGCTTCTTTGGAAGATAGAGTCTTTGTCATTTTGTGGAGTGCTGATAGGAGAAGTTATTCCAGGATCTCCCGCAGAATACGTAGGAATGACACCTGGTCAGGTTATAGTAGAGGCGGATAAAAATCCGATTTCAGATGTTGTAAAGTTTCGTGAAGTGCTGTTGAGGAAGAGACCAAGTGATTCCATAGAAGTCCGTACTTTGGATGGACAAAGCTTTAACCTTACTCTGGAAGAAAGCACTATTTATTCTGGTCAGCCATTTATGGGAATAGCCAACCTTACGAATTTTCGTTGCTTCCCATCTGTTTGAAGATAAGACTGTGTCTCCATTAACTCAAGAAGTTGACTTACGTCTTAGTTGCTTACTGCGTATGAAATAGGCAGTAAATGACACTGCAACAACCACTACGACAAATGCGATTACAATAAGTGTCGTGGGATAGAAGGCTGTCGTATAGACTATTTCAATGACACGAACGCTATGGAAATAGCTTACTGATATAACATAATCTTCACTAATCTCAGTTACTGTAAAGTTGGATGGGTTTCCATCTATTAGCACCCGTATAGTATCCTTGTTTCCGCCCAGCGAAGTCACCATCGACTTGTTTACAGCGAGATTTAACCAGCCAGTCGTGCCATCGCTTCCAGACAATTTTAGAATGGTTCGAGTCGAGTCAACGAGTGGTTGCACTGACACTATTTCAGAATTGGTAATCAAATCAATAGTGAATTTTTCGCCCTTGACGTCCACTTCAAATCTTTCAGTCACGGTGAAAGATGTAACGTCTTTTCCTATCTGGTATATGGATCCTTTTGGAGGCTTCCAGTTCCCAGAAGCTACAAGAACATATTCAACTTCGACTCTGTAGATTCCTAGTGGCATTTCTTGACTAAGTGGAAAATCTGTCTCTACGCCAACCCAGCCATCGATTGAAAACTCGTCCTCGCCATCAAGCTTCTGCCAGAAGATGCGTGTACCTGAAGGATCAAATACCTCGATGGAATATTGCCGAAGGGGATCGGGATAACTGACATCGAAATCATATCTAGCGACTATTAATCTCACAACGTCACTCCGAGTGTAAAAACCATCTGCCTCATCCAATCCTTGCCCTCCGCGGTCTGTGTATACATCGATGGGTTCTATCGTCATTTCATGAACATTGCTTGCTGACGCCGTAAGCTCGGATGAGCCTTCAAATTTCGCTTGAATTTCAATAGTTTTGTCTACGGGAGATGGAAGCGGTCCCAAGTCCATTGGTGTTGCAAACCAGCTTATTGAGAATTTGCCTTGTTGATTCGTCCTTCCCTCTGCAAGGATTTCCTCGCTGAGAAGGTCTTTTTCATAGATTTTAATGAGGGCATCTGTAATACCCGAACCATCATCCTCTCGGGTGAGTTGACCGGTAAAAACTACAGTATGGTATGCTAAGACTCTGGATGGCGGGGTTTCCAAGTCTAGGGCTGTCTCGATTAGAGGACTACGCACTGAAACCGTATAAACACCCACGTATTCATTTTGTTGATCCCTTGGTCCAGACTGTGGATCGTAACTCCACTCTCCATTTACTTTGGCAGTGGTTTTAACAAAGAAACGAAATATGCCGACGCTTGTGGGTTTGACCTTAAATTGTAGAGTTTTTATTTCTCCTGTTTCCCAATTCTCTTTGAAACCTTCAACTAACGGATATCCCAATACTATGGGGTAGGTGGTTCCGTAGTCGCCCCAAACTTCAGCCCCAACTGGAAGAATGTATGCTTCTTGAAGATCATGAGAAACCATTTGGATGTTTTCTATTGGCGGATTGTCGGGCAAAGAAACAGAAATATACATTTCATCAGCCCTCTCGCCACCATTTCGTGCTTTCACCGTTATTGTAACCCAATCTCCATAATCAACAACAGTATTATCAAAAGTCGCTGAGACAATTCGTGGCTGTGCATGTGGTGTTGATGGGGCAAGTTTTACCAACCAGAAATCAAAGGTGCCAGCGCCGAAAGACCATGTGGAGCCTGCTAATGCGTATCCCCCGTCGCTTGTCTGTATCATAGAATAGGCATAATCATGATCTCCTCCTCCGTATGTCTTGTTCCACTGCATATTTCCATCTGAGTCAGTCTTAACCAGCCAGAAATCGTAGTACCAGCCAGCGTCAAAAGAATTGGTGTCGCCTGCTAATGCGTATCCCCCGTCGCTCGTTTGAATCAAAGAAGAGACAGCATCGCTACCTGTTCCTCCGTATGTCTTGTTCCACTGCATATTTCCATCTGAGTCAGTCTTAACCAAGCAAAAATCCATGTCGGGCCATGTACCTTTGGGGCCTGCTAATGCGTATCCTCCATCGTTTGTCTGAACCAAAGAAGAGACAACGTTCATACCTTCATATGTTTTGTTCCATATCATGTTACCAGCCGAGTCGGTCTTAACTAGCCAGGAATTACCTCCACCAACATAACGCGACCATGTTTCTCCTGCTAATGCGTATCCGCCATCGTTTGTCTGTATCATAGAATTCGCCTCATCCCATTGCCATTCTCCGTAAGTTTGAGTCCACTGCACGTTTCCGCTCGAATCAGTTTTTACCAGCAAGAAATCATCTTTTGTGGCATCGGAGTAGGTAGAACCTGCCAACGCGTAACCTTCGTCACTTGTCTGAACAATGGAATTAGCCCCACGTCCGCCGTATGTCTTGTTCCACTGCATATTTCCATCTGAGTCAGTCTTAACCAAGCAAAAACCACCCATTCCAACGCCGGCTAATGCGTATCCTCCATTAAAAGTCTGAACCATAGAAAGAGCTCGGCCCTCTCCATATGTTCTGTTCCACTGCATGTTACCAGCCGAATCAGCTTTAACCAACCAAAAATATGGGTAACAACGACTAGACTCTTTGTATCCTGTTAATGCGTATCCTCCGCCGTTTGTCTGAATTACAGAGTACGCCTCATCCCAGTATGCTTCTCCGTATGTTTTGCTCCATTCTGTAGCTGGTGGCACGGAAAAGCTAAAATTGCTCAGAGTAAGCTCGGATTCGTGTATCTTTAAGTACTCATAGTGCACTATTGTCGTTGCTTTCACATGGATATTTGTCTGAAAGATTGACAACAAAAGAAAAGTAACCATCGATAAAGTCAATAGTTTCTTCAACGTTGCCTTACCTTCGATTGCTTTTTCCTTTTTGGGCTTCTGTAAGCTATGACAACTACCACTGTTATTACCATAAATAGTAGTATGGTTATCGTTAATGGAAACTCTGAAATTATTAGCACTTCTTGTGTTGAATGATTGTAGGTAAAGAATAGGTAACTATGTGTGCTGTTAGAGCACGGCAGCAGATTATAGGAGATTTCTGTGCCACTAACAAACACCCTATATGTGTCGTTCATTAGATATGTGGGAATACAAATTCTGCAGAAACCAATGGTTCCATTTTCTCCAGAAACATTGAACATTATCGCATTATCATTAAATTGAAAATCAGATATTGTAGAATTGCAGATAGTTTGGATATGATATTCTGAAGTGACATTGAATTCAGAAAGCGTTCCCATTAATGGATGGTTATCTACGTTGTTCGCATCTATGACGTATGGCGTGTCTCCTATTCCATCGCTGCCGGTTTCATTTTGATAAGGACCACTGTAAGAGTCAGTGCCATTGTAATTGCTCCAGTAGTTTCCTTCGGCACCATTATCCCAAAAGTTAGCATAGCCATATGTTCCACTGTACACCTGTTGAGTGTTGTTTATGAAATTATTATGGTAAAGCATATTATAAGAAGACCAACCAAGTCTGACTCCTTCGCGGTTGTTTGTTATGCTGTTCGCAGCAATCGTGTTGTTTGAAGACTTAAATAGCTCGATACCGAGCACACGGTTCGCTGATATACTATTTCCAGAAATTGTGTTATTCGAACAACCATCAAGTACAACTCCATCCTCCCCGTTGTTTGTTATGCTGTTCCCAGCAATCGTGTTGTTATGCGACGCGACAGCCATATCGATCCCAATATTGGTGTTTTCTGTTATGCTATTGTCGTATATTTCATTGTCAGAGGAATAATTGAACAAGATTCCACCTCTGTTGTTTTTTATGTTGTTTTGAGATATGCTGTTGTTCGAAGAATAGCCGAGGTAAATGCCATACCAGTCATTTGCTGTTATGCTATTTCCAACTACGCTGCTGTTTAATGAACCATAGAGCGTGATGCCAGACCCATTGTTTTCTGTTATGCTATTTTCGTGTAGACTATCTAAAGATGCCTTATAGGCATATATACCCTCAGAATTGCTTTGTACGTTGTTTCTATAGACGCGACTACCCGAAGAACCTTCCAGATAGATGCCATATCCACCATTCGCCGTAACATTATTCTCGACCAAGTCATTTTGAGATTTATAAAGCCAGATTCCATTGCGTTCGTTTCCTCTTACGTTGTTTCCATAAATCACATTTGGAGAACTGGAGACAAACATACCGTTGGTGTTATTCGTCACTTCGTTTCTGAAAATGGTGTTGCCTGAGGACCCGACAACTACGATTCCTCTTCCTTGATCTCCCACATAGCGTACGCGGCTTCTTGCTATCGTGTTTCCAATAATGGTGTTGTTTGAAGACTCGTATACCTCAATTCCGATGTCAGGGTTTTCTGCTACAATGTTTTCAAGTATATTGCTGAAAGGGGAACGAAAGAGAAAGATGCCTCTCCCTCTGTTTCCAGTTATATTGTTGCCAACAATGCTCGTTTTCAAAGATCCATACACTGCGATCCCGTACCAATTGCTCGATATCGTGTTCTTGGAAACATTATTGTTGTCCCCTTCAATCATAATGCCAGGATACCAATTTCCCGTAATGTTGTTTCCAAAAATATAGTTGTTAGATGAAGGAGGGTAGAAGAGGATACCATTTTTAAATCCCTTGATGTTTGTGCTTTTGATTGTCACGTTGTTTGTGCCAGATAGCGTAAAACCGTCTCGACCGTCTCCGCTTCCTGATCCCCAGACGGTGTGTCCCTTTCCGTCAATTATTATGTTGCTTCTCTCAACCACAATTGAATCATTAGTATTATCGGAAAAAGTGTAGACGTTTCCATAATGTTGAATGGGCGCTGTTGGAGGGTCGATAGAACCATCTGGTCTAATGTATATTGTTCCAGGATTTGCTTTCACAGACATGTTGACCTGAAAGATGGGTAGTAAAAGGAGCGAAAACATGAACAAAATTAATAGTTTCTTCAACGCCGTCCTTCCTTCATAAAGATTGCAGTAAGCGATAATATTTTCTTCGATTCCCCTTTCTTGTTTTCAATGTGACAGCAGCGATTGTAATTATAGCTATTATTATGCCTAAAACTATCCATACTATTGGTGTTCCTGGACTTGTGTTTACAATAAACTCAACCGAATCTTGCTTTGATAAACCAGCTTTATCGAAAGCTTTTACCTGTATTGCGTGGCTTCCGTCCCCTACACCAGTGAAAGTGTAAGTTATGTTTAGTCCCACATCTATCCATGGGCCTCCGTCCATTTTGATTTCATAGTGGCTTATTCCTGAAGTTGCATCAAACCCAGTCCATGTAACAGTTATAGTGGACGACTTTATTTCAGAACCTGGACTTGGAGAAGTTGTTGAGCAGGTTGGAATGGTTTTATCGATTTTTATTGTTTTGGTTTTTATCGATTCTGGGTTGCCTGCCTTGTCTGTTGATTTGTAGTAGACGATGATGTTTCCTTCAGTAGTGATGATGAAGGGCTTCAAGTAAGTGGTCCAGGTAATGCGGTCGAAGCTATATTCTGTTTTGTAAACTTCAGTATTGTCAGTTGCTGATAGAGTCACTGTAACATCTGACGTAAACCAATCATTGTCGCCAACAGGGCCATTTAAACTGATCTTGGTTACAGGAGGTATTTTGTCAGGGGGCATTAGCGGATATCGGTCTCGATTGTTCGCGTCAATAATGTAAGGTGTATCTCCTATCCCATCGCTTCCAGGCTGATCTTGATTTGGACCACTTTTCTTGTCCACACCGGTATAATCACTCCAGTAGTTGCCGCCAGAAGGATAACCGTTGTCCCAAATATTTATTGATGGAGAAACGTCTGGGTTGTCCTCTGACCAATCGTGAACTTGGTAAAATATGTTGTCGACGAAACTGTTGTTGTATATTATGTTGTTTGACGATTCTTTCAGCCAGACACCATAAGTATTGTTGAACAGAATGTTTCTTGACAAAGTGTTAGCGGATGAGTCATATAACCTGATGCATTCGTAATTGTTTGCTATGACATTAGATTGTAAACTGTTGTTTGATGAATACCATAACTCGAGACCTGTGCGGTCATTTTCACTTATGTTGTTGTTGGCAATTAAGTTATAGGACGAACTTGCGAGGTATATTCCTCCTCCAGCGTTTGGATGATCACGGTTCTCTGTGACAGTGTTATTAGATAAGACGTTGTTGAATGAATTAATCAGCCCGATGCCAAAGCTGTTGTTCTCTATAATACTATTCTTTACTGAGGAGCTGTTGGTAAATGCAAAGAGTAATCCTTGGCTGTTGTTTTCTGTCAGGCTCAGATTTTCGATTTTGACATTAGTTGAATTTATGAGAGCTAAATATCCCACCTCTGGGAATGTTGAGGTATTTATGGTTAAATCATGTTGGTTCATCAGATAATAGACTGGTTTGCCGTTGATGTAGTTCGAAGAATCAATATCATGAACAAAATCTGAGAGGTCGGAACCGCGGATAAAGAGATTCCATTTGTTTCCACTCATCCCATTCCTTGAAAGATTATTGGAAGGCGAATCTAGTATCACTACACCTCTGTTAGTATTGTTTGCTATGGTATTCAAAAGTAAAGTATTCCATGACGAGTCTAGTATCATAATTCCGTCATCGTTACTCCGTATGATGTTACTTGACACATTGTTATTGTTAGATGATAGGAACAGTACGATGCCCATTGCAGAGTTGTTCTCTACCACATTGCTTGATAATATGTTGTTTGATGACTCGTAGATGATTATTCCATAGGCGTTATCCCTTACTATATTATTTGAAACGTTGCATCTAGTGGCACCCCAGCGTATGTAAATCCCGCTATCTTCTAATTGTGGCACAGATGAGGAACTACTGTTTTGTATTGTAAAACCGCTAATCGTAAAATCGTTAACCCTTTCCACGCGAACGACTGTACCTCTTTTTCCACCATCAATGATAGTAGTATTCCCATCTTCTCCAATGATTGTCAACTGGTTTTTGTTTATGATAATGTTTTCATTGTAAACTCCTGGAGACACCAAGATCATATCACCTGTGCCCGCGTGATTTATTGCTTCTTGAATCGTTTGATAATGGTCCGGCACTATTATTATGTCAGGATTTGCTTTCACAGGCACGTTGATCTGAAAGAAGAACAACAAAAGAAAAGTAACTATCAACAAGGTAAATAGTTTCCTCAATGCGGTCCTTCCTTCAGAAAGATTGCACAAGCGATAATGTTCCCTTCAATTCCATTTCTCCTCAAATTAATTCCTCCTCTGACCAAAATTTAAATTCTTCCTTATGATGCATATTCAATAAATACAGTAACGAAGTGTCATAATGCCAGAAATCAACGGCAGAATCCTACAGTTTCTTCATCGCCAGGATTGGCCAGTCACAACTGAGATGGTTGCGAGGGAGATGAAGATATCCTGGAACACAGCCCAGATCCATCTCTACAAGCTTATGGCCGAAGGTTTGGTGAAAGGTAAAAAAGTGGGAAGACAGAATCAGTGGATGATAACTGAAAAAGGAAAATCTAACATAAAGTCATAAAGTCTAATCCTTCAATCTTGTCGTTAATGGAATTTTGTTCACCGATAAACCTCTTTCCATATCCTTTCTATCCTTTGCATGTGAGTTCATGGTTGAAGAAGTAAGAACAAAACCGAAGTACAGAGTCGACATTTACATAGGCAGCGATAACGATTCCGGAAAGATCAGTGACCTGTATCTGGAGAAAGTCAGAGAATGGGCAAATGATATTTTCCCTGATGGTTACACGCTTGTCAGAGGCGAAGGCTATTACAACGGTTCTTCAGAAGACTCAATTCTTCTCCATGCATTCTTGAACTATGATCCAGCTCTCAAGCGTCAACTAGAAAAACTGAAAAGAGAGCTAAAACAAGAGTCAATACTTTTTGTCAAGTCAAGAGCGGATTATGAGTTAGTTTAGTTATTTACTCTTTCGTCTCTAAAAAAATGTTAGATAAGATGATCCAGCTAGTTTTGATGACGATAGGTTGGTTAGGTTCGCTAGGGTTGATCATTTATGGAACGAGGACAGGATTGTTGAGGGAAGTTAACCCTATCGCATCTCTCTCATTGGAATATCCTGTCTTGGCCTTAGCCATAGCGTTTTTCTGTTTATCAGTCTGTTGGATAGGTCATCTCAGAATAAAAAACAAGCCCAGATATCTCCTTGTAACTCAATGGATCATCGGAATTATCCTGTTCGTCAATTTCATCAGAGAGACTGTTCTAATTCTTATCTCGATCTGATTTTACTAATTATCGGATTAAAGGGAAGCTTGCATGCCCATAAATGAGATGTCCAGATACTGATATTAGCTTTGCATGAAATGTTCGATATGTGAAGAGAAAATAAAAAAGACTGAAGCGTATCAGGGTGACGCAGGCACTTTCTACGAAAACAAACCATTATGTGAAACTTGCTACTATGAAGATGAACCTTGCGCCACAGTCTTCTACAAGAGAGATGATCAACCTTATATCATTAGTCACACACGAGACGAGACTGAAGGCGATTTTTCTGTTGGCTGGCATAGCACTGATCCATGGAGGGGTTACTACGAAACGAAGAGTGATAAATACAGTCTAGTCAACACTGCTGAACTCTTAGCCTACCATGAAAGCGAAAAGATGCTAAAAGATTTTGACGAGAGAATAAGAGAATTGTTTGACGAGCATAACATAGATTATGCAAGAGTTTTTGCGAGAAGTTCAAACATTTTCTACAACAATTACGATCTCTATGTGAAGAAGAGGCATGAACTTATCTCAAGCCTTCTGGTTGCAAAAGCAAAGAGTGAAGTAGATTACAACAATCCAAAATGGTATAGGAACATCGTGTTTGATGAAAATGCTCTAAACAAATTATCTCAATTGTTTCCTGAACGTCAGATCAAAACAGACTACGATGCCACTCGACTGATAGAGGAACTTGGCGATAATGCTCTGACAGAATTACAAACAAGGTTAAAAGAAAATCGGAACAAAAAACAGGAGAGAAACGGCAGTGCACATGGTATATGATTTCTCAATTGTTAAGCGATTCAAAGATGAACTCATGGCACTGATAGATTTTAGTTATGAAGTAGATCCATTAGTGGGTTTCAGAGAAGCTGGAGCTTCGATTTGTGAAGATGAAGATGGAAGATTGCGTTTTGTTTACGGAGGCATATCAGAAAAACCATACATGGCAGAGTTTGGAAAATGCTACGAGCAAGAAAAGTTAATAGTAGATTTTCATACACACAATTTGAGTGCAGAGTTTTCAGAAATTGACATATTGGCTTCCGAAGAACGAAACGCTGAGATATCTTGTATCGGTATTCGTAGAGAGCAAAAGTACGAAGTTTCATGCGTGAAGCTCAAGGACAAGTCGATGAAGAAATTTAGTTGGACCAAAGGAGTGAAGTAACGGAATTCTCTACATTAATAAACCTCAATTTGTTACCTTTTCACTTTGTATTTTGATTGGTATGGAAGACGTTGATACAGAAAAAGAACCGAGAGAAATAGTGAAGGAGTTGGTCAGTCGATACATTCAGGCAAAGCCAACGAAAATCTCACTTAAACTGAGTTGGAATGACAAACGGTCATTAATCAATCTCAAAGGAGACAATCTAGATCAAACGGCTGAATACTTCCATACTATTGATTTCACATCTTTTGCTGATGGTGTTATTGAAGCTTACAGAGAGGTTTATGGTGATTTAAAGGAGATTCCAGTCAGCTTTAGAGAAACAGTTTACAAGAATGATAAACTAAGCATAGACCTTTATCCAACTGGTGGCGCAGGGATCTTCGATATCTTTGTAGATTACAAGTAATGAGGTGATTGTCGTGGTTGAAACAACCTTTGAACCTCCACGATGCCCGTATTGTGGGGCAAACTTGTTCAGGGTTTACAAAAACCTCTATGAAACCTACACTTTCAATCTAAAAACAGGAACATACAAAGGAGAAGCGGTAAATGCAAGCCCGCCTAAGTGTCCAGACTGCAACGGGAAATTGTGGGATGTTTTTCCAGATGGGGTATGCAACTACTCAGCAAAGAAAGAAATTCCTTCTTCACCATGAATAAGGCATAGTATACTTTTAATTCATATACTATCCTTCGAAAGTGTTGTGCGTTCACAAAGATTGGCAGTATGGGAAATTTATACATCCACAATCTTGATTGTTTGTCGCTCTATTCTTGTATTCATACCTGTTGATCGTGAACTTGCATACGAATCTCTGAAGTGGATAGATCCGAAAGTTTACAGAGCTTACATGAGGCTCAAGTACAGAGAGATAACTGACGAAGAATTCCAAAAAGATAGCATTTCCTACTACAAACTTCGACTTGCTGCTCAGACATTAGATGTCTTAGATTCCCTTGAGCAGAGGGGTGTTGTAGAGATTGTAAATGACTACGAGAATGAACAAATCCGAGTTAGGATGAATCAGTATAACAACAAACGTGATGAACATGGTGCTGTTGTATGAATTCTGGCGATACGACGTACCTACGGAAGTAGTCAGAGATTTTCTTAAAGAGTTGAACATACCCTATAATGAAAAAACCTCAAGGCGAAAGAGAGACAGTTTGTACGGTCAACAGTATGACGAATGGAGTAAAATCTACGTTGAAAATAAGGACATCGTGGCATGGCTGAAAGACGGAATAGAGACTCAACTAAGACAATATGGGAATTAACGGAATTATCCATTCGGGCAAACAACTTACCTGATTCCTAACAATTTTTCTAAGTGAAGTATCCAAAAGGCACGACCGAGCATCCGTTGAATAAAGGAAAGAAAAAGGAAATTCTAGTCTCGGTATGGGATTTTGGTGCAGTACATCCTCAATCTGAAAGAAGTTATTACGTTTGCAATGACCACCCAGCTAAGATGCGTCCTGCTTTAGCGAGAGCAATTTTGCAGTTGTACGGAGAAAGTCCTGTTTTAGATCCGATGGCTGGCGTGGGCACAACTTTAGTCGAAGCAATGCTGTTGGGAATGAATGCTATTGGGGTTGAATACGAGAAGAAGTTTGTTGATCAATCTAACAAAAACATCCGACATCTGCAAAAAACCTACAGAAACAAAAGTGTTGGAAAAGCTGTTTGCATTCAAGGCGATGCAAGAGATTTATCATGCTTAAAGAATGTAAACGCCGTGTTCTTCTCTCCACCGTACTTTAACGCTTTGAAGAGAGGTGATGGAGGACCAAGCTCAAGCAGCAAGAGAATTTCTTACGAAGAAAGAGTCAAGAGGTTTCAAGGCTACTCCACGGATTCTAGCAACATCGGAAACATTCGACAATTTGGCTCTATATTCTTCAGTCCGCCTTACTTTAACGCGATAAAATCCGTAAGCACTGGACACCAAGGTCCTGAGGGCGGGCATCTAACGAGGCAACATAAGTTAGCAAAAGAAGGAAAGAGTGGATATGGTTCTGGTGAAAATATCGGTCACGAGGAAAGTTACGGTTCGATAATTTTTAGCCCGCCTTATTTCGATGCCTTGTCTTTGAACAAGGGTGGTGGAAGCAAAGCCTCAATTCAACACGAAGAAACAACTCAAGATTTGCAAATGAAGAGAAGCGGGCCTTTCGCTGTTAAGAAAAATCTACCCACACCATACTCGTCCAAACAAGAAAACATTGGAAACCAAAAAGACTACGGAGTCTTTGGTTCAGTCGTTCTCAGTCCACCGTATTTCTGTTCTGTTAGTGACGTTGTAAAAAGTAGACATCGTTATCCTGTAACAAAGCAAGGAATGAGCAGAAGGCAAGAGTATTCTGATGATGCGAGCAACATCGGTAACATAGCCAAATTTGGATCGATAATTTTCAGTCCTCCATATATGAGCGCAATAAAGGGATCTGGAAGAAAGAGGGAGGAAGCGATCAAAGCTATGCGTAAGGCTGGGATAACTGAAGAGAGAATAAAGACCTTCATGGGAGAACTTGGATGTATAAAATGGCAGGACGAAGGGTACTCGCTTTCTAGCAATCAAATTGGAAATTTGAACGGAACTACCTACCTTAGCGAGATGCTGAAAGTCTATAGAGAATGCTACCGAGTCTTGAAGCCAGGCAAGTTCATGGTTGTTGTCGTCAAGGATATTCAGAGAAATTGGAAGACCATTCCTTTAGGAGCGGATACTATTAAACTCTGTCAATTGGCTGGGTTTGATTGCCATGATGTGATCATAAATAAGATGTATTTCCCGAGTTTTTGGATGCTTAGTCTTGCAAAGAACTCACAAGGAGAATATGTAAAAGGGACTCAGAAGTTTCACGCTTTGAAAAGTCATGAGTATGTCTTAGTCTTTAGGAAGCCTTCCGATAAATCTTAAAGTTTATGGCGCGTTTATTTCGATTTTGGAATTGTATGGCTCATCTTACCTTGACCGTAGTACGCCTTAAAAGTCTTATCACAACTGCCACAGTTGAACAATTTGACATGGAAAGCTGCGTAATTCCATTCTTTTGATGCTTTTGAGACTTCTTTTCCACATCTAGGGCATTTTACCATGTTACTTCTCTCTTTTGAGTCTGAGTAAACTGTTTATAAGACTTTCCAACGCATCTTTATTAATTGACTAAATTACTAACTAGCTCTGGTCTCAATTGCTTTTTCAACTTTGATTTTCGCTTCCTTCAGTAGATTTTTTGCTTTCGCTCTTGCTTCATGTGATTGTTGAACAAGTAAAGCAATCTTTTGTTGTATCTTACTCGGGATTACTGGAACCAAAATCCTCTTAAGAGATTCGTTAGGTACCGCAGTTAGTATTGTACCTGCACACTCTTTTTTTAGTTGCATTTGCAGGGCTGGGCTTTTCGATAAAACAAGTAGTGACTCAGGCAAAATTCTTTTAGGTCTAAACTGGAAAAATCCCGTAGAAGCTAAAGATCCTTCATGTTCCTTGCTAACCAAAGCTACTTTCTCTAAAGATCCTTCGACACTTGAAACGATAACATCATCTTTTCTTAAAATTCTTCTTGCTCTACTCGGTGCTTCTTCACCCTTTATTTCGCTAGCACTTTGAATGACTCCAATGGACGCATCAATATCAGCCAATTCCACGTAGGAAAAGGGTTTATCAGGATGTTTTGAGGGGTCAAAATCAGGTTTAATGCTCCCCGCATAACTTAACAATTTAGCATAACCATTTTGGTAGTTTAACACCTTTTCAATTACCTCTTCATAAGCGGGCTGGTAATACTCTGCATCTATACGATGTATCTCAAATGTCTTAGAAAGAGTAGCAGTGTATGCAAACTCATACTTTGGCTTAAAGTCTTTTAGTCCCAATTCCCATAAAAGTAACTTCTCAGCTTGGAAGTAGAAGGACTTGGATAGGTCATAAGATTTTTTGGCTTCTTGAACAACTCCTGCTATTTTTTCCTCTTCACTTTTATCAGGAATAAAAATTGGAGTAGATCTCAAATCATCTATGTTTAATCCTGTTTGAACAGCGCCTCTTACTTTCCTTTCCAAAAACGAACGGCCATATTTGGAATTTAGATAAGCAATTAGGTAAAGCGGATTCAGTGATTGGGAATGAAACAGAGTGCTTTTACAGCTGAAAATGGCTGGTAATGTATTTTCATCCACAACAGCAGCATTGCCAAGCGTACCTACAACTGAGACAAGAATATCACCGATTCGTAATGCATATTTTTTCAATCTTGCAAAGTCTTTCTCGGGGATATAGACATTATCATCATCCAACAAGAAAAATTCCTTTACATCCCTCCCCCTCACATATCTATAAGGACTGTCCTCCACGTATCTTTCAACAATAAATTCTGAACCAAATGGTCCTGTGATGAATTGCCCCTTTACCTGTCCCCATAATCTATAAGATTTTGTTTTTAATACGACGCCCTCCAACTTTAGGTATCTTGGCTGATAATACTCCGCATCTGTTCTCATTGTATCTCCTAATTCAGAGAGATCAACAACACTGACTACGGCCATGTTAAACTTCCTTCCAAAAATCAAAACCTTGTTTTTTCGCGAACTTAACAAATACTTCAGCTATTTCATCTAAATCATGATCTATTATCGGGTGTCCAGTTCTTTCATCAATTAAGAAGTCGCCGTTTGGTTCCTTTTTATACCTGTATTCTCCACTGTTATTCTTAACAGGCTTCTGATTTACTGCGAAAAATATTGGATAGTCTATTTCCTTGAGAACCTGACATTCTAACCAAAATTTCTTGAACTGCTCTGTTATTCTTCCTTCATTCAAAACTAAATAGATTTGACCACCCAAAGTTCTTTCAGAGACTTCTCGGTTAAGTTTTCTAAGTTTTGAGGTTAGGGTTCTGACTTCTTTTTCTAATTCTCCTTTTTTGTCAACAGACGCTTCGATTATCTCCCCTTGCTTTTCTTCTAGTACACCTTGCAATTCTTGCAACTCATTAACAATGTTCGCAAGTGACCTTCTTTTTGTTTCCTCAATTTCTGCTGATTCTTCCACTTCATGCTCAATTTGTTCTTCTTCTAACTCTTCTGTTGCTTCAAAATGCATTTCAGTGAAAGATTTTAGTTCTTCGGGCAACTCTTCCTCGTCGATTTCAGCATCCCAACTAGCATCTTTGTATCTATCCCTTAACTTACTAAGTAAATCCTCCGCTTTGTCTTCATGTTTCGCGATCATCTCTTGGATTTGTCGCTTTTCTTCATCTGTGTACTTCCGCAAGAACAGAACACCTGTTTTGGTTCCAGTGTGAGGTTTGAAGGTATTTATGTGAAGACCAACCACTGCTAGAATCCTAGCTTCTTCCATAGCCCACCGGCGAATATACTCCGTGTTTGTGTTGTTCAACAACCCCTGAGGCAAAACAATAGCCATTCTTCCGCCTGGTCTTATAAACTGAAGAGAACGATTCAAGAAAAGAATATGTCTTCCTATTTTGTTTACCAATCGTCCTTTTTTTTCTGCCAGTTCATAAAGTCTCAATATTTCTCTTTCTTTTACTGTTCCTGCAAATGGTGGATTAGTCATAAGGATATCGAAATCGAAATATAAGAACTCATTTTGGTTTTGTCTATCTTTCTCTGTCTCATTGGGAAACCTTAAAAGTCTAGGCCTTAAACCTGCTTTGATCTCCTCATCCCAAACTGAAGGATTTAATGAGTTGCCGTGAGCACTACCTCCATAAACATGGGCTTTTCCATCTCCAACTATAAGGTTGATAGCCTTTGCTATTTTAACAGCTTCTTTTGCAAAATCTATTCCGTATATATTATTCTGTGCGAAATTCTTAGCTGGCGCAGGTAGTTCTCTGCCAGTAATCACACCACCCGCAACCCACATAACAGAGTGAAGGAGAAAACCTGCTGAGCCACAGGCAGGATCTATTAAAAATTCGTTAGCTTTGGGGTTCAGCATTTTTGCAACCATATCTTCGACAGGTCTCGGTGTGAAAAACTGCCCTTCTTTCTTCTTGGCTACTTCAGGAATCAGGTACTCAAAAGCTTCGTCAATTATTTGTAGATTTGAATTGAATAGTTTTATTTTCTCTAGGAATGACACACAGATCTTTAAATGGTCATCAATTAGCTCGATCTTGTCGGTAGGTTCAAATACTCCAGACCATGTTCTCCTAGCACCATCTAACAGATTACTGATCGCTCTTTTTACTTGTTCAGGGCTTCTATCACCAACGAAGAATTCTAATTGATAGTGTGAATCATTAATCCCCTTCCATTCGTCATAAAGTTTTGCATAAATTAACTTGAAAACTTCGTCAAAAACTTTGACTCCAGCATTACCCAAGACAAGTTCCTCAAGATCCAAAAGAATCTTTTTAAGAGTAGTTTTGCCTTGTCTCAATTCATCATGCTCTTCAAGCCATCTAAGAGTCCATCTTTCAGTTAATATGTCTCTAAGGGTTTCTGATATTTTGGGGATTCTTGGGATGTCTACAAATATGTTAGGCTCTTCTCGATGAAGTCTTATTATTTCATCTCCATTGGACCATATGCCGATGGGTGCGCCTTCTGCATTGCAATAGCTTTTGAGTTGCTCCAAGCCAGCAGTTCTGCTTGGTCTCTTTACTTCAAACAGAACATAATAATGCCTTAAATCTTCATGGAATACTACTATGTCTGCAGCTCCAGGTTCTACGCGGGAGCCAAAATAGATCACTTTTTCAACGTCTATCCGTTCCTTTGGATAACCGTATTCCGTGAGCAACCTGTAAATCCAAAGTTGCCTTACGATTTCCTCGGGTTTCGCTACTTTATATTTTTCTTTTATTTGGCACTTTATGAGAAATTTTTCGTCCTTTTCGATTATTAGGTTTTCAATGACTTTCAGTTCTTTACTAGTAAAAAGAGATAAACCATGTTTTACCTCGGGCGCTGAGAAGATTTTTTGAATTTTTTGGTTATCTGCCATTTTATCACCTTTTCTCATGCTGTATGCTACTTATAACATGGAAACAACTTAAGAATACACACCATTCCATCACTATTTCTCGCCCCCGAGAACATTTAATATTTTTGACAAATAAAGAATAAGTTTCTGATGCTTATATACATACAACTTTTGTTCAATGTTCAAACTGGCATTGCACTGACTTCTTTTAAGTAATTAAATTACCTTAATAGATACAATGGCTGGATGGGTTCCAATCGCAGAAGTTGAATTAGAATGTCCTTTTTGTGGAAAGATGGGAGTCTCTGCAAAGTACATACCGCCATCCGTTCAATCCCATTCATCCAGATCAGCAGCGGGTTCTAAAACACAGATCTATCGAGTTCCTGAAAGATACGAAGCCATTACTGGTTGTAAATTTTGTGGAAAAAGTGATAAGGAAGTAGAAAAGGCGTTAAAAGAAGGCAAAGTAGATGCAGAAAAAGAGAAGCGAATCTTAGAGAGACTGAAAATGCAGGGAATAATGAAGAATGAAATAACTACTAGCTTTTAATCGTGTGAAATAGTTGAACCAATTCTATCTATGAGGTGCAAGATAAAATATTCTAGGCAAGCAATATTGCATCTATTATCAATAGTTCGTTATATTCTCCTTCGTAGCAATTAATAGGCATGCTCGAAGAAATTGCGGAAATCTTAGGTATAATAGTGCTTTTGTTTCCCTTCACTTATTTGTTCAAAGTTATTCTCGACCTTAGATCAAGAGTTTCCTATCTGGAAGCGAAAACGGAATTGTATTTGTCAATGAGAAGGATATGTGCATACGAATGTCTTCGTCAATCCTCTAATAAGAGGCATTGTAAAGTCTGATTTATTTATCCTCTCAGAAATTTGGTCAATTCATTTGGGTTCAGCAATAACTTTTCCACATTTCTCACATTTCATAGTTTCATAAAGTCTGAACGTTCTCATAACCGGAATTAGGTTCAAGTGATTGCATTCATGGCATCTTATCTTGACAAACTTCAAAGCTTTCTCTCTGCTCATAAGTTCACCATCTAATAACATCGAACAGATCATCCGGCTTAGGACTGTAACGTTTTTCAAACCATTCTTTCATTTTGGCTGCATTCTCAAAACCATCTCTTCGAGCGATATCTTCATTGTCACAGAAGTCTGAGTATCTCAAACGTATAGCTCCGGTGCATTTAGCAATCTTCAACAATTCGCATTGCTTGGTCCTGAGTTTCCAGTAAAGATAGAGAGTATCGCCCACTCTAATCGGTATTTTCCTAGCCTTTCTAATCGTCTGACACTTCTCATCGCTCAATATCTTGTTTTTAAAGACTGTGAAACCTAAGATTGGCATGTTTAACGGTTCCAGTTTTCCTTAAATCGAACGGAAATTAATGGTGTCTTGCATGCTGATAAAAAATTTGGTGAGAGATTGACATTTTCCACTCCATGAAGTGTTCTCGTTGTGGACGTTTGATAGAAGGTCGCGAAATAAAATTTGCTCGCGAAGGAGACTATTCTGGTATGGGTAAGCCGTTGTGCAGGCTCTGTAAAGTTGAAGTGGAGAAAATATCCAGAAATAAGTATCGAGCGTCTAGGGCGAAAGAGTATCTGGGAGATCCGTACGAAAAGAAGGTTTATAGAAGTGACTAATGCTTCGTTTGATTCCAGAAGCGACCTTAACTGTCTGTTACGTCTTCGCTTGTTAGTTTTGCCTTTTCTTTTAGTACTGTTATTTTTGTGTTTGTTGTGATTTTTACGATGCCTTGTGGGCGCGTTTTGGTCACTATAAAGGGTATGTGGTGTCCAAGTAATGTGACGAAAGTTGTGTCGCCTTTAATGAACGTTCTTGCAAGTAGGTTGTTTTTGACAAAATTTGTGAAGTCTTTATCAACCGTCAGTCTCATGTGTATAGGCTCTAAGGTTACACCTAGGGCTTCTTTTGCTTTTGCTGGTCTCACTGTGACGTATTCGTTTATGGCTACTCCGGCGTTTTTGCGTGTGAAACCGTCTATGCGTATTATATCTAGGTTTTGGTCTTCCTTATAGGCTGGCCAAGCTGAGACCGAGGTTGTTCTTTTGCCTATTATTTCAATTGGATCTCTGGCGGATATGCCAAGTTTCTGCATTATTCGGTTGTCTATTCTTGCTAAAGCTTTTCCAAAATCCTCTTGCTTTACGTTATCAGCACGTAACCGAACTTCTTGAGAACTTGACAAAACCAGAGCCAATTTGATTTGAAACTTCCCTCTAAAGGCTTTTCCCAAGACACTACAACTGGATTTTATACTTTCCTCATCTATGTTACATGACTTAGCAATCTCCTGCAGTGTTCGAGGAGTCTTACACATTCGGCAAGCTAGATATACGGAAGCGGCTGGCATATCTTCACGGAAAACTTCCTTGTGTTCTTCACAATTCATCAGACCCTCAGCTACTAGGTCAACATAAGCATCTAATGCTGTTTCAAGCGTTTTTCTAGGTAAGTTTAAGATGCTGGCTATTTTTCGGATCTGAGAAGCAACATAAGAATAGTCCTCGTAATACATTTTAAGTAAGTTCATGCGCTCGCTTTGTTTGAGAGAATAGTCAATACTAAAAACTCTAGCCCCACGCTTTCCTTTATGTTCAGAGATACGTGATCTGTTCTTAACCCAACTAAAGAGTTCTAAATACTTTGTGACTGTTCGCCTATTCATCCCGCAATCCGTGCTTATTCGGCTTATGCTTGATTCCGGGCGTCTCATCAAATACTCATAGATTTTTTCCATGATTAGAATTTCTGACGGCCTTCTTTTCACAAATTCCACCTGTGCATTATAATACACAACTTGCTCATAATTCTTCTTAAATCGTTTGTTCTAAGGTCTTCTAGGCATGATTTCCATGTACCACACTGAGCATTTTCAAAACATTTAAATAGTATTTTCAGTTCGCACCTGATGGCACGCCGACGATAAGAGTGCACTAACAAGTACTCAATTAAGAAAAAGGTGCACCCTATGTCGGAACCCTTGATCAAGACTACTCTTCAACTCAGAATTTGTATCTGTATGCTTGAGCTTACCAAGATAAAAAGGGATTTGGATTGTAACGGATGGTTCTACAGAACGGAAATCATGGATCTAGTTAAAGCAAAATATACTACGATTGATAGCTATCTTCAAAGTTTAAAGAAAAAGGGCATGGTTAAACATCTTGATCATTATACTAAAAAAGATTGGGAAGGTGGTGTTTTAAAACTAACCGAAAAGGGTGAAAGAGAAATCAAGACTGAAGTGGAGAAACTACTCAGCTTTGAGGATTTTGACGAGTCCTTTAAGAAAATCCAACCCTTCCTCAAATGAAATTAGACTAGGGATATATTCAATGTCTATCTTGTCATACTCTTTGGACATATCTCGGGAGTTGCTTCTGAAAAGGGGGAGTATCGGATTTTCTGGCTTCCTTTTCTTCGAAAAATAATCTTGAAGTCTTTCTCTTAAAACAGATGAAATCCCATGTTTTGAAGCGTACTCGACGAGTATGCATGGCGGATTTTCGTATTCTTTAATTTCCTCTGGTTCTGGCCCACCATCATGTAAAATTATCGCATACTCAAAAGGAAGGTTTTCCCAAAGGAAACTTCTCAAACTCCACTCCCTCTTAGAATCTAGTGTATTAAATTCTGGTCGTTTTCCATCATACATTTTAACGATAAGGTTCTCAACATGTTCTTGAGCGAGATTTTCACCTATCTCTATTGCAAACTTTTCGTTTAGATGATATCCATACACAACGAATATTTTCCTGGCCACGATATCTACGTGAAAACATTGAAAATTCTACGATCTAACGTAGTTTTTTATCTCCAGCGTAATTTTCTTTTTAACGTATAGATTCTTAAACCCAACGTAGTTTTTCCAGAATACCTTGAATCTATTTCTTCCCTAGTTCTGACGTGGTGAAAAACTTGCGAATATTAGTGCTGGCTGTAGGAAGAAGCGGAGAGGCCCGCCAGCAAGTAGAAATCGCTCCAACCGACACTGTAGAAGAACTATATCGAAGAGTTGCCAAAGCGCTTGATAGAAACCCTAGAGAATTCAATTTGTCATATGGTGAAAAGCCCCTAACTGACAGAAACCAAAAGATCGCCTCCCTTGGCATAAAAGAAGGCGACACTGTTTATGCAAGTATAGTAGCTGAAGGTGGAGGTTTCAAGGAAACCATTATACGAATAGCGGGCTCCCTCTCTTCCCCCTCTTTTTCTGTAGATGAAATACACTCACTCGAAACAGATTCTCCAAGTTTTCCATCATCCTCTCTGCCAAAAGAGGAATCCACGCAGCTCAATTCCGAGATTGTATGGCTCAATCGAGAGTATGGGAACATGTCGAGGCATCAACCGGCAGCAAAAGCTAAATCGTTGAGGGAGTATCTGTTCGATTTTCAAGTGCCTAAAGGACGTTTCCGAGGTCGTGTTTTCTCACTTTATCTAGTCGTCGATTCTCCATACGATCCGCCTAGAGTCTACTCTCTCAACTCACATGGACATCCAAACTTCTATCACAATGGATTACTGTGTATCCGAACCCCTTGGACTCCGTTTGGTTCTCTATGGGAATACTTGGAGAGGGTTAAGACAGTAATTGTCAAACCAAACTATCGTTCGCCAGCCAGGTGAGAACATGAGCATATTCATTAATCAAGAAAAGAGCATAATCAACAATTTCAATTTCTACCGTGAGGTTGAGATAGAATTTGACGATGAAGATGTTGAGCTTGCAGAAGTTCTAATGCCGGTTAAACTTTTTGCTGAAGTGCTATCACATGTAATCGCCTTTGACGTTAAGAATAAGGGTTTTGAGTACGCTGGGATACTAACTGGTTTTCAGCTTGGAGAGATAGTAGGAGTTACAGGAGCATATCCAGCGTGGAAGATAAGGGCAAGCCATAGCGGCTTTACTATACCTGAAAATGTATTGTTGGGAATTGATAAAAAAAGGATAGGAGACCACCAACCAGGGTTTGTGGGACTTTATCATTTGCATCCTGGCTTTGGAGTTTTTCTTTCCTCTAGAGATATAGGAGCAACAGAAAGATTTTGCAGTTTTTACGGGAAGTCTGTAAACCTAGTCATCTCGATAAACCAGGGAAAGCTGGAATACAAGTTCTTCACAGTTCATGAAGGGAAAGCGAAAGAGTTGGCCTATCGCCTCCTTGTAGGGAGATACCATGTCTAGCATTCTACGAATTTTTCTCAGCCAAAAATACGATTTGAAAAGACTCTATGACCGACAACTGAGAATTGATGGTTTAGATCAGGAGAGAATTACCAAAGCTAAGATAGCGATCATAGGAGTAGGAGAAACAGGAAGTCACTCAGCCATTTACTCTGCTCACGCCGGAATAGGATGCATAAGACTTAGTGACTTTGATGTTCTAGAAGGACATAACATTCCAAGGATGTTAGGCGTAACCGTTAAGGATGTTGGGAAGTACAAGACAGAAGTTGTTGCCAAGACCATTAAAAAACTTGGAAACGGGACAAAAGCAGAAACATACAACGTAGAGGCAAGGCATCTTCCAGAAAGCTTCTTTGAAGATTTGGATGCAGCAATAGTTTGCGTTGACAGGATAAGTACAAGATTCGAGGTAGGAGAGATTCTTTGGTCAAGAGGCATATCCCACATAGACGTTGGAATTAGGGATCTTCTCCTAAATGTCATGGAGTTCATACCAGATAGAAAAGATTGGCCTTGCATGTTCTGTATAAGGCAGATAATTCCAGAAAACCAGCTTCAATTTTCAAACAGGGCTAAGAGTTGTAATGAAGAGCCAATACCGACGATTCTTCCACCTGGAGCCGTAGCTTCAGCCATAGCGGTAAATGAAGCCCTTAAGATGTTGACAGATTTCAAGTTAGGAGAACCATTAAACAACTTTCTCCAAGTGGACCTACGGAATCTGAACTTCTTCAAAATCAAAGTCCCTAAAGACAAGAAATGCCCGATCTGTGGAAGTGGAAAAGCATCGCTGAAGTTTTCTAACACTGAGGTGATGGATGATGGAAGAGAATGATGAAATTCTGATCCTTGAAGATATCGAGAAACCTGGCGAAATCAGCGACGAGCCTATTTTTGGAAAAAGTTTTCGAGAGATAAGGCTTGGCTCAAGACACACGAAAGTGAGGATAGGTCACTCTTACTGTAAGAAATGTGGTCGGCCTTTGAAAAAGGACGAGGCAGTGCGGTGTTCAGACTGTTCAAAGCTGATCTGCCGTGACTGCTGTATAATCTACACAAACGCCATTCACTGTAAAGAGTGTTTGAGAGATGTGCATCAGATCTTTTTAACTAAAGAGGATTTTATGGTTCTATTCTGTGTCTCTAATGGGCTTGCGAGCGCCACAACCATTTTCAAGCTGAGTGGGATTCCACTTGAGACTGTTAAATCTAAAATCTCCAGCATGATAGAGTCATATCTGACACAAAAACCCGCAAGCTTTCTTGAGAGATTCTTCCCAAAGTTGAGACTGACGAATTTAGGCAACGACGCTCTCCAAGTTTTTGATTTAGTTTACCAAAAAGAAGCTGATTTACAAATCTTCAAACAAAGAGTTCAGGAACTAAAGACTCAGCGCAAGACTTTCACCATACTAAAAAAGGAGGCTAGCAAAAATGAGCGCACCAAACTTTCTTGAAAACATTATCACTTGGATGATACTGTTGGGATTTGCCATATTCTGTATCGGTTATCTCTATCTCCTTGCTGTTGTCATGCAGTTTCTTCCCCCGCAGTTATGGATAGTTCTAGTTGGCGGCGCTTTGATTCTGCTGAGCCTTTTTGGACTCAAAATCTTCAGGAGGTTCTTTGTTGTTGAGGAACAGAATTGAGAAAATCGTAGACTACTATGATGCATCGAAGCGGGAGAATCTTGAAAAGTTCACTGAACCGCTCTTAACCGCATTCCTCCTTGATAACGGTAACGAAGCAAGAGAAATCGAAGAATCAATAAACGACATCATTCACATCAAACTTGCTGCACAAGATCTTCTCCATCTGAAACTTGGCTTTCATGTTCCAACGAAAGTAGAGGCTGCTGGAGATTACAGTCTAGGACGAGTCTTGAAAGGAAACAAACCTTTACATGAATTCGGAATGAAGAACATGGAGCTTTCTACGAATCTTTTTGTTAGCGGAATAACAGGAAGCGGTAAAACTACAACTGTATTGAAGCTTCTGTATCAATGGTTTCTGGAAGGGAAGTCAGCGATTGTATTCGATTGGAAGGCTGATTACATTAGTTTATTGAGACCTTTGCAAAGTGCCAATGTCCCCTTAGCCGATCGTTTTTGGGTATTCTCAGTAAGCAATGACGGATTCAAATTCAACCCCTTGAGACCTCCAGAGTCAGTCGATGTCATGACTTGGATTGAAACTTTCACTGATATGTTCATTCATACCTTCGGGCTGAGAGAACCATCAGCTTCGATACTCGTTAAATGTCTTAAGGAATTGTACAAAGAAAACACTCATCCAACGCTGGCAGAACTTGCAAGCAAAGTAGAAGGGTATCAACCAATTTCGAGCTTCGACAAAGAAAGCTGGAGATCCATACTGACGAGACTTACGTTGTTGACCGAAGCAAGTTTAGGTTCAGTCTTCTCCACCAGAATCGGCGTGAAACTTGAAGACTTAATGAAAAAATTTGTCATCTTCGATCTTTCCAGGATTCCCTTGCTCGAAAACAAGCGCTTCTTCATAGAGGTCATCTACGGCATGGTCTACGAATACCTTAAGGCAAAAGACGATAGAGAGAAAACGAAAGGGCTGTTCGTAATAGAAGAAGCCCACAATGTCTTTGGACCTAAGACGAATTTTGACAGAGACATCATGTTGAAGCCTGAGATAGCGCTTTGCGAAATGCGAGATTTTGGATGGGGAACTATTGTCATAGACCAACAACCTTCAAAGCTAAGTTCAGAAGTTGTAGCGAACACTGCGAACAAGATCTGTCACAAGGTTGTAAGAAAAGAAGATCGAGAAGTTATAAGAAATGCAATGAGCTTAACCAAAGAACAGTCAGAATATCTTGGTGAACTGAGTAAAGGAGAAGTCCTTGTCAAGCTGGATAGAGATTCTTTTCCCTATACTTTTCATGCAAGCATAGAGCCAGTCACATTCACGGGACAAGTAACAAGAAATGAAGTGCAAGAATACATGAAACCTTTCTTTGAAACTTATCCAATCGACAAAGAAAGCGAATTGGAAATCTCCGAGAGCAAAGTGATGGAAGGAATCAAAACATCACCTACAAATTCTGGTATTGAGTCGTTCGATCTCAATCCAGAGAAAGTGCTTGAAAACCCTAGATGGCTCAACTCGGTCAAGAATAAAATTGAGAATGTTCCGGTTGAGAGTCGCAACGTGCTGCTACTGTTGGGAGAAGGTTCGTCATGCAAGTCTTCTGATTTCAAATCGTTAATGAAAATTCCTGGAGACACTTTCAGAAGAATTGCTTTTGAGTTAGCCAAGAGTGGATTGATTGGTTTCAAAAAACCAAGGGCTCCAGGCAATCCTGTTTTGTATTTTCTGAGACCAGAAGGCTTAGCTGCATTCCATCTCGTGACTGGAAAATGGCCTTTTGAAGTTAGGGCATCCAACCCAGAAAAGAAGCACAGACACTCAGAAATGAAAGAAAAGGCAATTGAGATTTTCAGAAAAGTTGGTTGGGGATTAACTGACAGCAAAGTTGAACACGGTTACGTTGACATCTGTTTAAGCAAAGATGACTTGACGATACCAATCGAGATCTGCACAGGCTCCAACAAGTTTGAGCAAGTCTACAACAATGTCTTGAAGTGTGTTGAGACTTTTGGCGGAGTCTACTTCGTCTGCGAGAATGTAGAAGCTTACAATGTCGTTCTGCAGCAAGCGTCAAAATTCTCGTTCGATCACAATGACCTGAAGTTCCTTCTATACATCATACTCTACGAGAATTTTCTAAGAGGTGAAAGTTTTGAAAAATACGAGTTTTAGAGAAAAGAGGTTTAGGAGAATTAGGAGAATGAGAAAGAGGGTTGCACAACAACCCATAAACAAAATGAGGCTCAGTCCTAACTCCTTTGTGGAGAATACAATTCTCATAATTTCAAATTCTCAGAGGAATTAAAATGTCAGAAGATTTTCAGACAGAAGACGAAGCGGAAAAACTTGCTGAGAGCCCGAGCGAAGTCATACTCCAATACATAAGTGAACACGGAGCTATCAGCAAGGAAAATTTCATCTCGCTATTGATCGAAAAATGCGACTTAGGTAGAGATGAAGCAGAGAAGATTTTCGAAGACTACTTGGAAAAGAGGAAGATAAGGTATAACAAAGCTAAAGGTGGATACGTTTGGTCTTATTCTCCCAGTCCAAGAATTCTCAAACCAAAATTCTCTACTCCAAGATTTCCACCAGCACGTAAAGCAAGCGGGAGACTCGACCATGTAATCAAACTGCCGCCAGATCCACACATGCTGCCAGTTCAGAGTCATTTTCTGGCAAGGGACAATCCTTCGCAGATTTACTATCATCCAGCCATGGATCAAGACAAGTTAGCCTACTTGAGAGCCAAGGAGAAGATGGGAGCTGGGGCTGATTGGCCAGCATGATTAAGAAGGAGGTGAAAAAATGGAGAAAAGAATGACAAGCCTAGAATGTCCTCATTGCGGAAATCCGATAGCAATTCAGGTTATAAAACTAGAGTCAAGGACAGAGCAAACAGTCACGATCGATACCGTAAAATCAGCGATCAATAAGTGGGCGGATTGTGTCGACATGATTGAGCAAAACAATACTGTTGTCGTAACACCCAAAGGTTATCTTGGAAAAGAAGTCTGGCAACAAATCAACGATGCGCTCAAGCCCTTCAACCCGGAGTGGATTTCAGCAAAGAAGGAAAGCAGATGGATGATCAAAACTAGGGCATAGAGGAGATGGCAAAAGGAATGGACAACACGATCATAGTTGGAGAGCCCGCAAAATGGCTAGATGACTGGAAGAGAAGAGGATTTATCACGAGCTATACGGATGCGGTAATACAGGCATTGAGAGCGTTGAATGCGAAGTTGACTGAACAAGATCTGAAGTCAGCTCAACTCGGAAACATGAGGAAAATCGAAGAGTGATACTATTGCGAACAAGAATGTTTTCCGTTGTGGAAAAGACCTGCAACCAAGTAGTTGGATGCAAACACGGTTGCCTATACTGTTGGGCTAGGATGCAAGCGAAGAGACAAAAAAATAGACATGAGGAATGCTATCTCTTTGTACCCCATCTTCATAAAGAAAGACTCAAAGCGAACCTAGGAAGGGGAAAAACTATATGGCCTTGCGATATGGGCGATTTGTTCGGAAAATGGGTTCCGAGAAATTGGATAACCGCTGTTCTCTTGCATGTTAAAAATTACCCTGAAAATGAATACTTGTTCCTAACGAAAAATCCGCAGAGGTACTCTGAATTCATTGGAAATTTCGAGGATAACATGATACTTGGCTCAACTATTGAGTGCACTCACTTGCCTTTCTACTCAGTTATTTCAAAAGCTCCGCCTCCAGAGTCAAGAGCCGAATGCATGGTGGACTTAAATCATCGGAGAAAGTTTATTTCGATAGAGCCAATACTTGAATTCGACCTTGAAACTATGGTTGCATGGATTAAAGAGATTGAACCAGAAATGGTTTTCGTCGGGTATGATAACTACAGAAAATGGTACAAGAAATTATATCAAGCAACTTTTGGTAAGCCAGGGCTTCCAGAACCAAGCATAAGAAAGACCGAGCTTCTTGTCAAGAGACTTCAGCCTATAACGAAAGTGCACTGTAAAACAGTCAGGAAAGCATGGTGGGAAAATGAAAATCAGAGGGATAGTAATGCAGAGTACCAATGGTAGTTTGCTCCAGCTCACGAAAAGTCTTCAAGTTTTGAAGATACACAATCCACACAATCCTTTCGAAGAGATGTTGACAATAACTACGAATCAAGGGAAGATAGATAAGAAGACTTAGGGAGAGTGATGGCATTGACGAAGAAAGTGAAGCAGATGCTGATAAACTTCAGCGCACCTGTTGCCCTTACAGGAGAGTATGATAAGATCGCAACGAACATGGGATATCCAAGTAGGGCAGAGGCTCTGAGAGCGCACATGAGAAAGACCGTGTTAGAACACCAATCCAAGAATGAAGGAAAATGAAATCATCCCCTTTTTTTGATCCAATCTCGAAAAGCTTCTTCTATGGCCTGAGTTATCGCTCCGTAAGGGCTTCCAGTCTTTTCAACTTGTTTTGCAGTAGCCTTTTTCACAAATTCTTTCCACAAGTCCTCTTCGACGTACATGAGCATTCTTTTTCTGACCATGAGATACCCCGTTTCTCAATTGAGCACTCAACCATATAATATATATGGTAGTAATGGATACCATTATCTGGGAAAGGCATTGACTTCCAAGATGCAGCGAACGATGGATCTACTTTCTGACGGGATTCCGAGATTTCCCTCTGAAGTCTACGAGTCTCTTCAATTGCAAAGCAACCAAACGAACCTCTCAGAATTGTTCAGGCAAGGTAGAATCGCTAGAAGCAAGACTACACATGAGTTAAAGAATGAGAAGAATTCAGTGCAAGCATACGCTTACGTAGGAATCGAATATGCTAGCAAAGAGTTGACTTGGACCTACAATGAACAAGTCTTCAAGGATGAGTTCATTGTCAGACAAAAGAAGAAGTCCAAATACGGTTCGATGCAAGACCTGATTAAACGAGTCTTTGAACAAGTCGATGGAATGGCTCTATTCAGCAAAGAAGTCAGGGAGATTGCGAGTAAAATCACTGGGAAGAAAGTTGAATACCACAACGTTCGAGTGGCATTATCAGACATGTATCCAAAGCACTTGACGCGCTTGGATGAGACAAAGGGTTGGAAGTTTTCTGGTGGGTATCTTTGGGCAAAGAATTACGAAGGGATTAGAAAGAGGCTATCGCAATGGAATGATCCTCAACGGTCAGTGTACAGTGAAACAGAAATCATGTTCCTTCGTCTCTGTGAACAAGGAATCGTCACTAGCAAACAAGTCAGAGATCAACTGGCAATCGACGAGAAAATGATCGGATGGTACGCTCAGAAACTCGGGAAGGAGTCAAGGTTCGAGATCAAGAAAGTCGGACACGGAGAAAGTTATCACATAGAACTGGAAGAAATCGTTGGAAAGACTTGCGAAGGCCAAGGTCTCATCGACTGGTTGAATTACATCCATCCCAAAGAATTGGGCATCTACATCTTCTACGACAACAGACTATCACAGTCCATTATCAAGAACACTATCGGAAGGATTGCTTACTGGTTGAGTGACGAAGGGAGAAAACGTCAGATGAAGGGAAAGATTTGGGAAGATATGTGCGAAGAGATGTTCAAACTCCTAGACAAAAACGATGAGTGGAAACTTGTGGTCATCGAGCACAGGAAGAGATGGAAGGGAAGAACTCACAGAGAGTTCGATCACGTCTACAGATGCAGACTTGGACCGGCAGAATTGAGCATTGAAATCTACGTTGTGTTTGAGTGCAAGTCTGGAGTCATAACGAGCGAGCACATCGATCAATTCTATGAGAAGTTGATAAACGAATTCGAATTCAGGGATTGGGCGACTGGTGGCTTAAAGTCAAACGTTATACCTGTCGTGATCGGTGGCAAGACTGCACACGGCAGCGCATTCGGAAAAGCGAGAAAACAAGGAATCAGAGTAGTGTTGCATACGAGTGTCGAAGACATCTTGTCAAGACTGAAGGGAGAAAGAATTTCTCTGTACAAAGTGATTCAACAGTCATTGGGAAGGGACAGAAATGTCTAGTGCGGTATTAAATGCTGATCGCAGTTCCGAAATTTCAAACATAAAGAGAGTACATGGGTTATCAAATAGCGATCCAATAGGCTTCTTTGTAGAAAATAGCCTCAAAATGAGTTTATTGATTGGTAGCCCGGGAGAGATTCGAACTCTCGTCAGCGGGTCCAGAGCCCGCAATGCTTAACCACTACACCACCGGGCTAGGCTCGCAACCAACAACAAATGACCACATCAACCCTAATAAATATCTAA